>OBVW01000313.1_pt1 | contig 33507 bp, 19 predicted proteins | sample 1495141 | NCBI WGS metagenome assembly OBVW01 (sample SAMEA2580013, study PRJEB22360) | human gut metagenome | biome: human gut; feature: human-associated habitat; material: faeces | place: Denmark | collected 2008/2010
TTATGTGGGCTATTTTTCTTTTGGAAAGGAGCCAAAGGCGAACTTTCCTATAAAGCAAGAAAGAATCCTACTTTGTAGGATTCTCCGCCGCAATGCGATCCTGCCCAGAGGGCTTTTTTATTTCATAGGGGATTTCATCGAAATTTTCTATGAAATAAAAAAAGACATATCCATATCGAATATGTCTTCCGAAAGTAGCGATGAGCAGATTCGAACTGCTGACACTACGGGTATGAACCGTATGCTCTAGCCAACTGAGCTACATCGCCATATGTTATGAAATTCATCCATGTAGTTCATGGATAGTGGGACCAATAGGACTCGAACCTATGACCCTCTGCTTGTAAGGCAGATGCTCTCCCAGCTGAGCTATGATCCCTTGTGTCTCTCAAGCTCTCTTGCCTGACGACAAAATATAATATACTCTTATTTTCGATGAATGTCAACACTTTTTTTGATTTTTTTTTGATATTTTTATTTTATAGATAGAAACCACGTAAAAAATGGCTTATTTACGTGGTTTCTTCATAATTTATTTTTTTATATTTTTTCGGATTTCATCGAAATTTTCTATGCAATAAAAATAATCCTCCTAAAATCAGAATGATTCCTCCTATGAATGAAAGCTCATCTGTCCGTCCACCTGTCTTTGGAAGATCCAATATAGAATCATTCGTAACATTGTACGTCAGATGATAGAAGTAATAATCATTTCCCTGTTTGATCGCTTTACTTGTATCCACATTCTGTTTATCCACCTCTGCCTGTGACATCGTCATTGGCAGTGTAACGATGATTGGTTCTTTTAACAGATTCTTTCCAACCGCTGTCTTTGTCTCTGTGATCGTATAAGTATCAGGAAGCAGTCCATCAAAAGTGACTTCTCCAGCAGAATCTGTTTTGACCTTCGCTACTTCTGCTCCATCAGATGATGTGATCACAAATTCGATATCTCTTAATGATTTCCCCTTAGAATCTTTCTTGATAAGTTTTACAGATCCTTGGATCATCTGATTCATAAACTTCGCTCCACCTGTCAATTGTGCTTTAGCTGTCGTTCCAGTTGGTCCAATATCGAACGTCACAGTTTCTTTCTCCTGATCGATCGTTGCATTGCTGCTGTTGCTCGTAATATTGAGTAATTTGAAATACTTGATCATACCTCCTTCATTACACGTATAAGTGCCATATTCCAGATCATCAAACGTCACAGACAGTTCGATCAGATCTCCCGGATGATCTTTCATCTGTTTTTCAACCTCTGCCTTTGTGAATTTGACTTTCTTCTCATAACTGTGTTTCTTTCCATAGACATCGGTTCCAATCAGTGTAAATATAAAAGTCGGATCCCCAACATCCATATTCAGATTACCTGGGTCCAATGCTTTTGTGATCGTAATGCTTCCTTTCGGCCCTGTACGGTCATGTGTGTTTGTGATCACTGTAAGATCCTGATCATTTTCATCCGTATCATAGGTTGGTCTGTATCCGATCTCAGATTCTCCCGTGATCAATCCTTCTTCGACTTCTTTCCATATATAATTGACTTTTTTCCCATTGACTTTCACAGGAAGTACCTTACTGGACGCTTTCCAGTTATTCTTCGCACTGAGCATCAATGTTTCTTCCACTTTACCATCAGCCAACAGATTAACTAAAACAGATTTTGGGCGTATGCCATCTTTATTCCCATGATCATTCCATACCTTTTTAACCTTTTTCTTTGTCGTATCTGGTGTATGCGTATTCGTGATTATGATATTCTTCGTTGTTGTACCATCATCATCTATTGTCTCGTAAGTATCGACATATCCTGTTTTTGCATTATCTGTCAACTTATCATAGACTTCTTCTTTCACTTCATACTCAAATGGTTCGCCAGTTTTGTCATACTTATCGAGGCAATGGTACGTTACATCATCTGACCAGTTATTTGTTTCGTCTAATGTAATAGCATTCTTGTATTTCTCACCATTTCTATATAATTGAGCTTTGATCGATATCGGCCTCAGATCATCTCCATTGTCACCATCTTCCCAAACCTTTTGTACATTGATATCGACATATTCTGGATTTTCATGGAAGTTCGTAAACGAAATTACATACATCGCATCATTCCAGTGTGTACTCGTCAAAGTATAACCTTCGGGAACATCTTCACGAAACTCCCACTTTTCACGATCATCCTTCTTGATATCCGTAAACATTGTCCAGTTATTATCTTTTGTCAGTGTATACACCTTTACTTCTTTTGTTGTCTTATGTGTTGCCTTGATCGTAACAACATCTGGACGGATCTTTGCTGCATTGTCATGATCATCCCATATCTTCTTCAATGCAATATAATCCAGTTTCTGATTGACTAAAGTATCTGAATCATGCACATATGTTGTTGTATCATTATCCGTATTATTCTCGGCTTTTACATCATGAATGAGATTTTCTTTCGTATCATTGATCACTTTACCCTTAAATGTTAATGTCTTGTCCGATTTCTCGTATCCATCTGGTGCATAGATTTCTTCTACCTCATACATATCACTGTCTGTTCCATCCTTTGCATAGATATCGGTCGGCAATCCAATAAACTCCAGATATTCAAACTGATCATCCTGTGATGTAGTGGTGGCGATCGTATCACCCTTCTTAAAGATATTTTCTCCTTTGCTATTAACGATATCTGTTTTCGCTTTTAAGGCAAATATGGCTCCCGCCAGCTTGTTTCCGTCTTGATCGGTCTTGATCAGATGGATGCAGTATTTTTGCAGAGTATCATTAGCTTTGACATGAATACTTGCTTTCTTTGCAACCTTTAAGACGATATCTTCCTCTTCTGGATCCAGAACCTCTACCGTAGTCTTGATCGTTTTCTCTGGCAGATTTTTATACGATCCTTGGTTGTTAAAACTGATATTAATCTCATATTTTCCTGATTTTTCTGCATATGTCGGTGTAAATGCCACATCTTTATCCGTCACTTCCACATCTTCTGCTCCATCGTCATCATAAAGGATTCTCCAGCTAAAGTCCTCTGCCTTGAATTTATCACCTTTTAAGAACCTGTTCTTTGGCATGGCAACGATCTTTAACGGCTGTTCCTCGATAAACTTATCTTCTTCGATCTTTAAAATCTGATCCATGACATATGTTGTCTTAAGAACTGGATTTCCATAGAACATCTGGATGACATCTTCTACATTGGAGGTGTTGAAAGATGAAAGATCGAGTGTTTTGATGGAATCCATGGCATAAAACATCTGACTCATATCTACGACTGCGGATGTATCAATATTTTTAAAATTGATCTCTGTGAGATTCCTGCAATTTTTAAACATTTTAGATGATATTGCATTCATGTAGATGAGCTGTCCGGCTCTTTGACTTGAGATATAACAATCTCCATCATCGTTCCAAAGCACAATACTGCCATCTTTATTCTGAGAAACATCCGTTGTCACAGCTCCTTCTGGTGCACTCTTCCACGTGAAAGTCACAGATTCCGCATCCTTGATCTTCTGGTTCAATTTTTCGCCTTTTTCCAACACATAAATACCTGTACTTACATTATTGTCTTCATTTCCAAACGGATCTTCCTTGTCTGGTACTTTATCATCATCACGAATATCATTGATACTTCCTGCAGTTGTATCCCATGTCAGTTCTACTTCATGTTTTTCCTGATCTTTGATATAGCCTGTCGGAGACTTGATCTCTTTTATGTAATACTTTCCTAAATAGAAGTTAGTTGTTTCTTTTCCATCCATATCCTTTCTTGTAAAATGGATTTCCTTCTCTTTTGTCGTTGTCTTTTGATCAATCAGTTCATCCTTCTTCCAGACGAGTGTTCCGTCATCTTTCTTGATATTCTCATCCGCATACAGCCCATAAACTGCTCCTGCGATCTGATCGTTGTCATAGATAAAACTCTGAGAATCCTTGTCATAATCTGTTAAGATATCTCCCGTCTTACTTAACGTAATTTCTCCATAGACTGGCGTATCCATCTGGTCAAACCTGCAGCTTCCATTTCCAGCATTATCGTACGTGATCTTGATGCTTGTGGATTCCCCGCTTAACTCAAAAGATTTTTCTTCTGCGTCATCCATGTTGTAGCCTGCTGGCGCAGCAGTTTCCTTGATCGTATATTTTCCATATGGAAGATAGCACTCTGCAGTTCCATCTCCACTCGTTCCTGTAGTCAAAGTTGCCACAATATCCTGATCTTCATCATAGATTTCATAGACTGCATCATTTAACAGCTTCTTTGTCTCTGATGAACGTTTGACTAGTTCGATCCTGATCTTATTTTCATCATCTTTATACGGACCAAACGTGACTGTCTTATGGACATCAGACTTGATCAAAACCACATCTTCATCTTCCATCATTTCATGCTTTGGATCACCCTTGATCTGATGCAATGTATAAACACCGATTGCTAACGAGATTGAAGTTGCTTCTCCTTTTTCATCAGTTATCAGAGTATCGACCACTTCTCCATGCGAATCAATGATCTGAAATTCCGCCCCAGATTCCGGTACATACTTATCTTTATTTACGGACATTTGCTTTTTGATCGAAATCTTTGCGGATTTTGTATAATCGTCTTTTAAAACGAATTCATACACTTTGACTTCATCCTCGATCGATGCTTTCATTTCTGTGGAATACTGCGGTAGCGCAAGGTCATAGCCTTCGACACCTCTGGTCTGCACGACTATAACCCCTGTCTTCTTTACGAAATCTTTTAGGAGCATCGCTGCCTTTCCTTCGGAATCTGTGACTAATGTTCCAAGAATCGCATCTCTATTATCTTTTTTCAGTTTTTCAATGTAATGAAGCCTGTCCTGTGACGTTGCCAATGTCTGATCCTTGAAATCTTTCACCATAGATTCATCCAGTACAACAAACTCAGCCCCTGGTTCTGGTTTAGACTTTCCATTCTTGACCATCGTTTTTCTGACCCGGATCTTATCTCCATTATAATAATTATCCAGCTCAAATTTTTTAAATTTCTTATCGCCGTCTTTGATCGTTACATCAAAATCATCAGCAATCTTATAATTATCACTTCCTTTTGTCTGATGAACCGTGTAGATGCCAGGATCTAACTTTCCAGATTGAGCTGCACCATTTTCATCCGTGATCAATGTTTCTATGACTTTCTTTGTCGACTGATCGATGATCTGGAATTCTGCCTTATATTCTTCTTTTTTTGTATAAGTTCCAGTTTCCTTATCACTGATCCTTGTAACCTTTGTCAACATGATCCCTGCATGCTGCTTTGGATCGTTTGATTCAACCTTATAGATCATTTTAGATCCATCAATGCTTACCCATTTGTCCGGTACCATATCATATCCATCGGTCGTTTTCGTCTGATGAATACGGTAAGCTCCATAAGGAAGTAAATCTGTTTCTGCGATCCCTTTGTCATTCGTTGTGATCGTCTGTTTTAAGTTATTCTTGGAATCATAAACCTCAAAAACTGCCTGTGCTTCTGGAACATTTTCCCCGCCAAACGTCTTTACAACCTGTATTGTTCCTTCATATTGCTCTTCTTTCAGATACTGGGATGTATTTTTATCGACCGTGACTGATATATCATTACTAGATACCTTATATCCCAACGGAGCATACTTCTCATGTAAACGGTAATATCCCGGATACAGATCTGTCACTTTTGCATAACCATTCGCATCAGTTACCATCTGTGTCACAAGTGTTCCTGCTTTATAGACAACACTCTTGTTATCGGAGCCTGTGATATCATGGTCAGCATATAGCTCATAGACAGCATTCTGCAAGTTTGCTTCAACTCCTAGATCCCCTCGTTTATTCTTTACAGTTCCCTGTTTAAAGATCTCCAGATCACTCTTTTGAAATTCATTGGTGTAGTTAAATGTGAATGATCTGACTCCACCCTGTTCCACTTTGCTCTGATCTGTCTGATCTGGGATCAGGTGTCCGAATGGGGATTTTGTTTCCCTGACCATCCAAGTGTGGACCGAGGCACTCTTTAAGGCTGAAATCTTCTGCTTTGCAAGTTTTTGTGCTTCCTGCATTGCCACAGCATATGCTTTTGCCGAAGAATCGTACCAGCCATTATCTGTCGCTTCTTTTTGCTGACTTTTTGAAAGATCGTTCCAATTCTTTACATAAGTCTTTTTCGTTGATGTCACACTATAACTTACCGTTCTTTGAACAGTATAAGAAGCTTCTCCATTGTCATCGGTTGTTACACTTCCTTGATAATTCCCATCCATATAGATCTGAAATACTGCTCCAGAAAGCCCTGCTCTTGTTTCCGCATCTTTCTTTTTGATCTTGATCCTTACATTATCTGGGCTGGTTCCTGACTTTGTTGCACTCGTTTTCGCTTTTTCAATATCTGGCGGTGTATGACGAAATCCGAACAAAACCTGATGGGAATCCAGTTTCTTCTTTTTCACACATTTCTTCACTGTATAATAATAGATCGTTCCTTCTGGATCCTGATCACTGATCATTTTACAGAACTTTTTTGCATCTTTCTGCGAATAACCCCTGTCCACATTTTTTCCTGCCTGATAAACGGTATTTTGCTTATTCGCTCCATGTCCACATGCCCAGATGTATGCCTGACACAATGACAGATCTTTTGTATTCTTGCCGCTTGACCTGAAATACCAGTTTAATGCTTTTGCAATTCCCTTTTTTTCATAAGTTGCTGCATTGATCGTCTTGTATTTTAAGGTATCTCCAGAACACATGGTCTTTCCAGAGTTTAAGCAAAACACTCTGTGTCCGTCAGCTGTCATACTCCACAGGCCTTCTGATGCAGGACGATCGATCTCTGAGATCTTATTACTTGATAATGCCTGGCTCATCACCAGTTTGGCTTCTCCTGTAAAAGCCTTGACGTCTCTATTCTTCAGGAACAGTGATTCTCCTGAACCACTCAGATACATTGTCATGATCATCAGGAGGGTAAGAATACTTACCGATATCTTTTTACAGATCGTCTTCATTTGTTTCAAACTTTCTTCCTCCTTTTTACTTGTAACGGTTTGTGAAATATCCTGGCTGCCCTTCCTTGTCGATCCTTCCATACTCAGAATCTACGTGGTCTCTCGAAAATCCAGTTCCATTCTGCCCTTCCAGTTCGATCGAGCCATTAAACATGCCGTCATCATGAATAATGTTGTGTGTGTCGAATGATCCATCTGTTTTCTTCCAGACAGCATACAATTCACAAGTCTGTCCAGCATCGCAGAGAGTATTGACTGCCTGCCTATCGGTATATTTTGCTTTGATCGCATTCGGATCTTCACTCCATCCAAGGAAGGTATATCCCGGCCGTTCAAATGTATTTGCTGGCAGGATATCATCCTGTCCATATTTTAATTCCACAGTCTTTTTGCTGCCTGATGCACCATTTCCATCAAATGCTACTTCATAAGAGTTCTTGGACCAAACAGCATAAAGTGTTATACCCTCCGTGTTACTCCATGTGATCGTCTCTCCTGGAGAATACCGTGCTCTCACCGCATGTTTATCTGTATTCCATCCAACAAAGGCATAGCCTTTTTTCGTGTATCCATTCTCAGCAAAGCTGTAATTTTGATCGTACGTGGCTGTCCCATCATTCACATGTCCAGAATCTTCTCCATTTCCATCATAGTTTACAGTGTATGTATTCGCTGTCCACTGGGCTGTCTCTGTATAATTACCACATACCAGCCAGCCTGTATTGGACATCCATTTTGTTCCTTCATCCAGCCATCCTTCCAAGGTATAACCTCTTCTTGATACCGTTGGAAACGAAAAATAATCTCCATCCGTAAAATTCCATGTTACATCTGCACCATCTCCACCATTTCCGTTGTAATAAATGCTGCGGCTTGGCTTTTCCAGATTCAGATTTATAGAACACCAGTCATAAGTTTTCCATCCATCTCTGTCAGCGGAAGCCACTCCGACCAATCCAGTACTGACATGGATATTTACTGATTTCCAATGTTCTTGAGTATCATGATAGGAATTTTCCCAAAATCCATCATTTCCTCCGCAATAAAGCGTTATATCCTTGCTCGGATCTGAAAATACTGGTTTATCCACCGTTACCCATTCCCAGGATCGATGCTGTTCATGGGCCGGTAACAGATACCAGACTTTGATCGTTAAAAGTGTATAGTTGTTGTTACTGTTCTTCTCTGAATATATCGTCTGTTTATTCACTGTAAGCTTATAATCTCCGCCTCCACCGGAATACGTCGTTACCGTATATGGATGTCTGGAATTATTAAATGTCCCACCGCTGACATTTTTATTTTTTTCATATTCATCACTATGAATATACATTGTCAGACTATCGCTTTTCCCATTTGGTCCATTGATGTTCACTGTTAAATGTCCATCTTTAAAATGTTTGTTTCCTCCTGTATTATATGATTGATAAGCATGTGCCTTCTTCATCTGATACCATGCCAGAACGGAAACAAATGAGACCATGACCACTAATACCACTATGATCTTTCGTTTTCTTTCCAGGATCTTTTTTGCATTCTTCATCACATCCTCCTCTCCATCTATTTTTATCTATCTTCCTTTTGTTTCCTGATCTTCTGTCCATGATTTCTCATACAGTACACCACATACCGGTATCTTCCATGTCCTCGGTACGGATGACAGGTTAAAAGTGTGACCATATCTTTCTCTTTTTGAATCAGAATCTTGTCCATATCATATGGATCGATCACTTTAATCTTTGTAACCCGGTAATCCAGTCTTTCCCATGGATTTCTAATGATCACCTGATCGCCTGTTTTTAACTGTTCGATGTCCCGAAAATACGGAATTCCCCGATATCCCCGATGTGCAGCGATCACGCAGTTGCTGTCTTTTTGTCCTACTGGCAGGGATGTCTGTCCCATGATCGCTGCTCCTTTTCTCATATTTTCCATCGTCGCTCCCAGATATAATGGAAGTTTCTGTTTCATCTTCGGTATCTTAATGTAACCGAAGGTATTCTTTTCGTTTCTTAAGACGATCGGTGCACTGCGGTAACTGAATACATCCTTTAGCCCTGCTTGTTTTTCTTTGAATATCTTCCTGTTATAGCGGACTGCTTTTTGATACAGTAGATCATCCTGTTTTCTTTTGCTTCTCCTCTGCGTCAATTCTTTCACCGTCTGATTGGACTGTTTTTGTTTCAGATATGATATGATCTCCGGATAAAGCAGTAACGTGATCCCTATCACCAGAAAAAAGATTCCAACAATATTTATGATCTTTTGTTTCACCCATATCTCCTTTCTCCGCTTTTCTTTTCATCTTTTCATATACTTTTCTGACTGCGATCAATACACAAATGATCAATAGTCCTGCAAAGATGGCCCGTTTGTAAACTTCCATCCATTGCGAATGATGATTTCTTGCTCTTATCTCTTCCTCTTTTGCATGATAAGCTGTGCGAACTCCTCGGACTAATAAACGCTTGTCATTAACTCCATAGGGTGTGCAAGTAACCAATGTTACATGATCTTTTCCTTCCATGATCTGAAGTTCCTTTGTATCTTGTGGTTCCACGACTGTGATCTGATCCACAAGGTAAGCAAGCTTTTTATCCAATACATGTATAAAAAAGAAATCTCCCTTTTTCATCTCTGTCAGATCTGTAAAGATTTTTGCAGAACTAAGCCCAGTATGTCCAGTCAACACCGCATGGGTATCTTTTCCTCCAATCGGAAAGGAAGATGTAGCCAGATGTCCGATCCCATGTTCCAAAACTGTCCCACTTGTCCCATGATAGATCGGCAGATTGACTGAAATACAAGGAATCTTTAAATATCCCATGATCGATGATCCATCAATATTTAATATTCTGTTATAATGAACCGTCTCTCCATCTAAGCGTTTTTCCTTAAACGGATCAGTCAACTGTACTGAAGATCGCATCAATTCCCCATTATACTGTTTTGCTTCATCCATTACTTTTTTTATGATCGCCTGATCCATTCCGGCTGCCTTTTCCTGATAACTTTCCACCGTCGAACCTGCACTCTTTTCAAACAGATAGTTGCTTGTAAATGGATAAAACAACAGCAAAAAACCTGTCAGAACGATCAGAATCGGTATGATCTTTTGTTTCATTTTATCTTTGTGATCGTCCTCTGTTTTTGTTCAAGATCAAGATCCCACATCCAGCAACAACAACCCCTGCAATGATCAGAAGATAGTTTCCTGCCCCACCTGTCATTGGCAGCATGAACTGCTTCTGATTTGTGATCTGCATATTGATATATGCATTTCCAGAATCATCGTGTTTTGTCATCGTTGCCTTTATCTCATCCACAGTCGCACTCGCTGCTGTAGTCTGAACCGTCACATCATTCTTTAATACCGCACCATTAGGAACTCCATCATTTGCTGTGGAATCTGCATCAGACTTACTCTGGATCCCTGTGATGTTTGCTTCGGTTGGTGTGATATCTGCTTTTGTCTCTTTGACCTTAACGATCACTTCTTTCTTTAACAGGGAGTATCCTGCATCGGAGTGTGTTTCTGTAAATCCATATTCATCTCCTTCGATCCCATTGATCACAAGTTTTCCATCAGAAGACGGACTAAACTGAGTCGCATCAGCTTCTTTTGCAGACTTTCCTGTTACCTGATAAACACCTGCTCTATCTGCTCTTGCTACCAGATAGTAATTATCTGTCTTATTTTTTACAACGAATTTAACCTTTGTTGCATCTCCCTTGCTGTCAGAAAATTTCTTTGTCAGATCATATCCGTAAGAGTATACGATACATTTGTCTTTTAAAATATCATAATAATTCGTATTTGTTCTCTTCCACATAAGGGATACATCGTTTGGATTTCCTTTATCACCAAGAATAACGCTGTCATCTGTATTCACCTTAGCTGTATAATATACAACGATATATTTATCAGAATATTTCTTATTCAACTCATTAAGTCCTGCTTTTGTCATCTCAATCTTCATTGCAGGATCGTCTCCAGATTTTCCGTATGTTGCTGCAAACTTTGGATCCGTGTCGGAACTCTTCCATACAGCCAATGCTCCACTCTTTTCAACATTATTCACATTTGTTCTGTCCGCTGCATCCTTAGTTTCATAGATTGCGATCACGGCATCTTTCCCATATGTCATTCCTTTTGCCATCGTATCGTTAAATGTATAAGTTGACAGGTAGGTTGTTGATGATGTGATATGTGGCAATTTGGAAATGAACTGATAATCCAGTCTTTCTGCTTTAGATGCTGTCACGGTACTCTGATATTTATATTCATTTCTTGCAGAAGTAAAATCTGCCAGTCTGTCTGTATTGGCAGTTGTTACATTGTCCTGATCTGGATTATTGCGTACTCTTTTGTCAAGTGTTGGATTTCCAGTTTCATTCTTTGGATAACAGATCACATCATAGAACCAGTCATCTCCCTTAGAATCCGTGGATGGCAACTGTACAAACCATGGATTTATTGTGTAAGTTACATTTTCTGGTGCCTTTGTCTCAACGATCAGGTAAAGACCCAGTGGCAATTTGTCTTTACTTGTCACACCATTAGCATTAGTCTCATCCATGGCTGTCCCATTCTTTCCCATGTAATCTTCTAATTTGTCTTTCGTTACCGTATTATCTTCTAATGCCTTGGCAAGTTTCTCATTGATCTGCTGGCTTGTAAAATATGTCTTACTTCCTTCTGTTTTAGCTGCATCAGAAGATGTCAAACCCAAAATCTGCTGTATTGTGGTTGGAAGTTCATAGATCATCTGAATCTTTCCATTCTCACTCTGCTGTTCAACATCTCCAACTCGCAGGTAACTAAATTCCGCACCTTTGATCGCATATTTTTCCAAGGCTGCTTCCGCAGCAGCGTCCTGTTTTCCTATTGGTGTAAACTGACTGGTGTTAACACCGGCCTGTTTTGCTGCTGTCATGTCATATTTGTGGATCGTTATAGATCCGGTTTTGCTTGTATCGACCACATCTGTTGATGCCGCTTTGATATTAACGATAGGTGCAAGCATCATTGCTGCAGATAATACAGCAATCATTATTTTTTTGATCATATTTTGAATCTTCATTTTTCTTTCCTCCTATTTTTTAGAATAGAAAAAGCACAGAAATCATTGATCATACTCAATGATTCTGTGCTTTTCTTTATGTAATATATACTATTTTATTTATCTGTTAAATTAGTTTTGTCAGGTGCAATCATGATCGTATTCCAAAAAGAATCTTTGACTGCCTCTGCCTGAATCTCATCTACTACTGTGTCAAGATCGACATCACTTGTTAACTTCTTGCTCTCATCCATTACGGAAACTTTATCGTTGATTCCTAAGGATGTGATCGTAACAAACTGTTCTTCACTAACTAGTGTTCCTTTCTTTAGTGGAACCGCTAACTGATAATTCTTCTGCAATACTGACTTGATCTCATTATACATTGCTTTAAATTCTTTGCTTCTGTATTTCTTCTCAGCTTTCAGCTGCTTTGCCTTCTTATCAGCCTTCGCAAATATCTTTTGATCAGAATAAATCTCCCAGCATGGACCTCCTGCTGATGCTGACTTCGTCTGTGCGATCACTTCTTTTAGTGGATATTTGTACTGTGTACGCTGTCTGCTTCCAACATCTGCAACCGTTACCTGATCATTATCATCGATCGCAACCAATACGATAAAATGACCTTTCTTCGTAAAATATCCTGGCCCCATCAGTGCTACTACTGGATGCTTCTTCTTCAATGCATCTCTAACCTTGCTGACATCACTTCCAAGTCCATGACATTCCAGTTTATACTGTTGTGCCAGTGCTGGGACCATCTCATGACTTGCTCCAGCACTACTGTAATAGCCATTCTTATATGCCCATACTGTTGTATCAACTGGAGTTACCCATTTATTCGTCAGCGAACTGATACAAACTGCCATAGCGCTTGGTCCGCATCCACTGCTTTTGATCTGATATCCATTGTCATTCCATGCTGCATCTGCCTGATTAAAGTAAATAAATCCCTGTATCGTCTCTTTCTTATCTTTCATCTCAAGACTATGATCATTATATACTTTTGGAATGATAGATTTTTTATCTTTCTTGTCTTTTTTCTTATCTTTTTTATCTTTCTTCTTATCTTGATCAGACTTTGTCTTTTGTTTCTTTGTATGCGTTACCGCTGTATGTTTCTTTGTATGTGTTGTTGCTGTATGTTTCTTTGTATGTGTTGCTGCAGCCGTTATATGCGTATGCGTTGTTGCTTCCGTTGTCGGCTTTGCCTGAGTCGTCTGTGTTGTTGTCTCTGTCGTTGCTTCACTTTCTGTCGTCTGGGCAGAAGAATCTGTCTTGGTCTCAGTCTGTTCACTGCTTATTTGCTCTCTTGTGACTGGCTGATCTGCTCTGACCACAGACACTGATCCAAGCATCAAAAACGTATACAGAGCTACTACAGCTGCTGTTTTACGTGTTTTTCTCATCTTTCATTGTTCCCCCTAACTATTTAAACATACTTATTATACCACTTTGGATACCCTCGTCAATAAAAATGAATAGTCATGATCCATGTTCACATTTTTTTCACATCTTATGCTTCAAAGACTAATTTTTCAATTGCATATGCAACACCATCTTCATTATTTGTCTTTGTCACAAAGTCTGCGATCTCTTTCAGATCAGGTTGTCCATTTTCCATAACAACACCGGTTCCTACAGCTTTGATCATCATCGTATCATTTCCTGCATCTCCACATGCCATCACTTCATCCATAGATAGTCCAATTTGCTCTGCCAGATGTAAAAGTCCATCTCCTTTATCACATCCAATCTGATTTATTTCAATGTTATTTCCCAGAGAACTTGATACACTCGCAATATTTTTCTCAATCAATTCTTGTCTTGCAGTTTCCCGCTCTTCCATATCATCAAAAAATACACTGATCTTCTCAATTCCCAGCGGATGCTCTTCAATGTACTTTCGCAGATCATCCAGCGGTAGTCTTGTATCTCTCACAAGTTTTAATACATGATCTGATACACCATACTCTGCAAGATGGTCAAAATAGCATCGTTCCATATACCCTTGCCCATTCTGATAAATATCACGTGTACAATGATATTTTTCCAAAATATCAAACAACGAAAATACCGTTTCTTTTGGTAGATGATTTGTATATATGATCTTATCTTCTTTCTGATCATAAACAGTTGCCCCGTTACAGCAAACTGCATATCGAACGCCTGGAATATCTCTTAAAAATTCTGGAATTGCTTTAAAAATACGTCCTGTTGCTGGAACTATATAAACACCCCTTCTGATCGCTTCTTTTAGAACTTCTTCTGTGTGTTTTGAAATCTGTTTCTCGCTGTCTAAAAGTGTATTATCTAGATCCATCGCTACTAATTTTATCTTACTCATGCTATTCCTCCACAAAAAAATAATTTTGAATGTTGATCTGAAGACTTTTATATCCCTGATACTCATTGATCACTGGATAATATGTACATGTGATATACTTTGCTGTTCCCATTTTCTCTCGAAATTCATCTTCATCCTCAAAAATCATGCCATCAATCCTAGTTCCCTGACTACTCTTTAATGCTAATTTTATCACATTTTTATTTTTTCCAAAAACATTCACACGTTCCACTTTTAACTTTCTGTGTGCAAATAATGGTTTTTTATTTTCTTTTCCAAATGGCTCTAAAACAGATAACTGATGGATCAGATCCATGGTAATATAATCAACTGGCATATCAATATCAATCTGTACTTTCTTTGCAAAATCTTTTTTCTCAAGGGTACAGTTCTCATTGATCTTTTTGCGGAATTCCTGTAATTTTTCTTTTTCCAAAGAACATCCTGCGGCCATTGGATGTCCCCCAAACTTTGTGAACACCTCTTTGACTTTCATCATCTCTTCAAACATAGAATATCCTTCGATGGAACGTCCAGAACCTTTGATTCCTTCTTTTGCATCTGTTAAGACAAATGCTGGATGATTTAAGCGGTCCTTGATCCTTCCTGCTATGATACCTGCAATACTTTCATGACATTCTGGAAGATATAATACAAGCACTTTATCTCCTTTTGCTTCATATTCAAACGCCTGTCCCAGTGCCTCTTTTACACCATTTTCTGTCATGGTTTTCCGAAGATCATTCAGTTCTTTTAATTCTTCTGCTGTCTGTTTTGCCTTCTCTTCATCTTCTTCCAGAAATAGATTCAATGCTTTTTCGGCAGATTCCAAACGTCCGCTCGCATTGATACATGGTCCAACAATAAATCCTAGTGCATAAGACTGTATCTGTTTATCCATCAGATCATGCACATTCAGCAATGCTTTCAACCCGATATTTTGTGTATCTTTGATTCGGCGTAATCCTTCTTTGACAAAGATTCTGTTTTCTCCTGTCAGATCTACCACATCACAAACAGTCGCGATCGCAAGCATGGATAACAACTCTTCCAATTGGCTTTCATCTTCTTCCATTGCCTGATAAAATGCCCTCATAAACTGAAAAGCCACTCCTGCTCCACAAAGTAACGGATACGGATAATTGCATGCTTCCTGCTTTGGATTGATCACTACATCTGCTGGTGGAAGAACCTCTTTTCTCACTCCTGCTTCATCGGTATCAAATGGCACATCATGATGATCCGTAATGATCATTGTCAGTCCATGTTCTTTGCCATATGCAACTGCATCTGCTGCTGCAATCCCATTATCACAGGTAAGGATCGTATCAATCTGGTCTTCCACTGCTTTTTCAATGATATTTTCATTAATTCCATAGCCATCTTTCATGCGGTCTGGAATCTGAAAATCAATCTTTCCACCAAGATCATGAATCGCTTTCCACAAAATATAATTTGAGACAACTCCATCTACATCATAATCTGAAATAATACGGATCGTTTTCCCCTCTTGTACCTTTTGCTTCAAAATCTCAACTCCTTCTTTGACGCCTTTCATCAAAAAAGGATCTGAAATATCTGAAAGTTCTCCATACAGATACTGCTGTATTTGTTCATCCCCAACCACATCCCTGTTGCGGATCAGCCGTGCGATCACTGGATCTATGTTAAATTTTTCTCCAATCTGATTAAAATCAGCCTTTTTCTTATACAGATACCACTGTTCCATCATCTTACTCCATTTTTCATAAAAAAGAGCATCCAGTATTTACTGAATACTCTTTTTGAATGTTTTATTTTCTTTTCTTTTTCTTCTTTTTCTTGCGGTTTGGATTCGCTGTGATCTTCTCTGGCTGTGCTTGACTGGCTGCCTGATTTTCTTTGATCACATCTGATCCAATTCGCGTCTTCATCATATACCAAAGTGGTCCAGTTAAAAATACAGAAGAGAACGCTCCTCCGATCACACCCACCATCAATGCTAATGCAAATTCTCTTAGGGAGGATACTCCGCAGATAAATAACGCTAACACCATAACAAATGTTGTCAAACTTGTATTGATCGTACGAACCAATGTACTTGAAATACTCTGATTTACAAGTGCTTTAATATCATCTCTTGTCCGGATCGTCTGAAGCTTCAGATTCTCACGGATACGGTCAAAGATAACAATCGTTGAGTTGATAGAATATCCAATGATCGTTAACATACATGCGATAAATGTTCCACCAACAGATAATCTTCCAACAGAATATGCTGCAAATACGACCAGTACGTCATTGATCAATGCGATGATCGCACTGGATCCAAACTTCACGTCTTTAAATCGAATCGCAATGTAGATCAGCATACAGATCGCTGAGATCACAACGGAAATAAATGCATCTCTTTGCATTTCATTACTGATCGTTGAACTGATATTCTCTGTTGTTACAGATTTTACTTTATAATCTTTCTTTAATGTATTTTCGATCTGTTTTCTCTGGCTCAGATTCAATTCTACACTTTTTACAACCATCTGATTGTTTGCTTTTACTTTCTGACTCTGAACAGAGGTTGACTTGCTGACTTTCTCGTAAGCTTTCACAACCTGTTTTTCCAGAGAATCATTGACTTTCTGGTCATCCTTGAATGTGATCGTAGATGCTGTACCACCTGAGAATTCCAGATCATAATTCAAGATTGATCCAATCTTGCTTCGATTCATTGGAAGTGCAGCAAGTCCGATCAAAATGATCACACCTGCAACTGCAACGTATTTCTTACCTGTACGGACAAAATCTCTTGTTTTGATCGTTCTTGGTTTTCCATACCATTTCTTGTCGCGAAGTCCAAAATGATATGCCGCATATACAAGGAATCGGCTGATCACAAGTGCTGTAAACATAGAGATCAATACACTCATTCCAAGTGTCTGAGCAAATCCTTTGACCGTTCCTGATCCTTTAAACCATAAAACTAATACTGCGATCAATGTTGTAACGTTACCATCGATGATCGCTGATGCTGCCTTTCCGAATCCAGATTTGATCGCTGCTCCTGTACTCTTTCCTGCCCCGATCTCTTCCTGAATTCTGGCATAAATGATAACGTTTGCATCAACTGCCATACCAATACCGAGGATGATACCTGCAAGTCCCGGCAATGTCAGTGTCGCATTAAATCCATTCAGTGCTAATAACATCATCAGCATATAGATCGCAAGTGCCACACACGCAATCACACCAGGCACTGCATAAAATGCGATCATGATCAAGCATACCAGTACAAATCCGATGACTCCTGCTTTGACCGTTGTCTGGATCGCATTCACTCCTAATTTCGCAGATACTACGTTAGAACGTAATTCGTTTAATTTCACTGGTAAGGAACCGATTCGAATTGATGAAGCTAAATTCTCTGCTGCTTCATAACTTTCCATACCATCGATCGTACATTCTCCTTTTGTGATCGCTTCCTGTACATTTGGGGCACTGATCACCTGATTATCATAGATAATATAAATTGGTTTTCCAATATTGGCTTTTGTAGCTTTCGCAAATGCCTTTGTTCCCTTAGCATCAAATTCAAGTGCAACTAAATATTCTTTCTTACCAGTTGTCTGATTCTGATTAGTTACAGCTTTGGCTTTCTTAACATTTTGACCTGTCAATACAGTATCTAATGTTGTCTGAGTCGTTGTTTTTCCATTCTTCTTTACTTTTACCTGTTTCTGGACAGCAAAAGAAAGTGTTCCTGGTTTACCAAGCTCATCTAAAATCTTGTTTGCATCTGTTACTCCAGGAATCTCGATATTGATACGATCTTTTCCTTCCTGATAAACTTCTGCTTCTGTACTGTACCCTTCTACACGCTTCTGAAGTTTGTATACAGTATCTTTCATATCACTATCAGATACATTCTTGCCATCTACTTCATATGTAATACTAACTCCACCTGCAAGGTCTAATCCAAGTTCGATATTGCTTGCTCGACCAATCTTCTTCTTTGTGATTCCTTTGGTTGTGATAAATGCTCCAAATATACACAAAACGATCAGTAAAATGAGCCCTGCAATATACTTGCCACTGCTATTACGCTTCTTCATTCTCCGTCTCCCCTTCTAATGCCAATGCTGCCTTTACCATTAATGCACATTCTACCCTCTTGCGCTCTAATTTACATCCGATCTCATAAGTTCCATCGATCGTACCGTTAAAGTTATAAGAGTTTGCACTGCATCCACCACTGCAATAGAATCTTGCAAAACATTTTTTACATTCTTCTTTGGAGTATACATTACATGCCTTGAATTCTTTGACAATCTCATCTTTCTTGACTCCTTCGTAAACATTACCCATTAAGAAGTCTTCTTCTCCTACAAACTGATGGCATGGATATAAATCTCCCCATGGAGTCACTGCAAGATATTCTGTTCCTGAACCACATCCGGATAAACGTTTTGCAACACATGGCCCTCCTGTTAAGTCGATCATAAAGTGGAAGAAGGTAAATCCTTTTCCTTCCTTCTCTCTTTTGATCATCTCTTTTGCAAGAAGATCATATTCATCCATCAGAATTGGAAGATCCTCTTCTGTAATCGCATAATCTGCTGTATCCGGTGCCACAACAGGTTCTACAGAAATCTGTTCGAATCCTGCATCTGCTAAATGCATAACGTCTTTTGAGAAATCTAAATTATGATGTGTAAAAGTTCCTCTTACATAATATTTCTGCTGGTTTCTGCTATCTGCAAATTTCTTGAATTTGTCGATAACAAAATCATAGCTTCCTTTTCCATTACGGAATGGTCTCATGTAATCGTGAACTTCTTTTCTTCCATCCACACTTAATACAACGTTATCCATCTCTTTATTGGCAAATTCCATGATATCATCGTTTAGTAATACACCATTTGTTGTCAATGTAAAACGGAACTTCTTATCATGTGTTTCTTCCAAAGAACGTCCATATGCAACGATCTCTTTCACTACATCAAAGTTCATCAAAGGCTCTCCACCAAAGAAATCAACTTCCAAATTTCTACGGTTTCCTGAATTCTCTACAAGAAAATCTAATGCTTTCTTACCGACTTCAGCACTCATTAATGCACGTCTTCCCTTGTATTCTCCTTCTTCTGCGAAACAGTATCGGCAGGCAAGGTTACAATCATGTGCAATATGAAGACAGAGTGCCTTTACAACTGTTGGTCTATCTTTGAATCCACAAATGTATTCTTCATAACAGTCTTCTGTAAATAATACACCTGCATCTTTTAATTCTGTAACTTCTCCATAAGATTCTTTGACATCTTTCTCATCCCAGGATGATAATTCTTTGATGATCTCTTCTAATGTATGATCCTCATATAAAGCAATCACCTCATATGTCAGGTCATCAACCACATGGACAGATCCACTTGCTACATCAAGGACCATGTTATATCCATTATTTTTATACTGGTGAACCATTGTTTCTTTCTCCCTTTATCTGTTATTTTCTTTCATCGAAAAAATGAGGCGGCCCACAAGGAACGCCTCAAGCACAAAGTCTTTGTTCGATTTGACTATTTGCTGTGTTCGCAGGTCTGGTTACCTACTGTACAAGATGTTTTACATGCTGACTGGCAAGATGTCTGGCATTCACCACATCCACCTTTTTTCACTGTGTTCTGTAATGTTTTATTTGTCAGAGTTTTAATATGTTTCATCTTATCGTCCTCCTGATTCTCATAAAATAACTTGCTATATTGTATCATATTCATTTTCAAATAGCAAGCATTCCACCTAAAGTTCCTCCTGCAATACATAAGAAACATGCTGTGATCCTTTCTGTGGAAAACAGAACGATATTTTTTTGAAAAATCCATGAGATCAAAGTCAAGATCATAAAGTATAACATTCCTGCTGCAAATCCCCATAAAAACTTCTTTTTTCCGATCTTACTTCCGATCAGCATGCCAGCAAAAACAGATGCAAGAATATATGTAAGTGTGATTCCAAGATTCGCGATCTTCATTCCTGCATTGCTTTGATAGATGATAAATGCAAGAAGACACAATAAAATTCCTGTGGCAATGTAGGCAAATACCAGACTTTGTATCATATAGAGTCCCTTTTTCCCCATGTCCATAACAATTGCTCCTTTTTCTATTTAATCTATGACTGGTATTTTGAATCTATGCCTTTTTGTGATAAACTGACATTAAAAATACGAAAGGAGTTTTCCTATGATTGATCTTCATATACATTCTACTTGTTCCGATGGAACTTTTACACCAAAACAGATTGTTCAAAAAGTGATAGCAAAAAGATTATATGGATTTTCTCTGACAGATCATGATACTGTCGATGGAATTCCGGAAATTCTTGCTATGGATCTTCCAGATGATCTGAAATTCATTCCTGGAATCGAAATTTCATGTGATGCACTTCATCGTGAGATTCATGTATTAGGATACGGAATCAACTATAAGGATCAGCAGTTAAATCATACTCTCAACATGCTCCGTGACAAACGGTTTCAGAGAAATCTTGATATGATCGAACTCTTTCAAAAAGACGGTTATCCGATCACGCTTGAAAAACTGCAAAATGGTGATCCTCACACTGTGATCACACGAGCTCACTTTGCAAGAACTTTGATTGCAGAAGGCATTTGTTCTTCCATGGATCAGGCTTTTTCCAAATATCTTGGTGAAAAGTGTAAATATTATGTCCCAAAACCATTTTTTGATCCAAAAGATTGCTTAAGATTAATCCTTGATGCTGGCGGAATTCCGGTTCTTGCACATCCATTTTTATATAAATTCTCAAATGAAGATACCAAACATCTCATTCATGATCTGAAAGAAGAAGGGCTCGCAGGAATCGAAGTTTATCATTCTTCCCATCATATCGGTCAGATCACAAAACTTCGCCAATGGCAGAAAGAATATGATCTTCTTGCAACTGGAGGATCAGACTTCCATGGAACGAATAAACCAGATATTGAAATCGGAACCGGACGCGGACCATTATTTGTCCCAGATCATTTGATTGATGATCTGATGAATTAATATTAAGAAACAAAAAAGAATCTGAAATACAGATACTATTCTCTGTCTCAGATTCTTTTCTTTTGATCAAATATTCATCTTATTCTTCAGATGATGATGCGTTCGCTTTTTCCATTGCCTGGATTGCTGATTTCTCCATTGGGATACGGCAATGTTTGTCGTTACCAAATTCAACAATGATCGTTGTTTCATCAACTTTATCTACAACAACTCCGTAAAATCCGCTTGTTGTCAACACGCTGTCCCCAACTTCCAGAGTTTCCATCATCTGTTTTAATTCTTCTTCTTTTTTCTTCTGTGGTCTGATCGTTAAAAAGTACATTAATCCAAAACAAACAACCAACATCAGAATTGTCATTGTAACCTGATCCATTTTCTTCCTCCATCTTTCTAATAAGATTACTGGTTCATCATGCCGTCGATCTTACGTTTCTTGTATTCCTTATAATTGCCTTCTTCGATTGCCTGACGAATCTCACTCATCATTGTATTATAAAAATACAAGTTATGCAAGACACATAATCTCATTCCTAGCATTTCTTTTGCTTTTAAAAGATGTCGGATATAGGCTCTGCTGTAACTTCTACAGGCTGGGCACTGGCATCCTTCTTCGATCGGACGATGGTCCAGTTCGTATTTTTTATTGAACATATTAAGTTTTCCCTGATTCGTATATACATGTCCATGACGGCCATTTCTTGTTGGATATACACAATCAAAGAAATCAACTCCACGGTCAACTGCTTCTAAAATATTCACCGGTGTTCCAACCCCCATCAGGTAAGTTGGTTTATCTTCTGGCAGATATGGCACTGTCTTTTCAAGGATATTGTACATTTCTTCATGTGTTTCTCCAACCGCAAGTCCACCTAATGCATATCCATCTAAATCCATCTTGGAAATCTCTTTGGCGTGTTCGATTCGGATATCTTCAAATGTTCCACCCTGATTGATCCCAAATAACATCTGATGTGGATTGACTGTATCTTCCAGAGAATTTAAGCGGTCCATCTCTTTTTTGCATCGTCTCAACCATCTTGTTGTACGATCAACAGAATTCTGCATATACTCTCTTGTTGCAGGATGTGGCGGACATTCGTCAAATGCCATCGCGATCGTTGATCCTAAGTTTGACTGGATTTGCATACTTTCTTCTGGTCCCATGAAAATCTTTCTTCCATCAATATGAGAAGCAAAAGAAACGCCTTCTTCTTTGATCTTACGAAGCTTCGCCAATGAAAACACCTGAAATCCGCCAGAATCTGTAAGGATCGGGCGGTCCCAGTGCATAAACTTATGCAACCCTCCAAATTCCTTGATCAGCTTATCTCCTGTTCTTACATGCAGATGATATGTATTAGATAACTCCACCTGTGTTCCAATATCTTTGAGATCATCTGTACTGACTGCACCTTTGATCGCTGCCACAGTCCCGACATTCATAAATACTGGTGTTTCGATCACACCATGGACCGTTGTTAAACGGCCTCTTTTTGCTCTTCCGTCTTTTTTGATTAATTCATACATTCTTATTCACCATAAATTTTCTTAATATTATCCATTGTTGCACCAAGATTCTTTAAAACTCCATCAAGAATCGTAACAGCTGCCATTGATTCTACCACAACTACAGCTCTTGGCACGATCATTGGATCATGACGGCCATGAATTTCAATCTCTACATTATCAAGATCACGATTGACTGTCTTCTGTGTCTGTGCGATCGATGGTGTCGGTTTGATGGCTGCACGGAATACGATAGCACTTCCATCACTCATTCCTCCAAGAACTCCTCCAGAATGATTTGTCTCTTTTTCTACCTTCCCATCAACACAAATAAAATCATCATTATTCTCTGACCCTCGCAGGTTGGCAGCCTCAAATCCATCTCCGATCTCGAAGCCTTTTACTGATCCAATGGACATAATGGCTTTCGAAAGTTCTGCATCCAGTTTATCAAAAACGGTTTCCCCGATTCCAACTGGCATTCCTGTAATCTGACATTCAATGATACCACCGATGGAATCCATCTCTTTGATCATCTGGTCTGCTTTCTCCTGTACAAGTTTTGCTGCCTCTTTATCTGGCATGTTAAATGGATTGTTATTCATCTCCGCAAAGTCAAAATGATCCTTAGATACTTCAATTCCGGCGATCGCTTTTGCATAAGCTTTGATCTCAATTCTCAGTTCTTTCAAAACTTTCGCTGCTACAGCTCCTGCTGCTACACGTCCGATCGTCTCTCGTCCAGAAGATCTGCCGCCACCGCGGTAATCTCTGAATCCATATTTCATGTCAAATGTAAAATCTGCATGTCCTGGACGGTAAATATCTTTGATATTGCTGTAATCTTTAGACCTCTGATCCTTGTTATATACAACCATGGAGATCGGAGTCCCTGTTGTTCTTCCTTCGAAGATACCAGAAAGAATCTCAACCTGATCTCCTTCTTTTCTCTGTGTTGTATACTTTGACTGCCCTGGTTTTCTGCGGTCCAGATATTTCTGAACATCTTCTCTCTCAAGAGGTAATCCAGCCGGACATCCATCTACCACGACACCTACGCCTGCACCATGAGTTTCCCCCCATGTTGTAATTCGAAAATTTGTGCCAAAACCTGATCCTGCCATATATGTTCCTTCCTATAATTTGATATTTGCAAGTAAGTCACCAAGACTTGTTCCAGCTGCATCTTCTGTGTATTCCACACCAGTTTCTTCTGCTTTCTTAGCTGCTTCTTTATCATCTTCTAATGCTTTGATACTTAAACTTACTTTTCCATTTGCAACTTTAATGATCTTAACTGTAACAGCATCTCCTTCTTTCACAACTTCTTCTGGAGATTTTACTCTCTTCTGGCTTAACTGTGAAATATGAACTAATCCACTGATTCCATCACCGATATCAACAAATGCTCCATATGGCATGATATTTTCAACTGTACCTTCTACAACTGTACCAACTTTTAATTCATTGATCTTATTCTCGCGTTCTTTTCTTTCTTTTTCCTTCTCAACAGCTTTTGCAGATAAGACAAGTCTCTGTTCTTCTGGTTCTACTGTGATGATCTTTGCTTCCACATCTTTCTGTAACCATACGTTCAGATCTTCTACATATTTTGTTGATAATAAAGATGCTGGAATAAATCCACGGATTCCTTCGACATAAACGATAACTCCACCATTTACAACACCACCAACTGTCAATGCCAGAACATCCCCATCTTCTTTCATCTGCTCTAAACGGTTCCATACTGCGTCTTCATTTGTTGATGCTTTATTTAAAGATTCTTCTAACTGTGCTTCGAAATCTTCTCTTGTTTCTTTTACTTCTTCTGCCATAATATCCATTCCTCCATTTGATTGAACTATATACGTAACCTTTATTATAACATAGAATGAAAAAGATTCAAGAATGCCTGGATTTCCTATAACTACAAAACATTTTTACAGATACGAAAATGCTTGTTCCTATGAGAAATAAAAGCCATAAATTGGGATGTTTTTGTTTTTTTTCATCTTTTTTTGATGGTATTTTATCTTGTTTTACCACAATTTGTTTCACTGCTTTTGGAAGGACTTTTGTGATCTTAAATGTGATCCTTTGATCAGTTTTATTTCCTGCCTGATCCACTGCTTTCAGATGAAGAACATGCTTTCCAGGATCCAATTCTTTCCATGTGATCTTATGATGTTCCAGTTTTTGTTCTTTTCCATCCAAAATAACCTTCTCCCACTGATCTGTTTTATTTTCCAAAAGGATGCCGATCTGTTTTCCATATTCACATTCAGATTTCTGATCAAGCCCTTCTATTTTGATCACCGGTTTTTGTGTGTCATAAAAAAACTGTATTTCTTCACTTGTTTTTTCATTTCCGGCACTGTCTTTTACATGCAGACTGACACTGCATTTCCCATTTTCTGTGATAGGATCTTTTATATAAACTTTATCTTCTTTCCATTGATATTCCTTTTTTTGCCCATTCACAAGAAATGCCATTACCTGCACTGGTTCCAGACTTTCAATGCGAAATCCTGGCTTCAGATTTTTTGTTGATATCTGTTTTTCCTTTAAATCCTCCTGCAGAAAATGAATCTGTATGCCTTTTTGATTGACAGTAAATTTTCTGCTGCACCTATTTTGATTTCCTGCAAGATCTTCAGTTTTCACATCAATGGTATAATATCCATCTTTTTTGATCATAACGGAATTCATCTTCTTTCCGTTAAGATAAATATATGTCTTATCTGGATTCAGATTTTGATCTTTCACATCTACTTGAATTTTTACAGGCTTTGAATATGATCTTCCATTGTCAATTCCTTGAATTTTAATCCTTGGTTTTTGTGTATCAATGATAAACGACTTTTCCTGTATGATCATTTTATTTCCTGCCAGATCTTCTGCCTGAACAGACAATGTCTGTTTTCCGTCCTTTAAAAATATAACTTCTGTTTCATAATGATCACCTTCCAACTTCCATGGCTTTACCTGTTTCCCCGATGTTCTTAAGATCATATTTCCCTTTTTCAGATTTTCATCCTTAACTATGATCTGAGCTTTCTGGTATTTTAAAATTTCTGATCTTGGATTTTGATAACGAACAAAAATCTCTGGATTATCTGTATCCACAAAACAAGTCGTTTGGTAGAGTTGTTCTGATCGATTTCCAGATTCATCTTTCGTATAGATGTCAAGCTGATATCTTCCATCCTTCCTGATCCTAGGAATCTGATCGATTCCTGTCAGTATCTCTTTTGTCTTCAAATCTGTAAGCTGCGCATAAAGATGCACCTGTGGTCCTTCTTTTTTCTTCAGATCATATGAGAAAACAGGAATTTTCGAATACCATCCACCAATAGGTTCCTGATCACATTGGATCTTTGCAAGTTCTGGTTTTTGTTTCCATACTCTCACTGGAATCTGACTGATCACTCCTTCTCTTCCAGCCTTCGAAACTGCTCTGATATAAACAAGATCATCAAAATCTTTGCTGATCTCTAACTTGTTATTTTTCATCTGCTTCCATTCATCTTGTCCTATTTTATATTCATAAAATTGAATATCAGAAACTGCTTTGGCTCCATAAGCTTCCAATACCACATTCTTTTTGCTCCATGCTCCTGGAGTATACGCTCCCGCTGTGATCTTGGCTGTTGTTGGATTATTTAATTCGACCATAACCTGCCTTAAGGGAGATTATCCATTTTTATGAACAATATGAACCTTATAAATCCCTTCTTCCTGAAAACTGATCTGTGTACTTTGTTCGTAATCCCAGATCGGATTTATTTTCTGTTGATTCACGAAAACTGTAATATCCTTTGGTGCTGTCCCATTTTTTAGAAATATTTCCATCACTGTATTGCTTCGAAATGCAGGATCATTCCCTTCTCCTTCCAGAGTAATGTCCCAAGGGATTTCCCAATCTCCCTTCGTATCGACCGGTAAAACCATAAAAAGAAGAAGTACTGTGATTCCCATGATGATATATATCTTATATTTTCTGATCATAACCCAAGTTTCCTCCTCAATTCCTCTGCTCTTTTGCTTGTCATTCCTGTCTGTTTTCTACCTTCCCTATAGACCCTTTGTGCCTGTGTCATTTTATTGTTCCTGCATAAATAAATACTATACTCCACATAGGCATCCATAACTTTTGGATATTTCTTTAGAAATCGTTCAAACTCCCTGCTGATATCTGGCTGTTTTGATTCCAGATAAACAAGCTTTCTTTCATACAATTTCCATGCAGGATCTCCTTTAAGATTTTCTTTGAAAACCAGGTCTGTTTCCTCTAAAAACTTTCTATCATCTCCTTTTTCTGCTTCTCTTTCATATAAATTGATCCGGTCTGCTTCCACTAATTTCTGATATTCTTCCTTTTGTGGATATTTTTGTATCTGTTCTAACATTTTTTCTGCTTCTTTCCATACATTCTCTGACAGTTTTGCTGTATTTACTGTATAAAAATGAAGATAAAAATATGCCGACCAGAAATCATGCACATCGGTCTGACAATCCTGTACGATCTTCATAAGTTTTTCCGCACTTATATCATTTCTCCTGCCATCTAAAACATCTAAAAGCACCAAATACGATGACACATTCTTTTTCATCCCTCTACATCTTTCAAGATACACTCGTGCCAATTGTGTATTCTTTTGTATCTGATCCGTTCCATAAAAATAAGCCATTGCCTTTTTTATCTCTCTTTGAGACTTTTTCTGTACAATGACTTCTTTCTCTCTTTGCTCTTCCCTCTGTATCTGATTCCAGAGATTCTGGATACAAAAAACAGCAATCACCACCATGAACCCTTTCTTCATACGACAGATTCTCAATATTCTCTCAAAATCTGCCTGAATCTGCCTTATGTTGTGATATCTTTTTGCATCGTCATCGATCAGACATTTTTCTATGATCTTTTGGACAGCATCTGTTGCTTTCAATAAAGATTCCATTGTTTTTCCTAAACTATATATATCAAAATAAATGTCTGCTCTTTCTTCTGTCTTTGCCTGTTTTTTGGATGCATAGTTTTTGGTTCCATATCCACTTAATTTTTCTCCCGCAAACAATGCCGCTCCAAAATCGATCAAGTATATATTTCCAGATCGATCAAGCATGATATTTTCTGGTTTCAGATCCATATGAATGATTCCTTGTTCATGAATCTTATTCAGCACTTTGCAGATTTTGATCATCCACAATAAACTTTTCTTTTTATAAAGTTTTCCACAGACTCTGCCATATCGTTTTAACGAATTTCCAAGAATATATTCCATCACCAGAAAAAGTTCCTTTTCCTTTCCTGCAAAAAATAATTCCGGCACACCTTTGGTATGTTTTAATTTTTGCAAGATCACCCTCTCCCTGTCCCACTGTTTTTGATCCTTCACGATCTTCACAGCAACCTCTTTTCCTGTCTTTTGATCCAGTGCAAGAAAAACTTTACCCATTCCGCCTTCTCCAAGTATTTTTCGGACTTGATAACGTTGGTGATAAATCTTTCCTATTTCTTGTTCGGAACTTTGACGATCACACAGGACAGATTGTCTAATTCTCCTCTTCTTTTTACTTTCTGAAAACATTTCTGCACCCATTCTTTAATCTGTTCTTTTGATGCCTCTACCTGATAGATTTCTTCTTCCTCAAGCAGCCCATAAAAGCCATCGGTACATAATAAAAACTCCATTCCTGGATTTAATCTGCCTTTGTAACAATCAATCCGGATATCTTTTGTCACACCTACACACTGAATCAAAATATGTCTTCTCGGATCTTTTTTTGCCTGTTCTTTTGTGAGATGTCCAGCACGCAGTTCCAACTCTGCCAGAGTGTGATCTGTCGTTACAAATTTACGGTCCCTGTCAAACCAGTAAGTTCTCGAATCACCGACATTTAAAACAAAAAATTCATGTTCTTCAACAAACAATAAGGTTAATGTGCTTCCCATGGATTTTGTTTCTTCCATCCGACGACTCATTAACAAAAGATTCTGGTTGATCCTGCGGATCAGATCGATCAGATTCTGCTCGATCATATCAATTCCCATAGTTTCTAATCCATCAAACAACGTTTCGTCAAACCATTGTTTTAATACTTCCACGATATAATGACTGGCAATCTCTCCTTTTTTCAAACCTCCCATGCCGTCACAGACGACTGCGAGCAGATAAAGCTTTCCGTTCTTTTCCTTCTGACGCAACAGATAAGCATCCTGATTGGATGGTCTCCCATTCCCAATATCTGTCATTCCAATTGTATCTATCATAAATTCCTCCTAAATGAAAAAAAGCTCATAAAGATAAATCTTTACAAGCTTCTTTCACTGTTTTGTTGTGTTTGTTAATAGTTTATTCCTCGATATCTTCGATATCTTCTTCCGCCGCTTCGTCGTCTCCTCCGTCAATCTCCTGCTTCAGGATTTCGATATCTCCACGAAGCTTCTCGATCAGATTAAACAGGTCAATATACTCTGCCTGTGGGTAATCCATATGTTCTTCAAAATACTTCTCTCCCACCTGACGGTACAGATCATTTAAATCTCTCTTGGCGACTCTTAGATCATTGTGTCTTTTTGCGGAATCTGCGACTTCTTTAGCTTTCTGCGCCGCTGCTTTCCCTGTGGTCTGAATCGTTTCTTCCAGACGTCCGAAAAAATCTTTTGCCATATACGTCACTCCCAACATTTTTCTTTCATTGTACCTTATCCTCAGTGTTTCGTAAAGGCTTTGTCCCTAGAATTACTAGTGTTTTTTCTTCTTTTTCCAATATATAAAACTTCCACCTAAAGATGCTGCCAACAATGCAAAAATCCATTTCTCATCGAACGAATCTCCTGTTTTTGGTGTACTCGCTGCATCCCCTGTTCCTGGTGATCTTTTATATTCAGAAGTATTGGATCGATCTGCTTTATTTCCCGTTGTCACTGTTGATTTCGATTCTTTTTTAATCTTCACTAAACGTACTGCACTGACTGGTTTGACAAAATCTGCTTTTCCTGTCGCTGTATTTTTTAATGTCTTTCCAGAAAGTGATGCTTCTTTTAGTTTTACCTGATACGATACTTTTATGGATTCATCATAAGATAAACTCTTTCCTGTCTCAATGACATACTTATTTTCTCCTGCAGTGATCGTGCACTGTCTGGTAATATCTGACCCATCTGGTGCATAAATCTTAATGCTGTTCTTGATCACCTTAGCTCCATTTCTTGAAAGCTGATCTTCGATCACAATATTTTTTGCGATCGCATCTTTGATCGTCTGCGTAACAACCAACTGATACTCGCAGATATCACCAACTTTATATATTGTTTTATCAACCTTCTTGGTGATCATCAATGCTGGCTGTACAGCTTCCATTACTACCACTTGATCATCTCTGACTTTATCCGCATCATCACTATAGCTTTCCGCAATGTTTTTGATATCTCCTGTGATCATCTTCTTAAATGCTGTCTGATATATTACCAGAAGTTCATCTTTGTCACTGACATCTTTTCCTGTGATGATCTTAAATTTTCTAAGATTCTCATCTATTATGATCTCACATTGCTTGGTGATATCTTCCCCATTGTATTTTACACGGATCTGTGAAATCTCCATTCCTTCTTGTGCAAAATGATCTTCTACGACTACCTGATGTGCTGTCATATTCTCATTTCTCTGTGTCACACGGATCTTGTATTCTCCGCTTTGTCCTTCTTTGTAAGACTTATGCGCAGTACTTTTTTCAATCTTTAACACAGGTGGTTTTACAACGACTGTATTTTCATCCTGATCATCTTCTGTATTATCACTTCCTGCAACTGCTGTATTCTTCACGGCTCCTTCAATCCTCTTTTCAAATACAACCTGATAAGTTACCGTCATCACATCATTTTCACCAAGATCTTTTCCTGTTTCAATCGTAAACTGATGGTCTTTCGCATCAATCTTGCAATCCGATGTGATATCTTTTTCATTAAGTTTTACTTCGATCTTCTGAACCTTCATACCTTCTTTTTCGAACTCATCCACGACTTTTACATTCTGTGCTGTCATGCCTTCTTTTCCTTGTGTGATATGAAGTTTATAATATCCAGTTTCTCCTACTGCATAAACCTTTTTATCCGATTGTTTTGTGATTTGCAGTTTTGGTGCTTTCACCTTGATCGTCTCATCTGCCATCCCGCTTCCTGACGGAATTTCTTTATCTTCCCGGATCAAATCTCCATTACTGTTTTTTGTCGCAGCAGCGTACATGATATTCTTTACTTCCTGTCCTTCGAGTCCATCTTCTTCGATCACTGCCTGATAAGTGATCTCTATCTTATCCGTCATACGAAGATTTTCATAAGATCCTGTTTTCTTTCCTTCTTCCGAACCCATTGCTGGAATCATACCATTTTTCAGTGCAAGTGGTGTTATGATCTCATAACTTCTTCCACTTGGATCAAATGTGATCTTACACTCAGATGCAATGTTTTTCCCACCAGATATAACCGCTACGGTTCCTGGTATGATCTTGATCCCTTCTGCCTGAAGTTCATCCTGAATCTCCAAATTTCTCATAAAAGTTCCCGGATTTGGATTGGTGATCACTGCCTGATAAGTTACATGATCTCCTTTTTTATAAAGCTGTACTGGAGCTGATTTTATCACATTATTTTTTGGCGAGTTGATATACACCTGCCTTGATGCCTTTGTTTCTGGAATTCCTGCTGCCCATGCAGATACAGTATTATCGATTACTTTTCCATTTGTAAGGACTCCACTTTTTACTGTATATGTGATCTCGATCGTCTGTCCATATGGAAGGGCATAATCACCTTTTGACTTCAAAATAAATCCATTATTTTCTGTCTGTAATATGTAATCCTTCTTATCAAGACCATTGATTTTTATATCCTGTAACTTCATATCCATCACACTTGCAAAGGATGTATCCTGAATCGCAAAATAAGCTGTCTTTGCTTTTTCGTTTTGATTTTTCACTGTTACCTTATAGGTGATCTCATCTTTTGCCTGATATTCATATTGTTTTGTCTCTTTCCTGATCAAAAGACCCGGCGTATCTCCATTTTCTTTTGGCAGCTCGATATCTACACGAACCTCATTGGTCATTTCTATCTTATCATTAATGATCGTTTTCGCTGTATTTTTTTCTGTGATCATCGTTTCCTTTGTATTATAATGCCCATGTTCTTTCCATATCTTACGCAATTGATCTAACTGTTCTTTGGATGCATTCTCCGGAATATTCATCTTTACTTTGATCTTTAATTTATAAACAGATTTTTTATAAAATTCGGCATCTTTCGGATTCTTAAGTTCTGCTCTTACAAGATTGCCATTTTGTGAAATATCAAACTGACTGCTTACATCCTCATCATCTCCGTAAACCTTGATATCCAGAATCTTTAAACAGGATTCGATCTGATCTTCAAATGCAAACTTATCAAAATAATGTGCCTTTGGAATTTCTCCCGCAATTACCTGACTGACTTCATAATCCCAAGATTTTGCCAGATCTTGCACTCTTAGATGTTCCGTCTTGGTCCCATCTTCTCCGATCACCTCTTTGGTTGGGTCAACTGGGTCAAAGCGGATCATATTCTGTCCATATCCTACATATTGCTCCTCTTTTGTTGGTGCTTTTTCAAGACTCCTTCCGAATGTATATTCAAAAGAATCTGATGCAAATGTAAATCCTACACAAGTAAAATCTTCACTACTGTAATTGTCTGGAAAATCCGCATAATAAATACTAGTTTCCCCTGATCTTTTACAACTTAATTTTGTATTCTTTGATACATATTCTCCGTGAATCTTGTTTGCTTTGATCCCGATATACTGATATGTATCAATATCCTTTAACGTCATATTACTTTTGATCGTTACTGGTGTATTCGTTCCTGCTTTATAAAAATCACTTTTTAATGTCATCTCTTCGATTCCAACATAAGCACATCCATTGATGCCGCTTCCAATCGCCACATAACCGTCTTGATTCTTATACTTTTCGATCCCAGTAACCGTCATGACCAAATCTAATTTTTCCCAATGGCCATTACTTCCATCGGCTTTGCATTGATAGATCTCCATATTTGTTTTTCGGATCTTAATATTCCCTGCGGTATTTTGTGAAGTCTGAAACCATGTATACTTTTTAAGGAAATCCGGCATCTCGATCTCTGGTAATTTTGCTGCTTTCTTTCCTGCTTCTATGATCGTCTTCGTCTGATCTGTTGCATGCATCTTAAAACCGTAGGATGCATCCACTGAAAGTGCTTTTTCATCGTCAAATGATGAGAAAATATGTTTCTCATCTGCCCAACTGCTTGTGATTTTCCCCGCATTCTCAGTATTTAACTGTGCTTTCACCTTTCGCTGTCCAAACACAGATAAGATTACGGATGCCGTAAAAACTCCGATCATCCCAAGGCACATGAACCATTGTCTCTTTTTCTTCATAATGTACTCTCCGTTACTGAAAACTTATAAAAAAGTTATAAACCTTTATGTTTCATTCCTACTTCAACGAGTATGCTTTTGTAA
>OBVW01000351.1_pt1 | contig 29922 bp, 32 predicted proteins | sample 1495141 | NCBI WGS metagenome assembly OBVW01 (sample SAMEA2580013, study PRJEB22360) | human gut metagenome | biome: human gut; feature: human-associated habitat; material: faeces | place: Denmark | collected 2008/2010
GGCGCATCAGGGCGCAGCGTTCAGCTTTGTCCCGCAGGGGGAAAATGCGGCCCCGCAGGGCGAGGCGGCCGGTACGGTGCGCGTGGATTTCGGCAGCAACTACAGCACCTTCACCTACGATGCGGAGACAAAGACCTATTTGAAGAACTATCAGGACAGCCCGCATATGGACGGCGTTTCCGGCGAACAGCTCGCCTTCACGAATGTGATCGTTCTGGAAACCGATATTTCGGTGCGCGACGCGGCCTCCGGCCTGAAAAATGTGAACTGGCAGGGCGGCGACGCCTATCAGGGCTACTATATTTCCGAGGGCATGGCGCAGCCGATCACTTGGTCGAAGGCGGACGCGTACAGCCCGCTCAAATTTTTCGATGAAAACGGCGGCGAGGTGCAGATCAACCGGGGCAAGACGTATATCGCAATGACGTATCCGGGCGACTGCGCGGTCGCGGAAGCGTAATATTTTTGCATGGATTTGCAGGAGGCGCCGCAAGGCCTGCAGGCTCGACTTGCCGGTGCCGCCAGCGTGGTGCCGGCAAGTCGCCTGCATGCGGGGGATTAGCGAGTTTTACCTGTTGCATCTTCCTGTCGGATATGCTATAATCGTCTGAGAATTAAGACACTGAAAATTTATGCGAATTGTTTTTTTTGTGTCGTAAAAAAGGGTTTGGGGTATGAACAGCAAAAAAAGCTTTCATTTGGATATACAACTGGTCAGCCGTATTTTGCTGATCATTTTTCTCGACTTTGTCTGCATCGCCTGTTCGTTTTTTCTGTCGCTGTGGTTTCGTTTTGAGCTGAGCTTCAGCGGAATTCCGCGCAATTACTTTCTGTGCTGGCAGAATACGATCCTCATCTGGTGTGCGATTTCCGTTTTGGTTTTTGCGGTGTTCCAGCTCTACAACAGCGTGTGGAGCTTTGTCAGTGAAAACGAACTTTTTAGGATGATTTTGGCACACGCGTGCCTCTTTGTCATCGGCTTTTTCTGTATCCATATTTTTGACATCCACATGCCGCGCAGCTACTATTTTATCGGCTTTCTGCTGAGTTTCCTGAGCACGACAGCGCTGCGGTTTTCGTACCGCTTTATCCGCCGGATGAAGGTGGTCTTTGAGCGCGGCACGGGCGAGCAGAAGATCGACCGGATCATGATCATCGGCGCCGGCGAAGCGGGCAGAATGCTGATCCGCGAATTTGCGCACAGCCAGTTCCTTTCGGGCCGTGTCGTCTGCCTGATCGACGACAACTCTTCGAAATTCCGGAAAATGCTTAGCGGCGTGCGCATTGTCGGCAACCGGTATGACATTCCGGAAATGGTCAAGAAGTATGATGTCAACAAAATCATCTATGCGATCCCGAGTGGCAGCGCGAAGGTTCGAAAGGAGATCCTCCAGATCTGCAGCACGACGAAGTGCGAGGTGCAGACAATTCCGGGTATGTACCAGCTGATCAACGAAGACGTCAGTGTCAGCAAGCTGAAGAAGGTGGAGATTCAGGACCTGCTCGGCCGGGAGCCGATCCGCATCAACATCGACGAGATCCGCAAGTATATTTCCGGCAAGGTCATCATGGTGACGGGCGGCGGCGGATCGATCGGCAGCGAGCTGTGCCGGCAGATTGCGAAGAGCAATCCGAAGCAGCTTCTGATTTTTGATATTTATGAAAACAATGCGTATGACATCCAGATGGAGCTCAAGCGGAAATATCCGGCGTTGGACCTTGTCGTTTTGATCGGTTCGGTGCGCAATACGGCGCGCCTCGATGTGGTACTCGGCAAGTACCGGCCTGAAATCGTGTTCCATGCGGCGGCGCACAAGCACGTGCCCCTGATGGAGGACAGCCCGAACGAGGCGATCAAGAACAATGTGTTCGGTACATATAAGATGGCGCAGGCTGCTGTCAAGTATGGCGTGAAGAAATTTGTTCTGATCTCTACGGATAAGGCGGTCAATCCGACCAATATCATGGGCGCTTCCAAGCGTCTGTGCGAGATGGTCGTGCAGATGATGAACCGCGAATCGGATACGGAGTTTGTCGCAGTCCGCTTCGGCAATGTGCTTGGCAGCAACGGCAGTGTGATTCCGTTGTTTGAAAAGCAGATTGCGCAGGGCGGACCCGTGACGGTCACGCACCCGGATATAACGCGCTTCTTTATGACGATCCCCGAGGCAGTTTCGCTCGTTTTGCAGGCGGGCTATTACGCGAAGGGCGGCGAGATCTTTGTGCTTGATATGGGCGAGCCGGTGAAGATCGATTCAATGGCCCGCGACCTGATCCGCCTGTCCGGTTTTGAGCCGGATGTCGACATCGCGGTTGTTTATACCGGCCTGCGCCCCGGCGAAAAGCTCTATGAGGAGCTTTTGATGGAAGAAGAAGGATTGCAGGATACGGAGAACAAGCTGATCCATATCGGCAAGCCGATCGAAATGGACGACGAGAAGTTCAAGGAACAGCTCAAGCGGTTGGAAGCGGCCTACAAGACCGAAGCGGACAACATGAAGGATATTGTGGCGGAGATCGTACCGACGTATAAGAGAAAAGAGAGTGCGTCGTAAAATCGTCGGCATACCGGCAAATAGTTTGTGAGATTGAGAGAGTGGATTGCAATCATGTATACACATTTTTTCAAACGCCTTATAGACATCGTGCTGTCCTTTATCGGGATCATTGTGCTGGGTATTCCAATGCTGATTATAGCTGCGGCCATCAAGCACGAAGATCCAGGACCGGCGCTGTTTAGGCAGAAGCGCATCGGGAAGAACAAGAAATACTTCATGCTTTTAAAATTCCGCTCTATGAAAATGTCGACACCGCACGATGTTCCGACGCACCAGCTGGAGAATCCCGAACAGTATTTGTTGAAGTGCGGAAAAACGCTTCGAAAACTGAGTCTGGATGAATTGCCGCAGCTTTTCAATATCCTCAAGGGGGATATGAGCATTATTGTTGATGGAAGGATAATAGGGACAACCCTGAAAAGTGCCTAAATATCAGGGTTTTCGGATGGGCTTCTAAAAATTGAAAATGCAGTCTTGCAGATTACAGTGCTCTCGGTGTAAGGAAAAGTCATGATAATTCATGAATATCGATGAATAGCTGGTGGTAGTAAAGCGATAAGAAGAAAGTATTCTTGTCGCAATACATCTATCAAGAATTCATGCAGATAAGTGAATAACAAGACTTACGATACTCGCGGGGAAGCCTGCGAGTATCGTTTTGATATATATAGATTATGGAGATGTTGTGCTATGAAAAAATATAATATTCTCTTTTCGCCGCCGGACATTACGGAACAAGAAATTCAAGAGGTCGCTGAGGCACTTCGTTCGGGGTGGATCACTACAGGTCCGAGAACGAAAAAACTGGAAAAGCAGATCGCCGAATGGATTGGTGTGCCTAAGTGCGTGTGCCTGAACTCTCAGACCGCTTGTGCCGAGCTCTCTCTGCGAGTGCTTGGGATCGGCGAAGGCGATGAGGTCATTACCTGTGCATACAGCTATACCGCTTCGGCTTCGGTCGTTTGCCATGTAGGCGCAAAGCTTGTTATGGTGGATTGTCAGGAGAATAGTCTGGAAATGGACTATGACGCCGTGGAGGCTGCTATCACAGAAAACACCAAGGCGATTATTCCCGTTGACCTTGCGGGAATCCCCTGCGATTATGAACGGATTTTCGAGATCGTTGAGAGAAAGAAAAACCTGTTTTACCCCTCCAATGAGATTCAAAAGAAAATTGGCCGTGTTGCCGTTGTGACGGATGCTGCCCACGCTTTTGGTGCTTCTTGGCACGGCAAGATGGTCGGAAATATCGCGGATTTTTCGAATTTCAGTTTTCACGCAGTGAAAAACTTTACAACTGCTGAGGGCGGTGCGGTCACGTGGCGGCATATTGACGGAATTGATGACGAGGAGATCTACAAGCAATTCCAGTTGCTCAGTCTGCACGGTCAGTCCAAGGATGCCCTTGCGAAAACACAGATCGGCGCTTGGGAGTACGACATTGTAGGTCCTTGGTACAAGTGCAATATGACCGATGTGGCAGCTGCGCTTGGTTTGGTGCAGCTCCAGAGATATTCCGGGCTTTTGCAACGCAGGAAAGAAATCATCGAAAAGTATGACAAGGCACTGAAAACGATTGGTGTGGAAGTGCTGGAGCATTACACGGATGAATATCAGTCGAGTGGACATCTGTATTTGACAAGAGTACCGGGGGCAAGCGACAAACAGCGCCGCGAAATCATCGTCAAGATGGCAGAAGTCGGTATTGCCTGTAATGTTCACTACAAGCCATTCCCGATGCACACGGCATATAAGCAGATGGGGTTTGACATCGAAGATTATCCGAACAGCTATAAGCATTATGCAAATGAGATCACGCTACCGTTGCACACCAAACTGACAGACGAAGAAATTCAATACGTGATAGATACTTACTGTGCGATTGTAAATGAGTATGTTTAGGTGAATACGAATGAGAAAATGGGAAGAACTGCCAGATGAGATGAGGAATGAAGAGGTAAGGTATTATTACGACATCCTCTGTAAGAAGAAATTTAGCCTAGCGATGAAGCGCCTGTTTGATATTGTTGTCTCCGCAATCATGTTGGTTATTCTATCTCCTGTTTTTCTGATTCTGGCAATTGCGATAAAAGTTGATTCGTTTGGCCCGGTATTTTATAGGCAGGAGCGGGTGACGAAATATGGAAAGCGGTTTCGTATCCATAAATTCCGTACGATGGTAAACAATGCCGACAAGAAAGGTAGCTTGGTCACAGTAAAAAATGATAGCCGGGTTACAAGAGTAGGCAGCTTGATTCGCAAATGCCGCCTCGATGAGATTAGTCAGCTAATCGATGTATTTCTCGGAGATATGACTTTTGTCGGCACTCGACCGGAGGTCGTGAAATATGTAGAGCGTTATGCACCTGTCATGATGGCGACACTTCTTCTCCCTGCAGGGGTTACCTCGGAAGCAAGTATTCTTTATAGGGATGAAGATAAATTACTCGATGGTGCTGAGAATGTAGACGACGTCTATGTAGAAAAGGTGCTTCCCGGAAAAATGTATTACAACTTGAAAAGTATTGAGCGTTTCGGTTTTCTAAGAGACATGGAAACGATGTTCAAAACGGTTTTTGCTGTGATGGGGAAGAACTATGAGGCAGATAAGGTTGGAGAAGCGGAGTTTAGAGCTTTAATCGAAAAGAAATATTGAGGTGGATGAGCGATGGATAAATTGGTTTCAATTATTACACCTACTTATAATTGTGCTGAGTTTATCGGTCGTACAATTGATTCGGTTCTTTTGCAGACATATAAAAACTGGGAAATGATCATTGTAGACGACCGTTCAAAAGACAACACAAGGGAAATAGTCGAAGAATATATGAAAAAAGATCCTCGCATTAAGTATCATTTGCTTAGCGAGAACGCTGGCGCTGCAGTGGCCAGAACAACAGCAATGAAACTGGCGCAAGGATCCTACATGGCTTTTTTAGATAGTGACGATATATGGATGCCCGAGAAACTGGAGCGTCAGATCAAGTGGATGTCTGAAAATAGGTATGCTTTTTCTTGTACTGCTTATGAGCAAATTGATGAAGAAGACAATCTACGCGGAAAGACAATCAAAACGGTTAAGAAGACAGATTATAACCGTCTTTTATTAGATTGTCCTGTGGGTAATTCCACAGTGATGTACGATGTGGAGAAAATGGGGAAGTTTGAAGTTCCAAATATTCGAAAGCGCAATGACGATGCACTATGGCTTCAGATGCTGAAAAAGGAAAAGTATATTTGGGGAATGCAGGATGTACTTATGCAATATCGAATCAGGCGGAACTCAATATCAAGCAACAAAATGGCAGTTATAAAATATCATTGGATTTTGTATCGAGATATTGAACACTTAAATGTGTTTCGCTCCGCATTTCATATTTTTTGGTGGTGCTTAATCAAAGCAATCGGACTTAAGTGAGAAGGCCTTGTTATTCTAGTATTATTAATCTTAGGAGGCTGAATATGAGAGTTCAAGTGCTTGTAGCGGCAATGAATCAGAACGATGATTCATTGGTTAAGAAAATGAACATAAAAACAGACGCACTGATAGGAAATCAATGTAGCTTTTGTTCTAATACCTTTTACCAATATGATGGATATAATGTTCAATATTACAATCGTCCAGATCGAGGTGTAGGAGTAAACCGAAATACGACACTACTTCACAGTTCAAATAATTGCATTTTAACCTTTGCGGATGACGATATGGTTTTTTTTGATGATTACGACAAATTGATTATACAAGCGTTTGAAAACATCCCAGACGCTGATGCGATCATATTCAACATTAAGACCGTTGGAAAAGATGTCGGGAGAAGAGAGAATAAGCAGATTAAGAGAGTGCGTTTTTACAATTCTTTGAACTATGGAGCAGCGAGATTATCCGTAAAATCAAACTCGATAAAGCGTGAAAATATTTGGTTTCATACCTGCTTTGGCGGTGGGACTCGATATGGATCGGGTGAGGACACGCTGTTTATAACTAATATGATAAAACATGGACTTAAAATATATGCCTGTCCTGCTTATATTGCTGAGGTTAATCAAGAATCATCGACGTGGTTCAGTGGTTATGATAGGAAATACCTTTATGATAAAGGCGCGCTATACGCGGCGATATCGCATTGGTGGGCCTGGTTATTGTGCTTACAAGATTTATTGCGACACCGACAGACCTATAAGAATTGTAATATGTCGCTGAAATCTCAATATAAAACTATGATAAGAGGCATTCGTGATTTTCAAGTATTAGATTCATTTACATCTAATAAGCCCAATTGACATAACAATTGATTGTAGGAATTATTGATTGAGAGAGAATTATCATTTGTCTTTTTGTGCTTGTACTAGTTGGTTGTAGAACTGATTGATGGTATTTAATGTACCTGTTTACTTGATTATCATGCTTAATGGCAAGGAGGAAAAGATGAGAGGTTTTCGTATAGCAGTAGCGGGTACTGGATATGTTGGTCTGTCCATATCCGTGCTTTTAGCACAACATAACAAAGTGACAGCTGTAGATATCATCCCCGAAAAAGTGGAGATGATAAATAACAAAAAGTCCCCTATTCAGGATGACTATATCGAAAAATATCTGGCCGAAAAGGAGTTGGATCTGACCGCGACACTTGATGCTGAAGCGGCCTATAAGGACGCGGATTTTGTTGTGATCGCAGCTCCGACCAACTATGACGGCCGGAAGAATTTCTTTGATACGTCAGCAGTGGAATCGGTGATTCAGCTTGTGATCCAGTATAATCCGGATGCGATCATGGTCATTAAGTCCACGATCCCAGTTGGGTTTACAGCTTCTGTCAGAGAAAAATATCACTGTGACAATATTGTATTCAGCCCTGAATTCCTGCGGGAGAGTAGGGCGCTGTATGACAACTTGTATCCGAGCAGAATTATTGTCGGTACGGATGTGGAAAATGCCCGGTTGGTGAAAGCTGCAAATACCTTTGCTGAATTGCTCCAGCAAGGCGCGATCAAAGAAGGTATCGACACACTGATCATGGGGTATACAGAGGCGGAAGCGGTTAAGCTGTTTGCCAATACGTATCTGGCTCTCCGCGTCAGCTATTTCAACGAGCTGGATACATATGCGGAGATGAAGGGCCTTAATACACAGCAGATCATTGACGGTGTGTGCTTGGATCCCCGTATTGGAGCACATTACAACAATCCCTCTTTCGGCTACGGAGGCTATTGTTTGCCGAAGGATACGAAGCAGCTTCTTGCCAATTATGCAGACGTCCCCCAGAACATGATGAGCGCCATTGTAGAAAGCAACAGAACCAGAAAAGATTTCATTGCAGACCGCGTGCTCCGCATGGCCGGCTATTACGGCTACGAAGAGGACAATGCGTACAGCAAGGCGAAAGAGATCCCCGCTGTGATTGGCGTCTATCGTCTGACGATGAAGTCCAATTCGGATAACTTCCGCCAGTCCTCCATTCAGGGCGTCATGAAGCGCATTAAAGCTAAAGGCGCCAGGGTCATCATTTACGAACCCACCCTTGCAGATGGAGAAACCTTCTTTGGAAGCGAGATCGTCAACGATCTTGCAAAATTCGAAGAGCAGTGCAATGCTATCATTGCTAACCGCTACGACCCTTGTCTGGACGATGTGCAGGACAAGGTTTACACAAGAGATATTTTCAGAAGAGACTAACTTACGTGTGTTGAAAAATGCTCAGCACAATATCTTTAACAAATAATAATATTTATGTAAAGGAGTACTGAAAAATGATTAATGTACTTGGACTTGGATATATTGGTTTACCAACTGCCCTTATGATGGCTTCGCATGGAGTTGAAGTAGTAGGAACAGACTATAACAAAGACCTTGTGGCAACGCTTAATGCTGGCCATACCACATTCAAAGAAGAGGGCCTTGATGAATTATTTGCTGAGGCGGTTAACGCAGGTATCAAATTTACAACGGAATACCAGGTAACAGATACATATATCGTTTCCGTTCCTACGCCCTATGACAAATTTTCAAAGAAGGTAGATGCTTGCTATGTTGTATCGGCAGTAAAAACAATTATGGATGTTTGCCCAAAGGGCGCTACTGTAGTTGTAGAATCCACAGTTTCTCCCGGAACCATCGACAAGTTTGTACGTCCGGTAATTGAGGCAAACGGTTTTGTAATTGGTAAAGATATCAACCTTGTTCATGCTCCGGAACGTATTATTCCCGGTAACATGGTATATGAACTGCTCCACAATAACCGTACTATTGGTGCAGATGATAAAGCTATTGGCGAGAGAATCAAAGAACTGTATGCTTCGTTCTGTCAGGGTGAGATTGTTGTAACAGATATTCGCACGGCTGAAATGACTAAGGTTGTGGAGAATACCTTCCGCGCCGTCAACATCGCGTTTGCCAACGAACTTGCTAAGATTTGTCGGCATGATAATATGGATGTTTATGAGATTATCAAAATCTGCAACATGCATCCTCGTGTAAATATTCTTCAGCCCGGTCCTGGTGTTGGTGGACACTGCATTTCTGTTGATCCGTGGTTCTTGGTAGGCGACTATCCGAGTCTTGCTAAAGTTATTGATGAATCCATGAAGACTAACGATGGAATGCCCGACTTTGTTCTAAATCGTATCTATGAGATTATGAAGGAGAATGGCATCACAGACTTTAATCGTGTCGGGCTGTATGGACTTTCCTACAAGGAAAATGTAGATGATCCTAGAGAATCTCCGACTATTCAGTTGCTTGAAAGTCAGGAAAGACATCTTGCAGCTCCGCTTAAGGTATATGATCCTTTCTTCGCAAATGATCTGGTATCAAATCAGTACCATGACTTTGAGAAGTTTTTGGAAGATACTGATCTTGTTGTTATTATGGTCAACCACAATCAAATCAAGGAAAACATAGATAAGCTCAAAGGCAAGATAGTATTTGATACTCGTAAATGCTGCGATCTCCCGGGTACATACCGTTTGTAATTAAGTGAGGAATAAAACGATGAAAACAGTCATGCTTGTCTTTGGTACAAGACCTGAAGCAATAAAGATGTGCCCATTGGTAAATGAACTCAAAACGAGAAAAAATCTCAATACAGTTGTCTGTGTTACTGGGCAGCATCGTCAGATGCTTGACCAGGTACTTCAAGCATTCAGTGTAGTGCCTGATTATGATCTTTCAATCATGAAGGACAAACAGACCTTGTTCGACATCACTACTAATATCCTTAATGGTATCGGTAAGGTTCTTGACGAAGTGAAACCTGATGTTGTACTTGTTCATGGAGATACAAGCACAACTTTTGTGACGGCTCTTGCTTGCTTCTATAAGCAAATCGCAGTTGGTCATGTGGAAGCTGGACTTCGTACATATGACATTTACAGTCCGTATCCCGAAGAGTTTAATCGCCAAGCGGTTGGTATTATTGCGAAGTATAACTTTTCTCCTACGGAGCTGTCAAAGAACAATCTGCTTAAGGAAGGTAAGAATCCAGACAGCATTTATGTTACGGGTAATACTGCTATTGATGCGCTTAAAACTACAGTTCGTGATGACTATACTCACCCCGAGCTTGAATGGGCATCTGATAGTCGTTTGATTATAATCACGGCACATCGCCGTGAGAATTTGGGCGAACCAATGCATAATATGTTCCGCGCGATTCGTCGTATTATTGAGGAACATCCTGATGTTAAGGCGATTTATCCAATCCATATGAACCCCACCGTACGAGAAACAGCAAACCAAGAATTGGGTGCATGTGATAGGATTCACATTATTGAGCCACTTGAAGTTCTCGATTTTCATAATTTTTTGGCGAATAGCTTTATGATTCTCACCGATAGTGGTGGTGTACAAGAAGAGGCACCTTCTTTAGGGAAACCCGTTTTGGTTATGAGAGATACTACTGAACGTCCCGAAGGTATTGATGCGGGGACATTGAAGCTTGTTGGTACCGATGAACAGGTTATCTATGATAACTTTAAGTTACTTCTCGAAAATAAGGAAGCATATGGTGTTATGTCTAGAGCGAGCAATCCTTATGGTGATGGTTTTGCTTGTAAGAGAATAGCAGATATTTTGGTTCAATAGTAGGAATTTCAAAACTTAGGATAGAATAATGAATGTATAAAGTTGTCCAATAGACAGATATGGATAATAGAAAGAAAAAAGGTGCGATAATAATATGAAACCATGTAGAGTATTATACATAACTGCCGATCCCTTGGAGTATTGGACATCGGCGAACATAAGAAACCTGAATTTGATTCAGGGGTTATTGGAGTGTGGATGTGAAGTTTCTACATTGTCAACGGAAGTTCAGATAAATTCTGTCGGAAAAGGAAATGAGGTTCCCATTCAATGTAAACGCTATTTTGTACCACTGAATATAATGCACGCGATGTTAACTCAGAAAAAAGAAAAGAAAACAAGTTTGGCAGGTAATTTGATATCCAATGTGAAGGAATTCTTATATGCTGTAAAAAAACATTTTTCCATCTATGATGCAAGGAAAATGGAGGTAGCAAAAGTTGACCAAATTGTATTGAATGAGCAATTTGATATTATGATATCGTCATCGGACCCCAAATCTGCTCATTTATTTGCAGAAAGGGTTAAGACGCTTTATCCCAATATAGCCGATAAATGGGTTCAGTATTGGGGAGATCCGTTCACTGGTGATGTCAGCAAGAAGTACTGGGGGCCGAAGTCGGTAGTGGAAAAGGAAGAAGTTCGATTGCTAAGTCTTTGTGATTTAGCAGTATATGTTTCACCTTTTACTGCGGAATATATCAAGCAAAAGTATTCAGAACGGATTTCAGCAGATAAAATAATGTTTACTCCTATCACGTATGGAAAACATATTTGCTACAATGCGAAGCGAGAACTTCCGTTTAAAATCGGCTATTTTGGTGATTACAGCCGGCAAAATCGTGATATTACCCCCTTGTATGAAGCAATGAGTATACTTGGAAAAGACTATGCACTGAAGATTATTGGCAGTTCGGATTATGCTTTGGCTGATAAAGATAACGTTACGGTGTTTGATCGCGTTCCGGCAATAGAGTTAAAAGTAACAGAAGAAAAAACTAATCTTAGGGTATGTGTATGTAATAAAAATGGTACGCAGTTGCCAGGAAAAATATACCATGCTGCAGCAACTGATACGCCGACGCTAATTATCCTAGACGGTGAACGTGCAAATGAAATCAAAGAGTATTTTGAACAGTTTTGTAGGTACTATTTCTGCACAAATAATGCACAAAGTATAGCTTGTACTATAGAAATGATTGCAAATCACCCTGATCCAGTAATTTCTTCAGTGCCAGTAGAAGAATTTTCTGCAAAGCATGTTGCCTATAGCATTATACAGAGGGCTTTTGATGATGTGAGGTAATTTGATGTGTTGATTATTATTGTATATATACTTATTGCTGTTAGCGCGGGATTGGTGTTTTTTAAGCATCTCCGCGCTGATGGTATATCTGTCAGTACAACATTTCATATCTACTATCTGCTATATTATTTTGTTGTGCCTCCTGTCGTATTGTATCTCATTGAATACACAAGCGTATTATCTGTCAATGTAAGAAGATTTCAGTTTATTGCACAAGCAGATGATTGTAGACGGTGGCTAGCTTTGGCACTTGCGGTAATCGGGTATATCATATTCTTGGGTTTCTTTTACAAGCGTATATTTTGTAAAAGAACATTTAGGCGCATGGGTACAAAGACAGCTTTACAAGTCTATACGTTAAATAAGTCGGTGTTTTCAATAGGTAGAGCATTTTCAATCATTGGTATTATATGCATGCTAGTTGTAATTGTCGACTTGGGAGGAGTATCAAACATGATATCTATAGCCGCGGATTTGCGTGGCTATAATGTGGGAAAGGATGGCATTTTTTCTGGAATAGGAGCAATGTGCTTAACCTTATCACCGTTCCTTTTTGGTGGAGCAGTATGTATGCTTTCCTGCTTAAAGGCAAAACGCACTGCATGGGCGTGGTTCATTGCTGATGTATGGTTTATTATTCTGTACTTGCTTTTTGATCAAGGACGTGGCCCAATAATATTCTTTGTAGCATGTATTATATATGCTTGTTTAAAAAACAATAATGTAAAAGAATCTCGTATTATCGGAATATTTATAGTGGCTGTCATTGTTTTGGTGTTAACATCGGGCTCCCTTCGGTCGATTCTACGCGCTGTTTCTGGAGGGGAAGTAGAAGCTGTCTCTTTTTCCGATAACATTGATTCTATAATGAATGATTTATCGTATCCTTATGGTAATACTTTGTACGCAACCGATATTGTACATCAAAAGGGATACCGCAATTTCAGTGATTATTACTTGTGGGTTGTTGAATTAATGCCTAGCCAGTTGTTATCTACATTTGGTATTAATATAGGCTCCATTAATACAATGACTGATATTACATCCTTCTTTTGGTCGGAAGGTAAGGCGTATCTCGGTGGGGTACCCGTAGATCTTATTACCAGTGGATATATGCAGGCTGGAGTTATAGGTGTTATAGTTAATTCTTGTATAATATTGTTTTTTATAAGGTGGCTTGATGGAATTACAAAAGCTCTTCCGAGTAATTGTTCTGCGATTCGATTTTGGTGTTGCTGCACAATTACCACAGCTACTATATTGAGTATGGACTTGTGTAAGCTGCCATTGGCATATGCATATGTGTTTATTCTTATATTCTTGTTGAGAGAGAAGCTACTACAAGTTGGTTCATATGATCCATCACGGAGAGTTCGTTTGGGCTCAAAATCGGTTAGACATATATAGAAGGAAGGGATTTTGGACATGATGAGTAGACTCAAATCAGTTGTACAAAACCTGAAATCCGATGTGTCTCGCGTCTTAATAGCCTCTGGTATAAATAAGCTCATTAGTTTGTTGTTAAGTATCGTTATTGTTCGTATTTTATCAAAAGAGGAATATGGATTGTTCTCTTTTGCATTTAATAAGGTATCAATAATTATGGTGTTTTCCGGATTTGGAATTACCAGCGGGATTTTGCAGTTCTGCTCAGAATCTATCAGTCTCGAAAAAAAGAAACAATATTATAAGTTTGGCCTTGTTTTTGGGGTAATAGCAAATCTTATATTATGTTTATTGCTGTTTCTTTATGGTGCAACTGGCTCAATGGAAATGCAGGGCTCAACAGAATACTTGTTTTATTTGGTAATGTTGCCTTTGGTTGCGTTCTGTTATGAATTCGGAAATACAGTGTTGCGTACTCAAGACCATATGGTGGAATATGCGAATTCGACAAATATCAACTCTGTAGTATTTGCGGCGGTGTCGATTCTCTTGGCTGTTCTTATTGGGGTATACGGATATATTATCGGATACTATACCAGCTATATTATTGCTGTTGGGTACATTATGTGGGTTTTATTTAGCGGTCAAGGATTGGGAATCTGGAAATCCATCAAGATTCAATGGTTGGATATTAAACCGCTCCTTAGCTTTTCGATTATTTGCATGCTGACAAACAGCTTGTCGAATGTCCTTGGATATATTGATTTGGAGATGGTTGGCCAAATTATACCTAACGCCGAAGTACTGGCGGCATATAAGATTGGGTCTGGAATCCCGTCACAAGCTACATTTATCACAGCTGCAATTGTCACAGCAGTCTATCCAAACTTTGCAAAGAATCAAGGGAATTATCCGTGGCTAAAAACAAATATCAGTAAATTGCTGTTAGGATTACTGGTGATTAACGGAATCGTCGCGGCTGTTCTGTTTTTTGGTGCGGAGTTAATTATACAAATTCTATACGGTCCAGAGTATTCTGATGCGGTTTTGATGCTCAAGATCTCATCTGTAGGGTATTTATTATCAAGTACAATTCGAATCCCGTTCGGAACGCTACTGCTTTCCATGAGAAAAGTTTCATTTAATCTTGTGGTATGCGCAATAAGTGGTGTTCTAAATGTCATACTGGATCTATTGTTGATTCCAAAGTATGGGAGTATGGGTGCGGTATTTACATCAGTTATCGTTATTCTGGTATCAGGTGTTATGTCGTCTACCAGATTTGTTATGTATATGAAGTCATTAAAAAACAAAAGACCTATGGAGGAATAGGACATGAAAAAGATTTTAGTTACTGGCGCAGATGGTTTTATTGGAAGCCATTTAACTGAGCAGTTAGTAAAGAGTGGATATCAAGTTAAAGCGTTTGCTTATTACAACTCCTTTAATACATGGGGATGGTTGGATAGCCTTCCAAAAGAAATAATGGATAATGTTGATGTATTTACTGGTGATATCCGTGATCCGAATGGAGTGCGCGAAGCGATGACCGGTTGTCAAGCAGTGTTTCATCTTGCTGCATTGATTGCTATTCCTTTTAGTTACCATTCTCCAGATGCATATGTAGATACGAATATTAAGGGAACATTAAATGTATTACAGGCGGCACGGCTTTTGGAAACAGAAAGAATACTGGTTACATCCACATCCGAGGTATATGGTACTGCACAATATGTTCCTATAGACGAAAAGCATCCATATCAAGGTCAATCACCATATTCAGCGACAAAAATAGGCGCTGATCGATTGGCTGAATCCTTCTACCGCAGTTTCGGGTTACCAATCACTATTGTGCGCCCCTTCAATACTTTTGGACCTCGTCAATCTGCAAGAGCTGTCATTCCCACAATTATAACGCAGTTGCTTGTTGGAAAAGAGGAAATTAAACTTGGGGCCCTCACTCCTACTCGCGATTTTAATTATGTAAAGGATACGGCAAATGGTTTTATTGAGATTTATCGCTCAGACAAAACTATTGGTGAAGAAATCAACATTGCTACACAAAAAGAAATCTCAATAGGACAACTTGGAAATGAGTTGATTCGTCAAATAAATCCTAATGCTAGAATTATCTGTGATGAGCAACGGTTACGCCCGGAAAAAAGCGAAGTTAATCGCTTATTAGGTAGTAATGAAAAAATTCGAGCACTCACTGATTGGTTTCCGAAGTATACTTTTGAACAAGGCTTAGCTGAAACTATAGCCTTCTTTAAAGATAACTTAGAAAAATACAAAGTTGATATTTATAATATTTAGGAGGTGACTATTATGGAGAAAACTGCAGTAATACTTTCTGGGGGTCTTGGAACAAGGCTGAAGCCTTTTACTAATGCTATTCCCAAACCGCTTTTACCCATAGGAGAAAAGGCTGTATTAGAGATTCAGATTGAAAGACTAGTCAAAAGTGGTTTTACGCAAATAGTATTAGCGACAAATTATAAAGCAGATTATATAGAAAACTTCTTTGGTGATGGATCTCGCTATGGTGTAAAGCTTGTTATTAGCAAAGAGGATAAGCCTTTAGGTACTGCCGGACCAATTAAGCTAGTCTCAGACTTATTGACTTCTCCGTTCCTAGTAATGAATGGGGACATTCTTACTACTATGGATTTCAATAGAATGTACGATTATGCATGCAGTAATGATTCTCTCTTAACGATTGGCTTGAAGAAAATTATTATGCCGTATGCGTTTGGTAATATTTTTTTTGAGGGAGATCGTGTAACTGGTATACAGGAGAAACCGGATCTTATTACCTATGCGATGGCCGGAATTTACATGATGAAACCCGGAATATTAGACCGTATTCCCGCGGATACCTATTTTGGCATTGATAAACTCGTTCAGGGGATGTTAGAGCAGAGTATTCCTGTTCGCAAATATGATATTGAAGAGTATTGGTTAGATATAGGTCGCATAGACGATTACGAAAAGGCACAGGATGATTATGAGAGATTTAAGGAATGAGATGCCCCTACAGAAGGAAATTCACAGCAAAACAGAGCGCAATCCTAATATTGAATTGCTTAGGATTGTCTCTATGTTGATGATTCTCGTTCTGCATTACTTAAACCAGGGCGGAGCGCTTTGGAATGTAACCAAAGGAAGTATCAATTACTACTTAATATGGATAGTTGAAGCGATATGTTATGTTTCGGTTAACTGTTATATGCTAATTAGTGGCTATTTTCTTTGGAAAACAGAATTCAAATTAAATAAATTAATTTCCTTTTGGTTAACGGGAGCGGTTTATTCGGTTGTATTGTTTGTTTTGTGCATCGCACTCAACATATCAGAATTTTCCGTTAAGGGCTTGATTACAGCTATTTTTCACGTGTCCAGTCGTGCAAATTGGTATGTAACCATTTATTTCGCCTTGTATTGTTTGCTGCCGTTGTTGAACTACGCGATACAGGCAATGTCTAAAAAAGAAATGAAAATGGTGACTATTGCCGTTCTTATTCTTTTCTCGATCATCCCAACTGTACTGTTCTTTTGGGATGCATTCGGTGTCAGTGATGGGTATAGCCTTCTTTGGTATATTGTTATGTACCTAGTGGGAGCTATGTTAAATCGTTTTTATTCAGAAAGATTAAAATCATTGAAAACATCAGTTTTAGTTGGAGGAATGATTGTAATCTTGGTGTTACCGATATTTAAATTTGCAATAAAGGCCCTGTCGTATGTCTTTCCGGTAATATCAGAGTTTACGGATATACTATACAGATACAACTCCATCCCTGTTGTTATCGCATCCGTAACGATGTTTTGCCTATTTGCGCGTATACAGATATCGGGAGAAAAAATAACACGACTTATAAATAGGATTGCCAAAACCACACTAGGCGTGTTCATTATTCATACCCACTTTGCGCTTAGGGATTCATTATGGATCTTCCTTGGGTCAGAGCATGTTATGAATTCTCCTTTGCTGTGGTTGCATTTGCCGGGGTGTGTAATTTTAGTTTATGTGATTTGTAGTTCTATTGATTTTGGGCGAGCCAAACTATTTAATGCGATAGGAATCGAAAAGTTGGTTCATAAACTCAGCAGAAAAATCAATGCATTATTTGAAGATGAAAGGCAGGGAAAGAAAAATGGCTAATCACTTTATCCCATTATCAGTTCCAAATCTCAAGGGAAATGAAGTTGAATATGTTAAGAACGCTGTTGAAACAGAATGGGTTTCTACTGCAGGAACTTATGTTTCGGACTTTGAAAAAGCAGTAGCAGAATATGTAAAGGTACCCGGAGCTGTCGCATGTCAAAGTGGTACTGCTGGGTTACATATCGCCCTGATGCTTTGTGGTGCTGAACGTAATGACATGATTATTGTTCCAACACTTACATTTATTGCTGCTGTTAATCCGGTGAAGTACATTGGAGCTGAACCTATATTTATGGATTGTGATGACTCTTTGTGTATTGATCCTGACAAATTGGAACAGTTTTGTAAGGAAGAGTGCGAAATTAAAAACAAAGTGCTATATCATAAGGCTACAGGGCGACGCATCCCTGCTATGGTAGTAGTTCATGTTTTTGGAAATATGGCTGATATGGAAAAAATCGTTTTCATTGCCAAAAGCTATCATATAAAGGTTGTTGAGGACGCGACTGAAGCGCTGGGGACAAAATATATAAGTGGAGCATATGCCGACCGTTATGCAGGAACCATTGGAGACATCGGAGTATATTCATTTAACGGGAATAAGATCATTACAACCGGTGGCGGTGGAATGATTGTATCTAATGATACGGAATTGTTGGTACATGCAAAACATTTGACGACACAAGCGAAAGCGGATGAGTTGAATTTTATCCATGACGAAATTGGGTACAATTATAGATTAACGAATTTGCAAGCGGCTTTGGGACTGGCTCAAATGGAGCAGCTGGAAACGTTTATTGAAACAAAAATCAAAAACTATGAGCATTATTATTCACAGATTCCTCTTATTCCGGGACTCAATATGATTGGATTTAGGGAGAATACCCGTAGTAATCACTGGTTTTATTCGGTTTTCTGTGATGCTGTTTATCCATTCAATAGGGATTCGCTCATTCAAATGCTTAGCGAGAAAAAAATCCAGTGCCGGCCAATTTGGGGATTGATTCATCAACAGAAGCCATATGAAGGCAGTATGACCTACAAAATCGAAAAAGCACTGTATTACTATAGTCATATAGTCAACATTCCCTGTAGCACAAATCTCACAGAAGAAGATGTTGAGTATGTGGTTAAGCAACTACGTTAAACAACAATTCCCCAGAAAGAAGAGCAATTATGAGAAAAGTATTGATTATTGGCGATGCAGATACAATATGGATAAAAAGTTATATTGAGCATGTTTTACCACCAGATTCTTACGAAGTATATCTATCATCAACGGGAAAAACGAAGTTTGATGATTTTTACCGACAAAGACAGGTTGTATTGGTGCCGATGCAGAGTCGTAATTCGTTATTTGATAGAATACCGAAAGTTAATGGAATTGCAAACATCTTAATGAGAGCCAAGTCGTTAAGAAAATATGGTCCCTTTGACATTATCCATATTCACTTTGTAACAAGGGCAGCTCTACTATTGGCTAAATTATTAAAGAGGCGTGATACTCGAGTTGTTGTTTCATATTGGGGAAGTGACTTGTTGCGCAAGGACATTAACGAACTAAAAAAGGAAAGTTCGTTTTTTTCGGGAATATCTTGTTTTACATTGTCCTCAGATGCAATGCATGAGAGGTTTGTAAATATATATGGACAGCAATACTTAAATCGAATTAATAAAGTGCGTTTTGGTGTATCAGGTTTTACCTCGATAGTGCAGGTAAAGGAGAATTTTTCGATAGAAGAGTGTAAAGAATCTATAGGTGCTAATCCGGATAAGGTACTTATTACGATTGGATATAATAAGGCTCAAGGACAGCAACATGACAAAGTGCTCAGTCAGATCAATGTGTTAGACAAGAGTTTACAGGAACGTATAGAAGTTGTCTTGCAGTGTAGTTATGGTGAATGCAGCAAAGAATATTGGGAACGGTTGTATCAAATAATAAATAAACTTTGCTGTAAAACGATTGTATTAACTGACTATATGAGTGATATTGAAGTTGCAAAGCTACGATATGCTACTGATATTTACATTAATGCACAGATAACAGATGCTTTTTCCGCCTCAATGCAGGAATATCTGTTTTCAGGTGCTATCGTTTTTAATCCCAGATGGCTTTCTTACCCGGAAATATCAGAATTTGGTCTTTCGTGTATTGAATATAATGATATCTCTGAAATACCGAAAGCAATCTCGAAAGCTTTATCAGTTGAAAAGTGCCGAAAGCCGGAGAATTCGATTATTTATAAGCATACTTCATGGAATGAAGTAAAAAAAGGATGGGAAAAGAGCTATTCATTTCCTGTAGTTTAATTTGTCGGGAGTAGACGTAATGAAAGAAATCATATTATTTGGAGCTGGGGGGCATGCAAAAGTTGTTGCCGATTTGGTTAAATGCAATAATAAAGAGGTCAAAGGATTTCTTTGTAATGATGAAACTGTAGTTGAAGGTCTACATTTTTTAGGAAACGATTGTGCTGCTGAGTCAGAGTACGCGAATCAACAGTTTATTATTTGCGTCGGGAACAACCAAATTAGAAAAAAGATTGCATTGACGCATAGACAGTTGTCTTTTGTAACAGTTGTTCATCCCTCAGCGGTGGTAGCGGAAGATGCGGTTATAGGTAAGGGTACTGTAGTGATGGCAGGAGCAATTATTAATCCAGGCGCAGTTATCGGAGAGCATTGTATTATCAATAGCGGATCAATTATTGAACACGATTGCTGGGTAGGTGATTATGTCCATGTCTCTCCACGTGCTACACTTGGTGGAACAGTAAAAGTTGGTGATAGCGTACACATTGGAATTGGCGCCACTGTAAAGAATAATATTACAATTTGCAAGGATGTTGTGATTGGAGCCGGTGCAGTTGTTGTTAAAGATATTTGTGAAGAGGGAACATATGTAGGAATACCTGCACATAAGGTGATGTTGCAGAAGTAAAAATCGGAGGAATAAATATGCCAGGTTTCTTTATTAGTAATATTATGGGAATTACTGTTCCTGACAATGAATATCAGAGTAGGTGTATAAAGCAAGAAATCGTTAATGATAAATACATTATTCAACGCAATACCTTGAATAAATATTTGGATGATAAGCTCTTCTTTGAGAATGAAGAGGTCGTTGTTATCCTCGAAGGCGTCATATTGAATAAAGTTGAATTGTGTCAAAAATATGAAGATGATAATTTCTCCTCTACGGTTTTAAAGATGCGTAAAGAAAACAAAACTGCATTTTTTAATGATTTTCGAGGTAGCTTTTCTGGTGCAGTTTTAGATAAGGAAAAAGATGAGTGGCTCATATTCACTGATCATATTGGCCGATCTCTTTACTGGTTTCAAAGTGATATGGGATTTATTGTTGCATCGGAAATAAATTATATTTCCAGTTCTATGCAAAATCTTGGTTTGCGTCGTGACATGGAAAAAATCGCATTTGAGTATATGTTCGTGTATGGTTGTATGATCGATAAAAGAACACAGATTAAAAATGTCTACCGTGTAATGCCAGGCCATTGTTTGACAATAGCTGATGGTAAAATAGAGGTGCATCTATATCATCGGATGTCTAATAAACCCAACACAGCGATTACAGAAGAAGAAGCAATCGAGACTTTTGAGAGATTGTTCTTGCGATCAATGAAGAGAATAATTGACAAAGATAAAGAATATGGGTATAAGACTATTTTCGATCTAAGCGGCGGGCTGGATAGTCGCGCTATATGTTTTACAGCAAAAAAGTTAAATGTGAAGGATGCGCTCACTTTTAGTTTCGGACAAAGTGGTAGCACAGATCAAACGATTGCACAAGGTATTGCTAATTATTTAGGGTATACGAATATCTTTTACTCCATTGACAATGCGTCCCATTTATACGACATTGACCAAATTATTCGGATGAATGGGGGTAGCTGTTATTATGCCGGTAACGGAGCGTATAAACGCTGGATAGAATTGTTGGATACGAATGAAATTGGATTATCGGTTAATGGTGTATTCGGAGATATATATGAAGGGGCACATTTACTTAATAAAACAAATGATGGATATCTACCCATAAGGGTCAATGAGCGGAAAAAATGCTTATCCCGCCTGTTAGATATTAATTTAGACGAGAGTTGTACTGACGGCTTTGAAAATATTGAGCTATTTATTTCGTATACACGTGATATGCTTGGAAATATGAATACAGCCTTAACTAAACAAAATGCAATTGAAGTAATGTCGCCTTTTGGGGATATTGATTTTCTTTCATTCTTTTATTCTCTTTCCAGAGAGATGAGAATAGAAGGACGAATTGGGATAAAGTGGCAGAAAAAAAAGAATCCGGATTCGATGCGTTTTATTTATGCAACAACAGGACTTCGGCCGGACGCTTCTCAGCTTCAGATTTCCTTGCACAGCTTACCTTTTCGTGTAAAGAAGAAATTAATGTCTTATATAGGACGCAATGTGAAAAACAAGCAGGACATGAACCCTTTCGATTATTGGTATGCAACTAATTCTGATTTTCGTGAGTTTTTCAATAACTATTGGAGAGATAACAGTGTTTATGCAAAACAAGCTCCAGAGATATATGCAAGTGCTGAAAAACTTTTTAGTAAAGGTAATATGCTTGAAAAAATTATTTCAATCAGTGCTTTGTCAATTATGAAACAATATATTGACCAACAGTAACATTCTTGTTTTTTGAGGTGAGAATAATGCGCTTTATAAGTCGAATGAAAAACATCTATTTCCGTATTTGTGAAAAGAAATACGGAAAAAACAAGATTCGTTACATTTATCATGCACAAAGGGACTCGGATGTACTAATCGTCATTTTTTTAGGGTTTTCAGGTGCTGGTATGCCTGCAAGATACAACTACATGAGAACACTTTCGGATGTGAAAACCAACAAGCTATTCATACTTGATGATTTTGGTTATCAAAATCGTGGTGGTTACTATTTAGTTGATCGTGATGGGACTTACAACGGTACGATTATACATGAAATATCAGATCTCATTGCCAAGTTTGCCAAAAATCGAAAAATTATAACCACTGGATCTAGTAAGGGTGGAAGTGCTGCTTTACTGTATGGAATTTTATGTGGAGCGCACATAATTGTTTCGGGTGCACCTCAATACTATATTGGAAATTATTTGAACTGCGATTTACATCTTGAGATATTACGAGGAATATACGGTAGTTCAGGGCAGAATGCAGTTGATGCATTGAATAAGTTGTTGCCGAACGCTATTAAGCAAATGTCGAAAACTCGCTCAAAAGTGTATATTCACTGCTCAAAAAATGAACACACTTATAAAGAACATGTGGAGGCTATGGTAAGAGATCTGCGTCAAAATGGATATAGTGTAGATTTAGACAAAGAATATAGCTATACAGACCATCAAGATGTTGCAAAATACTTTCCACACTATTTATTGAAAGTCTTGTTTAAAGAACTGTGATAAATGGTGTTGAAGTTCTAAAATAATTATGATATAAGGCAGACGAGTACTGCCTTATATTTGAAGCGTAAATCTATAGGTTACCATAGAAACAAAAGAAAGGAAAAGAGCATATGGGCATGATGTTTTATCCTAAGTTGAGTGTATAGGTTCCGGCGAGTCCTCCTCATCCGGAGGGAACAGAGTACCGTGTGTCAATTGGTGAAGAGGATTGGGATGGTAGCTATCAGACTGTGGTGAAGGTGCAGATGATGTATAATGGAAAGGTAGCCAGAAGGAAAAGTCCGTCATATCCTCTTGGAACAGATGATTGTACACGGGTATTTGAAGCTATTGCCGAAATTGAAGAGAGGTATCGACGCCAAAGGGAAAAACGTCCTGTGGTGCATATTCCAGCAAAGCCCGCTACCGTTGTGCCGGTGGATCAGTTTATTGAACTGATCTGTAGCGTTCCAAGGGGCAGTATTACCCGCTGGGAAGATATCGAGATGTATCTCAAAAGACTTTCTACGCTGCAGAGAGAATACAAGTGGAGCCTATGGCCCACTGGTCAGTGTACAAGGGAGACGTGGAGATTCCTTACTGGCGTATCGTCGGTACCTATGGATATATTTCGGACGATTCACGGGCCGGTGGCAGAGAACGGCAAATAAACAATCTCGAAGCAGAAGGCCTATTCATTGAGCTATGCGGCGCTGGGAACAAGTCCAAACGGGTGAGGGATTTCAAGCACCACCTATTTGACTTGTCCCAGGTTGATACGGACACCATTAAATCAGCCGGATTTGGAAACACAATACATTCCGTTATGTTGGATATGATGCTGGATCCAGGGATGTATCGCGTGTTGTCCGTATCTCAATTAAAACAGTTCGCTGGTTACAATGAGACGACGGATCCCAGCGAGAAGCTGCAGTGGTGTGCTGAATTGGCAAAAGCCGAACTGACGCGAAGAGGCATTGCGTTCCCGGAAGGAGATCAGACATGAAGAATAACAATCGACTGCTCTTGATTTTGAAATACCTCACCGAGTATACAGATGAGGAGCACTATGCTTCTATTGCTCATATCAATGGCTATCTGAAAAAGTATGAGCTTGATGGAAATCAGGAAACAATCAGTGATTGTTTCCGTGAACTCCAGAATGTCGGCTATGATATCGTATGCATCCGAAGTACGCAAAACCAGTATTATTATGAATAGCCGCCCCTTTGATTTGGGTGAGGTAAAACTTCTTGTGGACGCTATACAGTCAAGCCGGTTTGTGCCGAAACGAAAAAGCGAAGAGATCGTAGGAAAACTTTCGGAGCTGGTAGGTCATCACAAGGGCGAAATATTGAAACGACACTTGTATATAGAGAGTCGTTTTAAATCGGATTCAATATATATTATTGAGTTTGTGGACCTGATCCAAAAGGCTATCAATCAGAATACAAAAATCACATTTCAGTATTTCGATTATAATGCCCGGAAAGAAAAGGTTCTGCGGCACGATGAGGCAGCGTATTCGGTTTCGCCCTATGTCCTGCTCTGGAATAACGATTTATACTATATGGTGGGATACAGCGATTCAAGACAGGAAATTTCAAAATTCCGGGTGGACCGTATGCATGGCCTGACATTGTCTGAAGAAAAAAGGTCAAGCAGCAGGGGTTAAGGTCGCGGAATTCTTTTCGCAGGAATTCTCCATGTTGGATGGGGAACCGTGTGGGGTAGAATTCCTCTGTGAGAATAAGTTGATGAACAGTATCATTGACCGCTTTGGAAAGAAGATAAAGACATCGATCATAGATGAGGACCATTTGGTAGCAAGGGTTACCGTGGATCTGACGAATACCTTTTATGCTTGGGTGTTTGCATCCGGAGGTGCCATGAGAATCCTCGGTCCTGCGAAGGCTGTTGATGAAATGATGAAAATTGTACAGATATACCAATAATCTACATATGCTGTAAAATTTGTTGCGAGGTGCGGAAAAAATTCCGCACCTCATTTTCGCATATTCCATTGACAGGAGAATAGATAATGAATATGATATAACCGAACTTAATGTTCGCGTATTGAACGGGGGGATTTGTATGCGTGTGGTAAATGAGGAAAGGTTGCAGAACACCCTGGAGTTTATTCTTGAATTTCAGAAGGCAGAAGGGAAAGCTCCAACTTACCGTCAAATACAGCATGGTTGCAAATATACATCTCTCGGTACGGTCGCTGCGGATGTTGCAAGGCTTAAGCAGCGCAATCTGATCGGTTCGGATGACAACACCGGTTGGAACAGTATAAAGCTCCTTTCCCCGCTGTCTGCAAGCAAGAGTCACAATACATTGGTGATTGGTGCTGTACGGTGCGGCGAACCATCCCCTGCACTGGAAGATATCGAAGCGGCTGTAGCGTTACCGGATGCCATATTCGGGTGTGCTGATCATGTTATCTTACATGCGGTGGGCCCGAGCATGATAAAGAGAGGCATCTTTGATGGTGATCTTCTTGTTGTAAGGCGGCAGTGTACAGCGGAATATGGCCAAACAGTGATTGCGATGCTGGACGGTGGAGACACTACCTGCAAAATCTACGCATCAAGAAACGGAAGACCGTATTTGAAAGCTGCCAATGACACACTGAATAAGCATGGCAAGCGTATGTACGATGTGTACCCCCAAAGCGAATGGAGTATTTATGGAGTAGTGGATTTTGTCATTCATGCTCCGGTTAAAGATGAACTTTAAGCGATTGACCCAAGGAAACAAACAACGCATAACGAGTAGTGAAGAAATTTGTTTACATCAGGGATGTGCAGATGCAGACCGACAAGGAGGTGTGGAATGAAAGACGGAATGCTCCACACCCCTGAGGCAAATATAGCGATAGCAGAGGTGTTTGCGGAAAGGGGTGTTGTATATCTGAAATTCAAAAAGGCAAGAACGCAGGTATATGAAGTTGTCACTTTGGATTGCTTTCTGGCACAGATTTATCAGACGTTGGAAAAGATGCATTACGAAGAAACACTCAGATGAGTAGAAAACCCGATAAAAGCTGTGGTTGTGAGGGTTTCACCACTGGGATGTGAATAACAAAATTTCACTCAATTCGAGCTGAATCAGTTGAGTTTAGCCAGGAGAGCTCTGTAGGACGGACTGTTCTACGGGATCTTCCGGCTTTTTTAATACGAAAGGGATGAGAATGTAATGAATGCAAGCGAGAAAAAGAAAATCAAAGTTACAGCGGTTGAACTGACGGACGAAGAAATTAATGATGCCTGTCGGATATATCAAACGCTGAAATATATTACGAACGCTGGATGCGATGCTGAGGTAAAACAAATTAAAGGAACGCTGAAGATTTTAGCGGTCAAGAAAAGCGTTACGAAGGAAATTATACTGTAAAGTGTAGCCGTCATTGGAATGGCAATGACGAAGAACCAAATGGGGTTAGCAAGTTGCAGAAGTGCAATTTATTAACCCCATTTTTGTTTTGTTTAAATATCGAGCCTGAATGCATGCGGGCGAAGGATATTTCACGAAGCGGACATCTGTGAATAAATCGCAGAGTGCGCCATGAGATACCCTCAGTTCCGTATATCTGAATGGCATTTGAGGACTGTGTGTATCTCTGCACATAGTCTTTTTTTCGTGGTTCCTTTGCCTCAGCCTTCGGAGAAAGGAATCAGCAATGAAGAGAATATGGTGCTGTTACTTGGTCAAGTACCCGTAACTCCGGTTTGGATTTTCAACTGGCAATTTGAATTTCAAAAATCGGAGGAACCAAGAATATTCAACAAAAGCAGCATATATGCACTCAACAAAAAAGATCCGGATGCCATCGTGTATCCGGCGGCAAACGGTAAGCTTATCCGCTTTACTCGTAATGATTTTTCAAGTGAGGAAGAATTCCTCGCATTCCAGGCTTGGTCAGATGAGAAACTTCCATGAGGAAGAAAAACGCGACCATAAAGAAACTAATCATATTTTGTTTATCGATGATATTTCTGAAGCAGCTTTTGCGATTTCCGCTGTAGATGAAGTGCTGGAGCAGCAGTGTGACCGAGATGAGCAGCAGAAAAAGGCGTATGACATAGTCATCAAAATCAGATGCAGGCTGACGGAAACACAGTTCCGCAGGCTCTGGCTATATTGTGTCCGTGGAATGACGCTTGAAGAGATTGCCATACGGGAAGGGGTATCCCACCAGGCTGTTTCTCTCAATATCTGCTCTGCAAGCAGAAAGATTAAAAAAATATTTTTAATTTTTTATTTAAAGGCCATCGTTAATTGTGATGGACAGAGCTGAACGACTGACAGAAAAAACAGTTGCAAGTCCGTATGGCTGGACATTAGGTTTAGATCTTCCGAGTAAGACAACCGTAGATGAGGCAATTGAATATTTGAGGCAGGATGCAGCAAGCTAAATAATGCCAAATAGACATTATAAGTAGTTCCCACCTTCCAGAGAACGGTTCCGCCAGAGTTCTGCAAACCATGTTTCTCTATCCTTTTCTACCTTATCGAAAAAGGCAACAGCCATCCCATCTGGGGGGAGCTGTTGCCTTTTTTGCTTACTGCGTTGCTGGAGTTTGACGCTTACCCTAAATCTCAAAGCTTACAGAACAATCGCACCAACGACATGCACTTCGCTTACCTTTAAGACCTCAACGAGCTTTTCGACTTCACGAACATCGGATATATTCTTTTTTTCGGCCAAAACAATCTCATACTGCTTGATCTGTGTCAGAACATCGGAGTTATATGTCAGATTTTCCGCAGCATGGATTTCATATTGTTCGGTAGGCAGGAAACTCTTTAATTTAGCTTCAACCTCCTGAAGTGTTTCGAACGGAAGCGTACCGGTTACCATGAGACGATGCGTCGGCTGCTTGTTCTCGGACATCTGAATTTTTGCAGCAATGAGGCGATATTCATCCTCTGTGTTCTGATCTCTTCTGATACCGGCCCATTTGTCCAATAACCGGTTGATAAGATCCTGCTGTTTGGTGTTTATATCGTTAAATACACCTAAAATATAAAAACCATACCGTTCGGCCAAATCCTGCTCGTCTTTTAATTTCTTGCTGAAGATATACTCTATACACAGCCAGATACACACAAGAATGATACCGAGCAAAGCACCGATAATTGTATATGTAACAATATCGACTATACTGACCGACATCTGTTTCGGCTCCATTTCAGCCGTCAGCCGGTCGATCTCCGTCTGCTGGCTTTCAATGTTTGCGGTTAAGGTTTTATTTGCGGCTTCAAGATTTTCGTTGTCCTGCTGGAGCGTTTCTATCTGACTTTCATAATTGGTGATGCTTTCCCGAACATCGGCGATCTCTGCGTTCAGATCGTAGATTCTGCCGGTCATCTCCGCGGCGCGATCCAACACAACGACCTGCTCGTCATTGGTCAGGCCTGCATCCTGCATGGCTTCCAGCTCATCCAGCATCTGTTCATGCGTATCCAGAACATCCTGCAGGTCTTTAAGTGTCTGGTTTTGATCTTCAATTGCCGCTTCGTTTATGTTGATCTGATTTTTGTTGGATGAAATTGTGCTTTTGTTTGTGCTCAGCGCGGTCTGATACTCTGTAATTTTAGTCTGGTTTGCTTCTACCAGTGCAGTGTCTGTTACCGGCTCGGGAGAAGAAAAAGCTTTTAACAGACCCAAAAGGAGGGCGCCAACTACAAAAGCAATAAGCAGCACCTTCCATTTTCGCAAGATATAAATGCATAGTTTCTTTAAGTTAATTTCATTTTCATACTCAGCAGTATTATTCATAACACCATTCCTTTGCAAAACTTGGAAATTGTCAGATGAATCAACATAATAAGATTAGTATAGCAAAAACCTTACAGTATTGCAACACAAATAATAGGAAAAAACAAATTTTGCGCAATACAAGCGGTACAGAATTTGTGGATCTCCGGCAGACTTTAACATTGGTGTTTCAAAGTGCAGAATATTGATTTTGATTGATAGATTCACATATCGGCGACCTGTGGGATTTATATTCAGAGAAGAGTATGCTGAATAAAACAATTGCTCTCTCCGATTGCATACCAGAGAAAGCAATTGAAATACTTACGAACCCCAAAACGGATGCTTATTGAAAGTTGTGATGAATCCATTCTAATCCAGACGTTATACTGAACACTCTTTATGGAATCTACAATTCAATGCAGTCAGGTGAAACGCCCTGCGCCTCACACCTCACAAGCGCACTCTTCACAGTCCTCGATCTCGCCGACGATCGGGGTCGGGTCGATGCCTTGGCGGCGGTAGTAGTCCGAGACCGCGGCCTTGATCGCCTGCTCCGCGAGCACCGAGCAGTGCACCTTCACAGCCGGCAGGCCGTCGAGTGCTTCCATAACCGCCTTGTTCGTCAGCTTGAGCGCATCCTCGATCTTTTTGCCCTTGACAAGATCGGTCGCCATGCTGCTCGTCGCGATGGCCGCGCCGCAGCCGAAGGTCATGAACTTGACGTCCACGATCGTGTCGTTTTCCACCTTGATGTACATGCGCATGATATCGCCGCACTTGGGGTTGCCGACTTCACCGACGCCGTCCGCGTCCTTGATCTCGCCGACGTTGTGCGGGTTCGAGAAATGTTCCATTACTTTTTCACTGTATGCCATAATCAGTCAGATCCTTTCAAGCAAATCGCTGTTTTTTCTCAAATGGTACGGCCGTGGATGATTGCATCCCAGAGCGGACTCATCGAGCGGAGGCGCTCGACGATCGGCGGAAGAACTTCCAGAATGTAATCGATGTCGCTCTCGTCGTTCATGTCGCTGAAGCTCAGGCGCAGGGAGCCGTGCGCGACCTCGTGCTTGAGGCCGATGGCGAGCAGCACGTGGCTCGGATCGAGTGAGCCGCTCGTGCAGGCACTGCCGGAGGAGCCGCATACGCCCTTGAGATCGAGCATAAGGAGCAGCGATTCGCCCTCAATGCCCTCAAAACAGAAGCTGACGTTGCC
>OBVW01000364.1_pt1 | contig 28925 bp, 27 predicted proteins | sample 1495141 | NCBI WGS metagenome assembly OBVW01 (sample SAMEA2580013, study PRJEB22360) | human gut metagenome | biome: human gut; feature: human-associated habitat; material: faeces | place: Denmark | collected 2008/2010
CCGCCGTTACAGGTGAACTTCTATGTTTGGGAAGCAGTACCGCCGCCGCACCTGCACATTCCGCCGTGCGGACGATTGCGCCTATATTTCTTACATCTTCCACACCGTCAAGAAGAATAAGTATGGGATCCTTTCTTCCACAGGACGAAAGCACCTCTTCCAAGTCCGCATATGTATATGGCTTTAAAGACGCGGCCACTCCCTGATGGCGGACACCTTCCGCCAAACGGTCAAGTTTCCTTTCCTCCGTTTCGATGACAGCGATGCCAAGACGTTCCGCTTCGTTAGCCAATGCCAAGAGGCGGCCATCCTTTTTCCCCGGTTTTATGAAAACTTTTTTTACCTGCCCTGCACGCAGAGATTCCAGTACGCTGTTCCGGCCGCCGATAAAACAGGTTTCCTCTTCCTTTCTCCTGCTCCCAGAAGAAAATCCCCTTTCCCTACGCATGGATTGGTCTCCGCTCCTTCTTTTCTCATGCGGATCGCATTTCCGTTCCTTTTTATCCGGGGAATCTTTTTTGCTACTCATCGTGAAACTCCCTTGCCAAACAAGAAAGCCCTCGCTCCAGAAGGAAATCAAGCCTTTCCTTCTGCCGGGACAGATAGAGATACCCCAGGAGCCCTTCAAATGCCGTAGACTCCCTGTATTCCTCTACGGTAGCACTTTTCGGCACTGTAGAATGGGTATTCCTTGCCCTTTTGCAGACTTTTAATTCTCTGTCAGAAAGTAATTCTTTTATCTCAAAAAGGATACGGCTCTGCTGGCGGGCGGACACCATCTCCGATGCCAGGCTGTTTAATATCTGCACATTGTAAATCCCTGTATCGATCAGCGCTTTTCTGACAAAAAAGGACCAGCATGCATCACCGATATACGCCAGTGTCAGCGCATCCATGGCAAAAATATCCTGTTCACCCAATTCAGGGGATCCTCTCCCCAGTTTTTGCGCCATTTGCTTTTTCAGAAAAAGAACCCTTTTAAACTCCACGTCTCTTCCACCTTGCACCGGTCGGCGTATCTTCGATTACGATACCTGCGGCATCCAGCCTGTCACGGATTTCATCGGCAATTTTGTACATTTTTTCTTTTCTCGCCGTCTGGCGGACTGCCAGAATGACATCCATCAGATCATTATAAGATTTGTCATCCGGAGAATCCGTCTTTTCCCATACCTCTTCAAGAATTCCCAAGATGTCCATAATCGTTTTCAAAGCGGTATGCGCCTTTTCTACCGCTTCATGATCCACACTGAGGCCGCCGTCTACCGCAGTCCCGTAAATATTGATTGCTTTCGCCAAGTCAAACATGGCGCCGGTGGCAAGTCCCGTATTGAAATCATCATCCATCGCTTCATGGAAGGCCTTCAGCGACTCTTCCGCCGCTTTCTCAAGAGAACGGGAGGCGTCTGTTTTTTCAGCACCTTCTTTAGCCGCTAATTCTTTCAGCCGTCCGATAACCCCTGACAGACGTTCCATATTCTTCTCCGCTTCGTCCAGACGGTCACGGGAATAATCCAACGGATTTCTGTACTGGACAGACAACAGGAAATAACGGAGCGCATCGCCGGAATATTCTTCCAGCACGTCCTTCGCCAGGAAGAAATTATTCAAGGACTTGCTCATCTTTTCCGAGTTAATCGTAATAAATCCGTTATGCAGCCAGTAATTGACAAACTTGCACCCCGTGCATCCTTCCGACTGGGCGATTTCATTTTCATGATGCGGGAAAATCAGATCGCTGCCGCCGCCATGGAAATCAAAAGTCTTTCCCAGATAATGGACAGACATGGCGGAGCATTCAATGTGCCAGCCGGGACGTCCCTTTCCCCAGGGACTTTCCCAGAACGGTTCACCCGGTTTGGCCCCCTTCCAGAGAGCAAAATCGCCGGGATTGCGTTTTCCCTCATTGACCTCGATACGTGCGCCTGCCAGCATGTCATCAATCTTACGTCCGGATAACGCCCCGTAATGCTCAAAAGTGGAAATATCATAATAAACATCATTTCCCAGTACATAGGCATGGCCTTTATCAATCAGCCCCTGCACCATGTCAATGATATCCTGCATATGATCAGACACACGGGGATACACATCCGCCCGCCGCACATGCATGGCGTCCATCACTTGGAAATAAGCATCAATATACCTGTCGGAAATCGTTTTCCAGTCAGACCCCTCGGCATTTGCCTTATTGATAATCTTATCGTCCACATCAGTAAAATTCTGCACAAACTCTACTTTATAGCCGATATGCTTCAGATAGCGGCAGATCACATCCCAGGTCACCGCCGGACGGGCATTCCCGATATGGGGATGATTGTACGGTGTGACGCCGCAGACATAAATCTTGACTTCCCCCGGCACCAGCGGCCGGAATACCGTTTTCTCTCCTGTCAGCGTATTATACACCTTGATTTCTTCCATCTTCATTCCTCCAAATCTCATTCACTCATACAAATCAAAAGACCGCCGCCTCACAGAGACGGTGGCCCGCAATTCCACTCTGCCGGCTGAAAAGCCGTCCATACATTAACGCACATTCACGGAAGAAGATACAAGAATCCGATTCCTTCCCCTCTCCAGCTCACAAATGCATTTCCTCAAACTCATGACAGACGGCTCCCATCGCCCCGCCCTCTCTTCAGACATGAAGTAAGAATACTTCTTTTGCTCATCGCCTTTACATTCAATTGGAAAGCACAAACAGCTGACCTGGTTTTTGACCCCACACCCGCCTGCTGGAGCGTTCGCTACCCGGCACTTGCCTCTCACTACTAGCCCTCTCGATTTCCTCGGCAGGACTTACTTCTAAGCCGCACCATGCTCAGTATTCTTTTAAACACCTTACGTGGATCGCTTTGCCTGCGACTGGCATCGACTTTCAACCACAGACCTGTTAATGCTTATGTATCATTATAGAAGTTTTTATATAGACAGTCAATATTGATTTTTATCAATCAGTGTGCCGGCTGCAGATAAAAGAAATATTTCCTGTACCCTCTTTTTTACAAAAGAAAACCGCTCCGAAGAGCGGCCTCCCATCCACTTTATTACCTTGCGCCTTTTTGCTCCTTTTCATAAACGATTTTAATCGTTCCTCTGCGTTTTGCGTCAAATTGGACTCGTCCCGGTTCCGTCCGCACAAAACGATACGTTGTGATATTGCGAATATAATCATTTCCATTGACATAATCACCGGATACGCCCTTGATTGTCTGTGTCGCATAAATATCACGTCCGTGAATATCCACATATTTTATATACACATAAGCATCCTCCACCTTTTGAGCGGCAGGATGAGACCGGGGACCGTCCCAAACAGCGGCTTCCGACGGAAAAATAAAGAAAGGCGCAACAGCTGCCATAACCCAGATCATCCACATTCTCAGCGTTCTGTTCATAAAACTACCTCCTTCACTCTTCTGCTAAAATGCAATATAAAATAATAAAATGTATTCCTCATCCTCATTTTATCATACATTTAACGAAAATCAATTTTCTGCGAATCTCATGAGTAGTAACATCACAGCTGTTTTTTGCTGTCAAATTAAACCATTTCCGTATCTGAAATAATTACGGACATCACTGATCAGGAATGTATTCTTTCCATTTGCCATTTTCAAGAATTTCCAATTTTCCCCACTGGGGTTCACCGATATCACGTCCCTTTACTCTTATAGGAAGAAAAGCATCGTGCTGGCAATAAGGCAGCGGATCATCTATAGGAATCCAGCCTTTTTCATTCACAAGATCATTCCAATCCTCATAGACATCTTCAACCGTTTTATACCAATAGTCAAATGAACATTGAACGGCATCCTTTTGGCAATACATAAACAGATATACTCCATCTTTTTTCGTCTGATACAGCATGATTTTATATATGTAATCTTTCTTGTTTGTTTTTATCGGTTCTTTTAAGTATGCATATCTTCTCATTTGTATTTTCCCTACTACCATTTTACTGATGAGCTTTCATGCTCCCACCGCTCTGAAATCCGGCAATCCATTTCGGATAAAGAATTTAGATGATTATATCCACCCCGCTTGTCAAAATAAAGTAAAACAGTTCCATAATCTGTCAGACGTTTTTATCCTATGCTCCATAATTTTGAAATATTTTAATTATCTTCTGCCATCTCCTGTTTATTCACGCTTCTGCCTTCAATACCATTTGATCACTCAGTATATTTACCGTAATCGGCAAACAATGTTTTTGCAAAACCTCTAAGATATGTCTGATCTACTTCATTTTCAAATATCAGTTCATGTCCGTATCCAATACCCTTTTTATTATGAATCCGGCCTTTAATACGAATATGTCCGTCTGTCACAGCCGTAAATTCTAAAAAGCAGTGCATACTATATGGTTCTTCCAGTCTTACCGATCCGCTCAGTGTTTCATAAAGCTCATTCAAATTCACCGCGAAATCAGATAAAGCAATGTCATCAATATCCATAATAGAATCCGCAGAAAAACCTAAGCTTGACACTTTAACCCGAAGACGATTCGCCTTGGGATACGGAAAATTATCCTGATAAATTCCAGGCAGCAATTCTAATGAAAAATTTTCAGTTTTCAGCTTGTACATATGACCCCAAAAACAAAAAACATGATTTCATCCTCATCTGTGAACTTTTTCACAATATATTATCCATGCGTACTATAAATTCATATAACAGAAAGAATGATCTTTAATATACTTTTGTATTTTCTGACTAAGCATCTTGCCCTTACAAACTTTTAGAAATTCTGAATGACAACTTTCTATTTCACTTTATCGTATCCATCTTATTGCCGTCAATATCAATAAACGTCCCACGATCTGACGAGCTCGATCAAGTCCGGTTTTCCGAAGACATCATATCCGCAAAATCCTCACCGCAAAAGCAGAAAGCTTTCTGAACGATTTAAAACCTGAGCGTATATAAAATAAGCACATAGCTGAAAGGTTTTGCAATCTTAAAGTTATGTGCTTTGTTTATATAATATTCGATTATCTATTATCTGTGCAAACCGGATTATACCAGTCCTTCCGCCTTCATACGAATGGCATAAAATTCCTGAAATGTATCCGGTTCTTCTGCTATCGTTTCTTTCATTAAAGCTAACCTTCTTTTACCAACCCGCCTATCTAATACAGCAAATATCCGCACGATTAAATTTTCACTCTTCAAACTCATTTCGATACTTTGCTGATCAAATTCTGCAAAGGCATCATAAAAACAGCGCTGATCAAATATGCCCAACCGTAAGGCTGTATCATCCATAAAGGCAAATTCCTCTTTCATGCGTTTTTCATATTTTTCATCTTTGGGAAATAAATTTGCTTTTATCCAATTATTGTAATAACATCCTTTGATAATTTCTTTTCCATCATACCTTATTGCCGCCCGTCCCTCATGATCAGGACTTCTGCTATATGATGTTGCATAATACTGAATATGCCCCCGTAAACTGGGGGCTAAATATTCTGTCTCCAGCTTTTTTCTTATACCGCTCCAGCTTGACATTCTCTCTTCTCCAAAAATTTATCAATCACTATTTTCTACAAAACCTCCCTGCAAGATGATGGGATGCCTTCCAAACAATTTATATGACAGGAGTTTTTGTCCTGTAAAATCTATAAAATACTGTATTCTCAACCGTTTTGTCACAGAAAAACATTGGTTACCGTCATTCCCACTCTTCATATAAAGTCTGCTGCCCATTATATAATTTGACTTATAAGTCGTTGGGGAAGAAAACGTTTATAAAAACAGTCGCATAATCTAATATTTATTCTTGTGGTTCTACAAAAAAATCCTTATAAACACTGGATATTTCTTTTAGTTTTTCACTCATTAAAGGACCTAAATATTTAAAAATCCCATCAACTAATTCGTCTCCGGCTCTCCCCACTATTCTCCCACTTAATTTTTTAAGAATAGAAGAGAGTATTCCCTTAAATCCCAATTCCTCTCTTGCACCACATTTAACTAATGCTTCCGTTATTTTCTTTCGTGATTCATTCGGAATCATATCTTCAAATATGGTGATATAAGCTTCCTCTGATAATTTAATCAATTCAGCGGAAAAGGAACCATCCGTAATGTATCCCAATCTTTTAAGTTTCCACCTCAAATGATCTGATAATAATGGATTACTAATTTCAATTGCAATTTTATCATTTTCCTTAAAGAAAATAGGGGTAGACAGTAACTCTCTTAATTCTTTATCCAGCATTTCTTCTGATGAGTTACGCATTTTAGCTTCATATAACAGATTTCTTGCCTTTGCTCTGGTCACTTTCAAATTGGATACAATGTCATATAAATCAGGATCTTTCTCTATAATCTTTAAATCTTGCAGCTTCATAAAAAGCAATATATCAAAATCCCTTTTAGACATAGACCCATATGCAGGGTTCATGTAGGCAGTGATTAATTCTTTAAAAACTCTTTTCACTTCCTTGGCATCAACGCCATCAATTCGATCTACAAACATCATATCCCCCCTCTGTCATTTAATATAAAGCCCATTCAAATACATTTCTTAGCAGTTCTATGAAAACAGTTCATCTGCTTCATGCTCAGCAGAATTAAAAAGTCTGTAATATTTTCAGAGATATATCTATATGATTTATCCAATTCACCCGATAAACTGGGGTTTATCTATACTTTTTCAGCAAATAGTGACCATTACATTACCATTCACTTCTAATATTTTCTTGTAAAAGTCTTTCAGATTTTGAAAGTAATCCATTAGTTCTTCTTTTATTTCATCCGTTTCTTCTTCATAATTCCAAATGTCCGGATATATATTTGCTTTTTTGCATTCTTTCATACTGAAATTTTCCATAGCTTTTTCTATATCAAAATGATCAAGAGCAAAAACTATATCTTTAACCCTCGACTTTTCTGTATAAGATATAAACTCTTCCACACCTTCAATAGAAGACACACCTACAACCGCTTCACTAAAAGGGTTGTTTTTTATAGGCTCACTGCTGCTTGCTCCTGTAAGCACGAAATGAAGTGCATCCCACATCTTATCTAAATCAAGGAGTATTTCTACATCCCCATTCTGCTCTTTTGCCTCCTCAAAAGTTTCATTCTCTTCTGAATAGAAAGCCCTAAGCTCCTTTAAGTTTTTATCACTTAAATATTTATAATTTGCTATTATCCCCATTTTTCACTTCCTTCCACATACTGTGATTTATTTCCTGTTTTCTTTGTGCTTATCGTCAAATTTTATGAGGGGTGAACAAACATACCACCCCCCTCAACATAGAGCAGTCCTATGTCTCTTCCCATCCTCCTGCCTGCCCATCATATTTTGCAAACTCACCGGTATCCGTAAATTCAGATGCTGTCAGTCCCACTTCAAAAATACAATCAAAGTCATTCGAAGTTGAAAAATACAATGCACTGTCTGTCAGTAACGCTTCTCCAAAATCAGCATGTTCAAATCTTTTCCCATCGCTGTTATTCCCTTCCGGTTTATACTGATATTTCAACAAACGGTTTTCCAATGCTGACTGCTGCTTCGGTGTGAATTTTTCCAGATTCTCCTCCTTTTCAAAGAAATCGGGTTGTGCTGACTGCTGTTCTTTCTGTTTTGTTTTAACAGAGAACAAAGAGATTGTGTAACTCATTTACGATCTTCCTCCTTATAAATACTATAAATTTACCTATTATTTCTACAAAAGCCTCCCACCAAAATGATGAAAGGCTCTCTAAATAATTTATCACCTTATTTTTCTTCGATCAATGAGTGCAACTCTGTAAACTCGCTCAATTCAACAACTCCCTTTTAGACCTACTTTTTCTTGCTTTTAGTATCAAAATAGTATCATGGAAAAGTTCTTCACACCGCTTAACCGCTAAAACATACTGTTTTCAACGATTTTATAACAGAAACGTATTTGTTACTGTTATTCCCATTCTTCTTTTCCTAGTGTTCAATACATTCAAACCTATTCAAAATAAAGGCTTTTCGTTTATTGGATGCTGGGAAATCCGTTCTATTTAAGTTCGCTTTTAGCTTTTTCCCCATCTCGATCCTAATTCCAATAAAAACACCGGTATAAACTATCGCTCATTCAATTATCTCATTAATCTTATTCCTTCTAACATTTGATATGTTTGTAACGCATACTCATCTGTCATTCCACTAATATGATCGATAATTAAATGAGCTCTAAGCCACCATTCTTTCACTAAAAAATTCTCTTCCCTATCTTTATTTTTCTCAATTGCATATTTATATGCCTTAATATAACGTTTTCCTATGAAGTGAATTAATCTCCTTTCTAAATCGAACCCTTTTATATTCTCATTATTTATTAGTTTTTCGAAATCTTTATAAGCCATTTTCAAAATACTTTTGTATTTATTCAGAATTCCGATTATTACTGCATATCCTGTAAGTTCAATATTCTCTGCTTCAAATGAAGTATATAAAATTTTTCTTGATACGCTCTTCATCGTCTCTAATACTCGACCCATATCCTTTTCATTAGAAATCAAGCTTTTCGCTTCTCCAGCAAATATTTTCTCATCTACTGAAATAAATTTTTCAATAGCTTCTTCCATAGCCTTTACTGACCAAGGTATTGAAACATCTTGATTAAATCCTCTTAACTCATCTTTTTCAGGTATTCTAACAGGAATTTTTTTATCTCTAAATTTATAAGACCACTCTTTACAAAATTCACTTAAAAAATCTTTTTCCGTTATAATACCTTTTTCTATCCCATCTGCTATATCACTCATACAATACGCTATAGCATCAGCCGCTTCCATTATATAGACAAAAGGATATCTACGGTTTAATTCTAATCCAACCGATTCGTAGATTTTCTTTACTATCTCGCTTTCCGTTTGAAAATACCCAGCTTTTTTAAATATGCCTTCACCTCTTCCTTCTCCAGTCGTCTTAGGATATTTTAATATGCAAAGAAGTGTCGAATAAGTTAAGTTTAAACTATATTCATCATGATCCGTATAAAGTTTCGTAACAATTCTAAATCCCTGTGGATTTCCGTCGAATTCTCTAAAATCATTAACTAAATTATTCAACAAAGAATCTTCTTTAATTTGCCTTTTTTTATGATCTAACTCTTCTGATATATCATCTGGAATAAACTCATGAATACTGGTTTTTGCCCAATCCTGAATAGCCGCTTCTCCAAAATGACCAAACGGAGGATTTCCTATATCATGTAAAAGACATGCATTTTCTACAATAGCAACTAAAGATAGAATATTATTTTCGGTTAGTTTTCCTACATTTTTTAAACGATATGCAATATTATTAGCTAATGTTCTCCCTAAATCAGAGACTTCTAAAGAATGTGTTAAGCGCGTCCTTACACTAGCATTAGGCTCTAAAGAAAACACCTGTGCTTTTTGTTGCAAACGACGGAAAGATGATGAATAGATAATTCTTGACCTATCACTATAAAACTGATCAATTTTTCTTGAACGCTTTCGTGTCGATTCTCGTACTCTATGGACATCAATAAAATGATTATAATCTATGCTTTTCATACTTTCCTTCCTTTTTTCTAAAATAACCTAATTTTTAATAATTATAAAATTGACTCGATATTAGTTCTGTAATATCATCACAATAAATTTCTAAACTTATTGGAAGTACCTATACTCCAGTCTGATATTCCATCTTTTTAACTACTATAATTATACATCTTGAAAATATATTCTTTATTATAATGTTTTTTTATTGATTCATCATAATTTTCATGATTATCAAAATCTAGTCATCCAATATAGTAGGTATTTCGGAAGCTTTTTTACTGTCCAAGCTCTACCAACCCATAGTAAAACCCAATTCATCCTGTATTTTTTCAGATATCGAATATAACTTATCAAAGAGTTCCTTATTATCGTTGATGTAAAATTCAATATCTATGCTATTTGTTTTATTTACCAATGTAATAGACATATGTACTTTATTTGTATTAAAGAGCAACATCATACCAATAGTCTTTTGTCACTTTTCTTATATTGAAAAGCTTATTTCTTGAAGCTACAATTTCGTTAAATTTATTCCAAAAATTCAATCTTTCAGTCTGAGCCTTACTTAATTCACTACAATCAATGTTTGTATTTGCTGTTTTAACAAAATTATTAGGCTTCTCTATAATCATAAATGCTTCATCTATTTCTTTCTTCGCCATATTCTACCTCACTTTATTTGTAAGACTCATAACTAAGTCTTTGTCTTCTATCTTCGTAATACCAAAACTCTTTTTGCCTGCATCCTTTATAGAAGCCCCTATGTGATAAACTTCTGTCTTATCTAAAATCAGAAATCTATCATGAAAACCCTTGGTCGTCTTTACGGAGAGCTTCGGATATTGAGCATTAAATTTAGTTATATCTTTCGTTGACAAGTTGCCTTTGCCTGCTGTAACAATTACAACATCCACGCCCTGATTTTTCTTACACAGAATATTCAAAGTATTTACATCTACATAGTTATCAATTAGGATTATTTCTTTCTTAGCCTTTTTGATAAGCCCAACAATAAAGCTAAATGTATCATATATTTGCCCGTCATAAAAAATGATTTGCTTTATCTCGGTATTGGCAGCCATATAATTAAATACTTCCTCAAACTTCCGGTCTGTTTCTAACTGCTTTATTTCAATCCTATCCAATCGTGAAAACAGCTCTTGATTGGAAATCAAAAATCTTCTCATCTCCACAAAGCTATTCATAATTTTAACACTCACCTCTACCGCAATGTCACTTTTAAGTACGGCGGAAAGCATGGCAATGCCCTGCTCTGTAAAAACATACGGCATATATCGCCTGCCACCATGAGCATTGTCTTCACTTGAGGTCGCAAAATGCGACCTCAAGTACTCGTATTCTTCTGCTGTTAAGCGAAACATAAATTCAAAAGGAAATCTATTTTTATTTCTTCTGACTTGTTCATTTAATCTTTTGGTTGTAACCTGATATAAAGTAGCCAAATCACTATCTACCATTACCTGTTTGCCTCTAATGGTATAAATCATATTCTGTATTTCTCTATTATCAGCAATGACAAGATTTTTATCTTCTGTCATAAATACCTCCATCTTTTTCCTTGAACCAGTCACAATTTGTGACCTCAAGCTTGTTCTTTTAATTTGAGGTTTTATTTTGTCATCTCAAAATTCATTTATTTCTCTTTCTCTATAATTGAAACCATATCTCCAAAATCTACATTGAGTTTCATACCTATACGATACAAAACATCCATACTTACAAACTCTCCTCTTCCCATTTTAGATACGGTTGCAGGAGATAATTTACAGACTTGTGCCAGTTCTTTTTTATTCATATTCTTATCTATCAGAATCTTCCACAATCCATTATAACTGACTTTCATATATTCACCTCCTATTTATAAGTTTATGAAGTTATTTTATGAGTATTATAGCATTCTCTATAAGATATCTCCAAAACAAAATATCTATCAAGGTAATTTCCTTTCTTAGACAAACAAAAACCGTAACTTCTCGCTACGGTTTCATTAGTTTATCTATTCTTTTATTAAAATACGGAAAACCTTTCAAAGGAAAACGCTCTTATTTCCACTCTTCATATAAAGCCTGCTACCAATTATAAAATAAGCATTTGCAAGGTTCTTATTTGCACACATTCTGTATTTTCATCGTTTTTATATGTGTATTTTAGGCAAAATACTTCAAAAGTACTTCAAGCCTATAAATTTTAATCAGTAATTATCCAACATATTGTATTTAGCATCTTCTTCTAAATCAAATCCTGTATTACTTTTATATTTTTTAGTAATTTCAGTTATAATATATTCAAAAGTATTCACCACTTCTTCGAAGGAAGAAATGTCCCCAATTTTAAACTTCTCATTTTCATGAGCAATATTATTTCTTATTTTATCTGTGTATTCATATAAAAAAGTAGCCGCATCACTTTGTATTTCCGTATCTAATAGTCCACCAAAATCCTCACTCTTTTGCCTAAGAATTAAATCATTTAGAAAATTACTATCTCCTAAAATTTCCTGAAATAAATCTTTATAATATCCATTTAGTTTATCTTTGTGCAGAAATTCAAATCGTATGTGTTTTTCTAATATATTACTATCAATATTTTCTTTTAATGAATGGAAATACGCATCGAATGACTCCTTCTTATTTTTATTTTTATCCTCAAATATATATTTAATTTGTCTTTCTTTCTCGGAAAATATAGAATGAGCAATCCTTTCTGACAATTCTGTAAACCTCACACCTTTTTTTGCTTTATTATAATTGTAGTTACGTATGAGTTCTTTTAAATAATTCTCAAATGTTGTAAAAACAGATAAATATAGTGAATTCTCCAATAGTCCTCTTGCTATTTCTGAGTTACCTTTTTCTTCTAACATAGGGAGTACTTGATCATATATATCTTTATACGATTGATATTTTTTTTGAATTTCAGAGAGCATAATCTACACCTCCCTAAGAATACTAGAAAGATGTTTTCCCCATTCATATCTTTTTTCAATATTTGTAGTATTATTTGTGCCTCTTATAAAAATATTTTCATCTACATTTTTCAAAAATTCGCTGAATGATTGTTTTATTAACTCCTTATTTTTAACTACTACATCATTATCGAGCTTTGACAATACCACTAATTGTAGTTCCGCAATAGTTTTATTTATATTAGTAGAACCAGGTTTATTTATTCTAATAAAAGCTTCATCACCAAAAACAGCATCCACTTTAGCTACTGAATTTCTAATAAAATCAACTAAACTTGATGCTTCATCTTTATCGCATCTATATTCCTTAAGATAATCTAAAATTGCTGTATTCAATCTGCCATTATATGTGCGGAATTCTTTATTTAAGTTATCTTTATTTCTAACTTTAACTTCTCTCAATTTCCAATTTTCACTATCAATAAATCCTTCAATGACTTTAGCTCTTAATAAAATCTCATTATATCCGAAACGTTTCTTTAATACAGGTCTACTTCCAAAGATTTCATCTACTTCTTTACTTTGTGAAACATCGTTCAATGAGTTAATTAAAATACCCCTATACATAACATTTAGAAGTTCTTGATTATTTAACTTTATTGAACCACTGTTTATTCGTGAAAATATGTCATATTTAATATCCTCTGTTGAATCTTTTTTTATTATTACAACTGGAAGAGATACATTATTAAATTTTCTTTGCATTTCAACCAAATCATAATAACTCTTTTTGTTAAATTGTTTTAGAGTTTCGAGTCCACTTAATGTTAAAACATCCATTTCTCGCAAATTTTCTGATAATTTTTCAATTTCATTAGCAACTAATTTAGATTTCATAAAAGCAAATATTGTAGTAAGACGTTGTTGTCCATCAATAACCTCAAATGTATCGTCGTTATTCTCCGCTAAAAAAATTGTTGGAATTGGTATTGATAAGAATAAAGATTCTATAAACTTAGACATTGTTTTTTTATCCCAAACAAATCTTCTCTGATAATCAGGTTGTAAATTCAATTCTCCTTCCACTATCATTCTAAATAAGTCTGATGTAGACTTGTCAACCTTATCAACATAAAGTTTTCTTTTATCATCTTCAGTTATATCAATTTCTGCTTCTGTTTCTACCTCTAAATCTATATCTGTTGAATCTATTTTATCTAGTAAATTTACTTCTGAGTATCTATTCATAGTGTTATCCATAACTTCCTCCTCAACTATACTTCTTAAAATTTTCAGCTTGTTCTAATACTTCTTTATAAACATCATCAAGAGTAACTGGCGGATAACCAAACTCATCCAATAACAGTATTAAATCAACTTGTAAATTAGCTTTAATATCTTCACGAGATGCCCAATCAGTATATTTAGATTTATCATCTACAATCAGTTTGATACGCTTAGAGAGTGCAATCATCTTATCATCTGGATACTCAAATTCGTATTTCCTTGCAACCGATTTCAAAATATCATAGAACGCTTTTTCCTCATAATCAATACCCATTTTCTTAAATGAATTTTTTTCGTTCTTGAGTTCTTCTAAAAGCGAAGCAAGTTGGTCTGCAACATCATCAAGAACTTCATTAGCATATGCTTCGTCTTTACGACGGTTATTGTATTCATCAACCACTCTTTTAAGTCTGTCAGCAAATTCCATTCCCATTATCTTGTTGACTTTGCGAAACTCATCTATAGCCTGAGACAGTAGCCCTTGCAATATCTTTATCTTCGTATTCGGAAGTTGAATGGCGTTGATTTTGTCCATATATTCATCACTGAAAATATCAACATTTATATGCTTACCTGTTTCAAAAAGTTCCTCAATACCGTCAGATTGAATTGCACCTTCAAGCATTTCTCTTACACGGGCATTCATCTGAGCTATATCCGGTGCGTCGCCCTTTGTAAGTTTGAACAGGATTGAGCGAACAGCACAGTAGAAATGAATATAGTCTTTTTCTCTGTCTGTAAACTTATCGCTTGAACTACAAAGATTAAATGCCTGCTTCATTCTTTTAACAGCAGCCATAAATCTTGTTTCCAGTTCTTCTGATAACTGAACAAACTCAACCGCACGATTTAAGCACGCCAGTTGCTCGGTAGGAGAGCCATTGAAAAAGTCGGTGCTATTGAAGTTATGGAACATCTGAGAAAGAACATCCAATTGGTCTTTAACTATTGTAATAGACTGTTCTACACCCTCAAATTCTTCACTTTCAAAATTGGTATATTTTTTCAATGCCATATTCATATTTTTCTTAATGCCGATATAATCAACAATAAGTCCCTTGTCCTTACCTTCACACACACGATTAACACGGGAAATGGTCTGAATAAGCGTATGCTGTTGAATTGGCTTGTCTATATAAATCGTATCAAGTTCAGGTACGTCAAAACCGGTAAGCCACATATCGACTACAATGGCAATCTTGAAATTGGACTTAGGATTCTTGAATTGGCGGTCAAACTCTTTTCTGTCTTCTTTTGTCCCCAGCATATCAAACAAGTCTTGCTCATCATCCTTGTTACGAGTCATAACCATTTTGATTTTCTCTATCGGCTTCAAATCTTTTTTGTCCTGATCGCTGAGTTCAACACCTTCAGCCGACGCTTTCTTTTCTGCCCATTCAGGACGAAGTTCCACGATAATTTTATAAAGGTCATAAGCAATATATCTGTTCATACATACAAACATCACTTTGCCTGCAACTGTTGCACCTTCGGCAACTCTATTTTCATAATGATTGATAAAGTCCTGAACAACTGCACGAAGTCTGTCCGGGTCGCCAATAATCGCTTCCATATTGGAAACGGCTTTCTGACTTTCTTCTATTTGATGTTCATTTGCTCCGGCACGCTCACATTCCTCATAGTATTTTTCAATTTCTCTTACTTTATTCTGGTCAAGTGTAACTCTTGCTGCTCTGCCATCATAAACAAGATTTACCGTAATACCGTCACGAACGGATTCTGACATTGTATATGCGTCAACAACCCCTCCAAATACTTCAATAGTTCCGTCAACCGGTGTGCCGGTAAATCCAACATATGTGGCATTTGGAAGTGAGTCGTGCAGATACTTAGCAAATCCATATTTCTTTTCCACACCTTTATCTGTAATACGAACCTTTTGGTCAAGGTTTATCTGGCTTCTGTGTGCTTCATCGGAAATACAAATAACATTTGTTCTATCTGTTAGAAGCTGTAAATCTTCTGTGAATTTCTGAATTGTAGTAAGGTATACACCGCCGCTTTCTCTTCCTTGCAATTCTTCTCTTAGCTTTTCACGGGATTCAATGCTTACGACTGTTTCATCTCCGATATATTTCTTTGATGATACAAACTGCTTTGAAAGCTGATCGTCTAAATCTGTTCTATCTGTAATAATCAATATTGTAGGGGAATGGAAGTCCTGACTTTTCATCAACATTCGACTTAAGAAAAGCATTGTGTAACTCTTTCCGCAACCAGTAGCACCGAAGTAAGTACCACCTTTTCCGTCGCCATCAGGACGCATATGTCTTTTGATATTGTCATATAGTTTTGTTGCCGCAAAATATTGAGGATAACGGCATACAATTTTCAAGTCCTTATTTGAATTATCCGGGAAGTATATGAAATCTTTTATTACTGCAAGCAGACGATCTTTTCTAAACAGTCCTTTCATCATCGTGACAAGAGAGTTAATTCCGTCAAGTTCCTTATCTTCGGAGTTGACCTTTCTCCACGCATAGAAGAAATTATACGGACTGAAAAACGAACCGTATTTATTATTAGCACCGTCACTGATAACAATAAACGCATTATACTTAAACAACTCAGGAATATCTCTGCGATAACGGACAGTAAGCTGCTTATACGCATCCATTATCGTTGTATTTTCTTTTACCGCACTCTTAAATTCAAGAACAACAACAGGAATACCGTTTGCGAACACAATGCCATCAGGAATACGTAACTGATTATTAACGCCTTCTATTTCAAACTGATTGACCGCTTTGAAGATATTGTTTTCGGGAGTGTCGAAATCAATAAGTTCAATATATAAGTCTTTCTGAGTTCTGTCCTCACGATTAAAAATAAAACCGTCAGAAATCAATTTGAACACAGATTTATTAGCTTCGTAAATAGTGCCGCCAATGTTACGCAACATAAGAATGATACTATCCAACTCACTCAGCGTGATGCCATCCTTTGCATAACGATCATAAAGATATTGTTTCAAGTCATCTGTAAGCAGAACCTCTGTCCTCTCTCTATGTATTTGGTCGCCACTGACATAGGTATATTCCTCGTCTTTGAACAACTCCATTATTGACATTTCTAATGCGTGCTCGTTAAAATTTGTCATTGCGTTCACTCCTTTGAATTGTGTAATGGTTTTAGCGTTGCCATTTCGCTTAATCTATGTTGTAAATGATAATTTAACAGCTTAGTCAGATAGTTTGGCGAGTAAAATATCCTGAAAATTGGTGAGATGTTCAATTTCAGTTCTATTTTCTCGAATTGTTATAAACATATTGTCAATGACAATATTAAGTTCAGGTAAATCGTCTTCGCAAGGAACATAAACGGGTAAATTCCTCAAATTTTCCTGATTGATTTTAAGTTGAACAGCCCCTGTAACCGCATCGCGAACAACGGTGTTCTTCAAAATCAGATATGCCATTTCAGTGGAATAGCCATTTTCACCTTGAAAAATATGTGCGTGGTTGTTTACCCAAAACTTGCCCCAAACATATTGCATTGTTGGATAACCGTTTTCATCCATTACTGTGCCATCTTCGCCTATAAGACCGTAAATACCATCAAATATATAGTCATCAACATAGTCCATAAGAGATGCCGCACCATAATAAGGATAAATTCGTTCCATACTACTACGGTCAAGGTTCGACATTGGCTTACGCATACTATCGTATAAAGATAAAATACTTTCAACTGTTGTTTCAGAACCGTTTTGATTGATTTTATCTTGAAGAACCGCTTGTGCAGTTGCTTCTAAATTATCATTTATCTTCTGCTTTAGGGCAATTCTGTCTGTAATTGTTTTATATGCTTTTACGATATTTCTCTGTTTATCAATATCAGGCACAGGAAGTTCAACCATACACATTTCATTCCAGTCAAATATCTCTCTGACGCTGCCGTGTGACTTATATCGTGTGTACCTATCAAATTCCGGTCTGCTAAACCACAACATCAAATATTCAGGGTCAAGTTCATTTTTTTTGATTACTCGGAACACCGTATAAGAACTGGAGATAATGCAATCATCGCCATCTAAAAATGCGATAGAAATCTTCTCTCCGTTTCTTGAAGTAACCGGACCATATGCAAATTGGCTGGTACGAACGATTTTATAATTGGATAAGTCTGTTCCTACGATATTTGCAATGGATGGAATGAATTTTTTGGCAATGCTTACTCCCAACAGGTTATCAAGCGCCAAACCTTTATTCCTCTCATCAACAATTTCAATATAATCGCCTAATGTTCTGTAATTTTCATTCATTCGTTATACCTCATCCTATATATTTTCGATGCGCAATTTTTACATTGCTTTGTTTTACCATTGCATACTGCAAGGTCGTATCTATTCTTCTATGCCCTAAGAGCTGTTGTAATTGCTCTATGGGCATTCCTTTGTCTATTGCCATTGTTGCAAGAGTTCTTCTGAATTTATGTGGATGGACTTTGTTCAGTCCCAACCTCTTACCCAGTTGTCTCAGTCTTACTTCAATTCCTCCGATATTCATACGATTATGCGGAGATTGCAGAGATACAAACAGTGCCGGGTTATCGTCTGTTCTGCTGTCTAAATAATTTTGCAAATGAATCTTTGTCCTTGCGTCAAAGTAAACAATTCTTTCTTTATCACCCTTACCGAACACGACGCATTCTCTTTCATTGAAATCTATATCATTACGATTTAACAGCACCATTTCGCCTACACGCATACCCGTTGAAGCGAGCATATCAATCATTGCCAAATCTCGGAATTCTGTACAGTTATCTCTCATAAGTTCCAATGCTTCATCCGAGTAAGTTTCTTTAATATTCGTACCTGTTTTGACTTTGTGTATTCGTCTGACCGGACTTTTCAAGATATAGTCCTCATCCTCAAGCCACGAAAAGAAGCTAGAAAGTATTCTCCTGATATTGTCAATTGTTACCTTGCTCGATTTCTTTTCTGTTTGATACTCCGTCAGATAACATCGGATATCATCGGTCACGATATACTTAATGCCTTTTCCTATGCTATTTAACATTGCTTGTATCGTCGAGTCATAGTATTTTAAGGTTTTCTCGGAACATCCCTCAATTCTCTTTGCCGAAAGAAAGGATTCTACTAAGTTCTGCTCCGAGATTTCCTTTTCATTTTCAATTTTTGTTACCTCATAATCAAAAAGTGTGTGTTGCAACACCTCTTGTAAGCGTTCTGTCTGTGCGTTATTCAGGAAAGGTAACATAGCCTGAACAATGTCTGTAATTAAATTTTGTTTCATTAGTCAATTCTCCTTTTATTTAACTTAGAGAACGACTACGGAGTGGGCAGTCCCCCTGATTTAACTCTTGCCACCCACAAGAGTTATGGGATATGTTAAATGATAATTTAGTAGATATCACCGACACGATTTTCTTCAAAATGTTCTTAGAAAGCATACCAGATGCAACCATATCCTTTACTGATATTGTGCAGCTTATGGGTGGCGGTACTCCAAAAACAGATGAAGATAATTTTTGGAATGGCGATATTCTTTTCTTTACACCTAAAGATGTTTCCTGTTCGCCATTTTGCATCAGTACCGAAAAGCGCTTAACCGTTGCAGGTCTAAACAACTGTTCAAGCCGTCTATATCCGCCTTTTACCACTTTCGTTACTTGTCGTGGAACAGTTGGCAACTTGTCGATGGCAGGTGTATCTATGGCTATGAACCAATCTTGTTATGCTCTGAAGGGCAAAGCCGACTATCCACCGTTATTTATATATTCTTTTACACGATATGTAATAGCAACAATGAAGAAGAAAGCATCGGGAGCTGTTTTTAGTGCCTTAGTAACACGAGATTTTGAAATGGAAAAGATGTTTGAACCTAATATTGATGATGCAATACTTTTTCACAAACGTGTTGAGCCACTTTTTGCTCAGATCCTTGCAAATACGAATGAAATACAACAGCTCAACGAACTTCAAAACGCTTTATTAACTCAGCTTTCAAGCCGCTAAATTATCATTTATCTTCTGCTTTAGGTCAATTCTGTCTGTAATTGCCTTATAACTGTTTACAATCTCAAGTTGTTCTTCCATTGGTGGTACAGGAACTTCTAACCTGCATATAGCATCCCAAGTAATACCTCCACGCACACTTCCGTCGGTATAAAGCCAACATACCCTATCAAATTCAGATCTGCGAAGCCACATCATCAAATATTCTTCATTTAAAAGTGTATTATCTATCACTTCAAACATAAAGTATGCAGGAGATACGATAGCTGGTTCTTCTTCATTATAAAGTGCCACCGGAAGTCGTTCATCTCTACCAACGTGCATTGGATTACAAGCAAATTTCCCTTTTGTAATCAGTTTATATTTGCTTAAATCTGTACCAATTACATTTGCGACTGACGACATAAAATATTTATCTATATTTATACCCAACACCCTGTCTGTTATATTGTCTTTGTTCCTGGTATCAACCAGCCTTATGTGGTTTCCTAAAATATCATAATTCGATTTCATATCCCAGCTCCTCAAACACAGACAGTAAATCCGCCTTTGATTGTTGTTCCTGAACCAGCAAATCTTTTAACTCTGATTGAAGGGTTTTCATCTTTGTGTCAAAGTCAATGTTTTCATCACGGTTCACAAATTCAATATATCTGCTTGGCACAAGAGTAAATCCTTTTTCCTCAACTTCATCAAAAGAAGCAGAATAGCAGAACTCAGGCACATTTTCATATGTATTTTCATAGCCTTCCTGCTGCCAGTTATGATAAACAGAAGTAACCCGTGCTCTATCCTCCTCGGTCAGTTCAATATACTTTTTCTCATACGGACTTCCCATCTGACGCAAATCCATAAAGAGAATTTCATCTTCACGGTTACGATAGCGTTTGACCTGACCGTTCTGCTCAACAACACGAGCCTTTTTATTCTTGTTAAGTATCCAAAGCGTTACACTGATGTCGGTTGTATAGAAAAGGTTTCTCGGAAGAATGATAATTGCTTCAACAAGATGATTTCTGATTAACTGTTCTCTTATCTTCAACTCTGTTCCGTCGTCCGATAATGCTCCATTAGCAAGCAAAAAACCTGCGACACCGTTTTGTGAAAGTTTGGAAACAATATTCAATATCCAGCCGTAGTTTGCATTACTTGTCGGTGGAACTTCATATCCTCTCCAACGAGGGTCATCAACAAGTTCATTATCGGCTCTCCATTGTTTCTGATTGAAAGGTGGATTTGCCATAATGCAATCTGCTTTAAGATCTTTATGTTGGTCATTGGTAAAAGTATTCGCTGCCATCTCTCCGAGGTTTGCAGAAATACCACGGATGGCTAAGTTCATTTTTGCCAATTTGAAAGTGGTATTTGTGTATTCCTGACCATAAATAGACACTTTCTTTTTATTACCGCTATGTGCTTCTACGAACTTGATGGACTGCACAAACATGCCGCCCGAACCGCAACAAGGGTCATAAAGTATTCCATCGTAAGGCTCAAGCATTTCGGCAATCAGGTTTACGATGCACTTTGGTGTGTAGAACTCTCCTTTACCTTTTCCTTCTGCAAGAGCAAATTTACTAAGGAAATACTCATACACACGACCTATAATGTCATTCTCTTTATCATCAGTGTTAATACGATTGATTTCATCAAGCAAAGAAGCTAATTTTGCCGTATCAATATGTAAACGAGAGTAATAGTTATCCGGCAAAGCACCTCTCAGAGCCGGGTTATTCTTCTCAATCGTATAAAGTGCCGTATCTATCTTCAGGGCAATATCGTCCTGCTTTGCATTTTCAATGATATACTTCCAACGGCTTTCTTCAGAAAGGTAGAATACATTTTCCTGAGTATAAAACGGCTTCATATCCGCATACTTTTCGCCGTGTGTAGCAATAATCTCATTACGACATTCCTCAAACTTGTCACTGGCAAATTTGAGGAAGAATAAACTCAGAACAATGTGTTTATACTCCGCAGGCTCAACAGAACCTCTCAGTTTATCAGCACTTTTCCAAAGTGCTTCTTCCATAGCAATTTCTTTCTTAGCTTTCTTTGCCAAACTAGTCACTCACCTTTCTCTTGGTTATTATCTTCTTCAAATTCCATAATATCATCTAAAGCACAGTTTAAAGCTTTACAAATCTTGCCTAAAACTTCAACAGTTACATTCTCATTCTTATTCAGTTTATTAATCGTGTATGTACTAACTTCTGCAAGCTTTGCTAAATCTTTTTTCTTCATATTTTTATCTAATAAAATATGCCATAGTCGTTTATAATTAGCTTTCATAATGAACACCCCCTTCACGAATATATCCCCCCCTTTAAGACATAATTTAAACGAATAACCACCCGTTCTACGGGTGGTTATGATTTATTCCCACTCAATCGTGCTCGGCGGCTTGGACGTGATGTCGTAGACCACTCTGTTCACACCTTTGACTTCATTGCAGATTCTTCTGCTCATTTCTTCAAGGACTTCCCAGGGGAAGCGGAAGTAGTCGGCGGTCATTCCGTCGGAACTGGTTACGGCTCTGATGCCTACGGTGTAATCGTACGTTCTTTCATCGCCCATGACGCCCACGCTTCGGATTGCGGCGGGAAGTATGGCAAAGGACTGCCAGATTTCGTTATAGAGTCCTCTTTCTTTGATGACTTCTCTGACGATGGCATCCGCTTTACGGAGGATATCCAATCTTTCCGGGGTAATTTCACCGATGATACGGATCGCCAGTCCCGGGCCGGGGAAAGGCTGGCGGTTGATAACGTCTTCGGGGAGTCCCAGTTCACGTCCCAGTTGGCGGACTTCGTCTTTGAAAAGCTCACGGAGCGGTTCGATAAGTTCAAATTTCATATCTTTCGGAAGACCGCCTACATTGTGGTGGGATTTGATGGTTGCCGCCGTGGCAGTGCCGCTTTCCACCACATCGGGATAAAGCGTACCCTGGACAAGGAATTTCACATCTTCCAACTTGTTGGCTTCTTCCTGGAAAGTATGAATAAATTCAGCACCGATGGCCTTACGTTTCTTTTCCGGTTCTGTCACACTTTTCAGAAGAGAAAGGAAATGCCGGGACGCATCTTTATGAATCAGTTTGATCTTGAATTTGTTCGTAAATGTATCTACTACCTGTTCCGCTTCACCCTGCCGGAGGAATCCGTGATCTACAAATACGCAGGTCAGTTTATCCCCAACCGCTTTATGGACAAGGACAGCGGCAACAGAAGAGTCCACACCGCCGGAAAGAGCGCAGAGGACATTATGGTCGCCTACCTGCTGCCGGATATTGGCAACAGCGATGTCGATATAATTTTCCATAGACCAGCCGCCTTCACATTCGCAGATACGGAAAAGGAAATTCTTCAGCATCTGTGTACCTTCAGTGGTATGGACGACTTCCGGATGGAACTGGACGGCATAGAAACGCCTTGCTTCATCAGCCATCGCCGCGGTGGGAGTCAGTTCCGTATGTCCGATCAGCCCGAAACCGGCAGGCATATCGGTGACCGCATCGCCGTGGCTCATCCATACGGCAGTCTTTTCTGAAATATTTTCAAAAAGCGGACAGCTTCCGTTTCTGGAAAATTCCGTATGGCCGTATTCATGTTTTTCCGGACTGGCAACCGTGCCGCCAAGGTCTTTTGCCATAAGCTGCATACCGTAGCAGATTCCCAGAATCGGTACGCCTGCCTTGAATACGCCTTCATCCAGCTGTGGGGCATTTTCCATATTTACACTGGCAGGGCCTCCGGAAAAGATAATGCCTTTCGGGTTGTGGGAAAGAATTTCTTCCGCCGGCTTATTGTACGGCAGAATTTCACAATATACGCCGCATTCGCGCACTCTTCTTGCAATCAGCTGCGCATACTGCCCGCCGAAGTCGATGATGATAACAGTCTCCTGGTGTTTCATTCCATTCCTCCTGTCGGAATTGATTCAAAATCTATGTGGCAAATTCCAAATTATTCGCCATATTATACCATAAAAAGCGCTCTCCTTTACAGCATTTCCCGTAAAAAGGAAGGAATATCCCCTCCATCAAAAAAGCCGTCATACCCATTTCGTGTATACGGCTTTCGTTTTTATTCAGCCTCCAGGAGAGGCAGTTCTTCAAGAAATACGATATCGTCACGCTTCGCTGCATCGCCTTCGGCAAGAATGGCAGCCTGGCAGCAGACTTGGGCGCCCGCTTTTTCCGCCAGTTCTTTCAAGGCTTTCATAGATCCGCCGGTACTGATGACATCGTCCACAAGAAGGACTTTCTTCCCGCGGATCAGCGCCACATCAGAGGCAGACAGGTACAGCTTCTGTTTTCCCATCGTAGTAATAGACTCGTCTTCTACACAGATAGGATCATCCATATACGCCTTGACCGACTTTCTTGCCACCAGGTACGTCTTCTGCCCCAGATTTCTTGCCAGTTCGGCGGCAAGGGGGATTCCTTTCGTTTCCGCCGTCATGACGTATTCGCAATCTTTCGGCACTTTCGCCGCCAAATCGCGGGCCGTGTTTTCCACAATTTCCACATCACCCAAAATGACAAATCCCGCAATCGCTACCTTGTCTGAAATATTCAGTACGGGAAGATGTCTCGTGCAGCCTGATACATGAAGTTCGTAATATCTCTTAGCCATGGTACGCCTTTCGAAAAAAATACATCCTCCGCGCAGCCTTCAGATTTTGCGGGGAGGATTTATGCTTCCGGAAAATACTCCGTAGTGATTATACTATTTTCATTGGAAAAGAGCCAACTATTACAGAGATCTTATGTTACGTCGCTCTTCGAAATGATTTCCACCACCGGATGGGAGACGATGGAAATTTCAACCTGCTCGGTGATTTCCCCCTCTTCATTTTTCTGTGCATCTTCTTCCCTCTGTACGTTTCCTTTGACCTTCACTGCCGTCAGTTCCGTTTTTTCCTTTTCAGGAGAAACGGTCATCGGCAACTCGGCAGGCGTTTCTTCCTTTCTCGATTCGTTTTTCTTTGCATCTGCCTCCGTCTCTTCCATCTCTGCCTTTATCGGCATTTCTATCGATGCGTTCTTTTTTACAGGATTTACTTCAGGTATCATGTCAGGTGATTTTATTTCCACCACTTTATCAGGCTCGGCTCGTTCCAGTTCCGGCATTTCCATGTCCGGCAATTTCACACTTTTCACGGATTTATTATTTTCCTGATTCTTTTCTTCCGTTTCCCTTTGCAGCTTTTCATATTCTTCCTGCCGCGCCGTTTCCGCCGCCTTTATTTTTCTCTCCCAGAGTGCCGTAATTTGTCCCATGTATTTATCACGGCACTCTTCTTTTCCCATTTCTTCCCGAATCAGACGCACCGCTTCACTTTCCACCCGCGCAGCTCCTTCATTCACAGCATGCCAGCCGTCTTCCCCCGCAATCCATGCACCGCCGTCATCAGTCATGCGGAAATGGGCGGTAGACACGGTAGATACCCCTTTCTCCAACTTGAAGAAATTCACTTTTACAGCCAAGCCGTTTTTAAATACATCTTCCACACTGATGGAAGTGAGATCCATGAATACACCGGTATCCCCATCATTATATATACCGCTGGTATTCAAAATCATCGGAATATTCGTATCTCCATGCAGATAAATCTCTTCCGCCGCCATGCTGCCGGACCACATCAAAAGTGCCATTAGTCCCAAAACAGCTGTCCTTACTTTTCTTCTTTTCATAGCCGCTCTCCGAAAATACAAATCCATTGCATGTTTTTCGTCTTGTGTTTATTTTAACAAATCTACGAGAATGAAAACAACTTTTCTATTTTTTAGTCTTTGAATTGTCAAGTCAATAAAAAAGAGTCCTCCTCAAAAGAAAGACTCTCCTCGCCCGTCATACGCCAAGTTCGTCAAGCAGCTCTTCCGTCGCTTCCAAAGCTTCCCTTATTTCTCCACGCAGATCCGCTTCATCAGTAAGAAAACGGACTTCGGAAAGCACGCTGATAAGGTGTGCCACCTGCGTTGTTCTGCCTATAATAATCTTCTGCGACTCCGAATAATTCTTCCAGTCATTCCCGCTCTCACTTCGGATATCGCGGATATCCTTGATTCCATCTGTCAGATAATCTGACAAATCAAGAAGGGCATCCTGTGCCTGGCGGGCTTCTCGTCTTACATCCTGCATACGGCAGCACAGCTTCTTTACCTGCTGCTGGAATTTCTGCAGCCGCCCGCTCATTTCTTTCAATGCATCCACATCACCTTCACTTTCAGAAGGAAGCACATCCAGTTCCGGAACCACAGCATACTGGTCTATGACGCCCGCACCAAAACCGATGGCATCCATACCGCCGGACAGATTCATCAGTCCCATCGCTTTGGATGACAGCGCTTCCAGTTCCCTCCAGTTTCTCCGTTCCTTATTAAAATGCTCCAATCCGGTCAGTGTGTCGCAGTCATGAAAATCAATATTTTTAATTTCAGAAAATTCTTTAGTAAATTTTTTCATATCCCCTGCCATGAGAGTGATACGGACACGGTCCAGTTCTCCCAATTCATCTTCCGCACGTACTTTTGCACGGTATATCCTTTTTGCCGCCCGCTTTTTCGCACGCTCAATCTCTTCATTAATGCTTTGCGGATGTCCGTCTTTACCGCTGATCGTATTGGAAATCATGCGCAGTATAAATGCAATAGACATATTGCCTCCCTGTTTATAAAAACAACTACATGCATAAAGTATAGCATACTTATAGAAAAGAATTTATGCAAAACTGTATTTCCCCATAATAAAACTGACCTCCTCAAATCAGTTTTTATCTAACTTTTGGTGGTCAGTTCGTCAGGCAATCTTAATTATCATGCATCACGTTTCAGGAGTTCATCCTGTGCTTTTTTTATCGCGCTGCGGCTCTGTTTATCCACATGTCCCGCGCCATCCATCAGATTCCGGAAAAGAAGCGTAATAAGCTGGGCTACCTGTATCGCTCTTCCGATCTGCATCTTCTGCGCCAAAGTATAAAGTTTCCAGTCACCGCCGGACTGCATCTGGATCCGCTCCAGGCTGTCTACGCCATCAGCAAAGTAATCAGCGAGATCATTCAGTGCGTCCCCTCTTTCACGGGCACACTCGGTAATATCCAGCAGGCGGGAACAAACTTCACGGACAGAATCCTGAAAGGCATGCAGCTTTTTAATCATCTGCAGGCAATATTCCTTATCACCCGCATTGAACTTCCTATTATCAATTTCAATGGGTGCCACATCCGTATATGTTTCCAACACGCCAAATCCGAGAGACATGGGCGTGTACGCCGTAGAGCTGACCGTCGACATATGCTCTATCTTCTTGGCCATTTCCATGACTTCATGAATCCGGTTTCCATCTTCCAGAAAATCTTCAATGCCAATCAGCCCCCTGCAGTCCTCCAGGTTCAAATTGCGGATTTTACCGAGAGACTTGGTAAAACGCCTCATATTGTCATTGGCCGCCGCCACTTTTGCCTTATCCATCTCCCCAAGCTCATACTGCGCCCGTTCCCGAAGCCGGGCAACACGTCTCCTTGATCGGCGCACTGCTTTCTGCAATTCTCCGTTCATATCAGGAATTACGCCATACTTCTCCGCATCGCCTTTTACCACAGCTTCCAGAATCTGAAATATATACGTGATGGTCATCTGACATCTCCCTCTGCCGTTCTCTGGCAACGATTATTTTTAATATTATACCATGTTTTAAAGGACAAAACCGTCCGCTTATCTATGATTTCGGGCAAAATCCATAATAAAATTTATATATAATATCTTACTCGGGAAGTTTATACGCCTCTTTGGAATACGTTTTATCTCAGCGCCATAAATAATTCGTTTCCTGCCTATATTCATCATGTAGTTGAGTTCCTGTTTTTCTTTTTGTCGAAAATTTCGGAGCGTGTATTGGATACGTTTGCTGTGTCGTAGCTGATTTCTTTATTTGCTTTTTCTTTTGTGGCAGTGATAATGCTATCTGCTATGGCTGCGTTTAAACTGAAATCCAAAATACAAATACATTAATATATTTGTATATGAAATATACTTCCACTAATATCGTCATAACGGAAAGGAAAATTGTTTGTCGTTGAATTTTAATAACATCATTTTTATTGTCACTTGTAAACTCCGAAAATAATGCATAAAGGTAATATCTTACAGCAATAAAAACCGCCCATAATATGAAAATTACTCCCCCTATTTTCCTTTTGTATCATATATAGCAGTTTCACCCATAAGGCTCAAAATATTAGTACCATAGGACAATACAAAAATTAAGCCAAAAAAAGCTAATAATAGCCACATACAAATAAATACTCCATATTTCCCTATATTCTGAGTGATTTTTTCCCTATGCCTATGTATATCCTCCCACACGAAACACACCATAGTGATAAAAGTTAGGATTACTACTACTATTCCGAAACAAAAAGAGATATCTACAACTTTCATTTTGCCCTCTCCTATTCTTTTGCCAAGATCTGAATCAGTTCACTATCAAATTGTTCCTAATTACAAGTGTAAGGGTTATATACAAAAGTGATGGGATTATTTCTGCATCTATAACGTATATAATATGTATTTGGGGAATATCCACGGTAATCTATTTTATTCAAAACCATTTTTATAAGCATCAACCGCAGATGTTCCCATAAAGGGAGTAGGAGAAGTGGCAGACAGATAACTAAAAGCCCTATATGCTGTGCGGACAGGAATCAAAGTAAATATACTTGTAATTAGGAACAATTTGATAGTCTATAGTAATCAAACATTTGTGACACACTCTTAGAAAATAGTTTTAAGCCTACCACTTTTTATGCAACTCTGGACTGATACTCTCTTAATACTTCATTGGGACTTTTAAACTTTAATATCTTCCGACATATATTATTTGTCCTAGTGGCATACCTTTTAAAGGATTTATACATTTCTTCCTCACTTGAGAATCGTCTCCTTGCGTAGAATATTTCATTATCTACTCTATGGCTTCTTTCAACTACTCCATTCTGCCACGGGGAATACGGTCTTGTCCTTTTGTGGTTTATCCCTAGTTTTTTTAACGCTATCTGAAATAGACTTTTGGACATATCTGCATCGTTACAAAATTCTCTCCCATTGTCTGTTTGTATTGTTTTTATCTTACATCCCATTCTTTTTTCCAGACTATACAGGAATTTTGATGTTTCATATGTACTTAG
>OBVW01000372.1_pt1 | contig 28211 bp, 26 predicted proteins | sample 1495141 | NCBI WGS metagenome assembly OBVW01 (sample SAMEA2580013, study PRJEB22360) | human gut metagenome | biome: human gut; feature: human-associated habitat; material: faeces | place: Denmark | collected 2008/2010
TATTCACTACTAATCTGATACTACCATAGGAGGCTTATTGATTCATATTTACAGACTTTTTCTTACACACTCTCCGGCTTTTTTGTGTGATTGGATATTTAAAACCTACATTTTCAATCAATATTTTACGGCAATAGGGACACGGGATATCTGTGGTATTTAACCCGGATGTTTTACATGATTTATAGATAGGGATAAACATCTTTCAGTATCATTTTCCCTTTGTCACAGAGATATGCACAAACGTTCCGCATTGAGGGCAGTTAACCTGTCCGGAAGCCTGATGGCTTTCCATGCGGAAGGTTAAAGTTTGTGAAAACTCGTCAAAATCGAAAATATTTCAATAAAATTATTGGAAAATAAATGAGATAGATGTTATATAAACATAAAAAATACATTGCCCTTTCTATCTGAGTTAGGTTACTCCGAACTGATTTATTGCCAAGACAATTGTACTTTTATACGTATTTTATTATTTTTATCCCCTGATTATCCATGATAACTCTGTTTTTATTTTTGTCACATATGTATTATTACATAACACATTTTTTCTATCCGAGACTAAATTGCAATATCAAATCGGACAGTCACTCAGAAAGATTATGTAGCAGATGAAAGTCGGGCAATCTGCTCTTTGAAAAGCTCTTCCGGTATGTGATAGCCAAGCAAACGCCACGGAAGTCTGTTGATCCAATCTTGTACTTTTTGTGCCACATATTCCGGTACAGCACTTATATCCTTCCTTTTGGGAATGAAGCGGCGTATCAGGGAGTTCTGCTTTTCATTCGTTCCACGTTCTACTGAAGAATACGGATGGGTAAATTGGTCTCCGCCTTATACGAAGAGGGAGATCGATATTTTTGATAGAAATAAGACCAAGGTCGATATAGTTGTAAATCATCTTTGTACAGAGTGTAACTGGGAACATATTTTGAAGTTTGGCCCTGCCACAGACGGAGTCGGGAGAAAATTTGTTTTGCAACACCTCTGTTTCAAGATACCGTAGGAAAGGTGCGGCTGTCAATAGTTTAAAAGGCTTGCGGGAAGCCTCTCGATGCCTCATGTAGACGAGTTGTCCCGTATCAGCAAAGTATCTCTTGTAGTACGTCAGGTCACTGCGCATCTGGTCTACAGTGCCGCGTTTCAACTCTTCGTATAGGGTAGAACGTGCAATCCCAACTTGCTTTGCAATATGGACTTTGGGAATTCTTTGTTCTATAAGAGCCTGGATTTGCCCGCGCTGATAAGGCGTCAAGAGTTGGAAAGAACGTTTCTTTGTGTTAGAATGCTGTTGAGACATGCAGGATACCCCTTTCAGTAGATATATTGGTCAAATTCATCTTACTACAGGTTTTCCTGCTTGTCTTTTTATGTGTCCGATTCCATTCTGCCAATACCCATTTTCTCTGTCCGGGGTAACAGGGGATTTTTTGCATCCCCTTATCCCTTTCCTTCCGGGAAAGCAAACCCGATCATTTTATGATGAAATTTTTGTTCCCATCAGGGAAATATGATTTCAGAAAAGGAACGTTTTCCGTTGTAAAGGTCTGCCCATCAAGATAAGACAAAAGATGCCCGCTTCCTTTTAAATGAAATGTGATTTTCCATGCATGAAGAAGCTGTCCCTTCTCCCCATATCGGCGGTTTACTTCCTTGCTGCCGTACTTGTCATCTCCAATAAGCGGATGTCCGATATATGCCATCTGGCTGCGGATCTGGTGTGTCCGTCCGGTGAGAAGCGTACATTCCAGAAGAGACAAATTCTGACCTGTCTTCACGATGTGATAGTCTGTAACAGCAGACTTCGCCCCTTTTTGCGGAACATCAGACAAAAATACTTTTCCCTGTTTCGCGTCCTTAAATAAATAATGAATGAGGTGTCCTTCCTTTTTCTTCGGAACCCCGGATACGATGCAGAGATAAACTTTCTCCAATTCCCGCTCTTTGATCATACGGTCAAGGATCCCTTTGCTTTCTTCATCTTTAGCAATTACCATGAGCCCGCTCGTATTAAAGTCAATACGGTGAACCATGTACGCGGACGGCTCTCCTTTGTCTGCCAGATATTCATTCACCTCACCAATAAGCGTCCGCGTTGTTTTTCCTGTACTGTCCATGCAGAGGAGTCCTGCTTTTTTATCGGCAATCAATATGTGCTCATCTTCATACACAATCGTGAAATCGCGCCTTTTTTCTTTCGGAAGGACATAGGAAACCACCCTGTCTCCTTCACAGAGCCGATACGTTCCGTCTTCCTTTTTCCCGTTTACTTTCAGCTTTTTTGTGCGGACCGCTTTCACCACCATACCATGGGGCCAGTGCTCCATTTCTTCCATGAAACGGTCAAGGCGTTTCCCCGCATGACGCCCCTCTATTCTGAATTCCTTCATGCAAACTCCCCTCCCGAAGAAATTACCAGTACTTTATAAATAATATGCCCAAGATCCAAAATATAATCATAATGGCGTTCCATCGCCACAAATGATTGTCCGATATATATCCTTCCGGTTTTATAAATTCTTCCTGAACTGACTCTTTTTCACAAGCCCGACTGTCTTTCTCCAACCGGAATAAAGTCCACGTATCCGTCTTCACCTCATATTCCAGCGCATATATTACCCCGGCTTCCACGGTGACCGCCGGCAGTGTTTCCACCGTATAATGGAACCAGACGGCCTCATTGTGCCATGTATGCACAGGCCAGTCCGCCCGAACCTCCATGCTGTGCATCCCCGGTCTCACATAGACCGCATGTCTCCATGGCCATTTATAGAGGAACGTATCTGCTTTCTCTCCGTCCACTTTCAGGATCCGTACGGAAGAAGTACAGCTGAATCCCTGAAATGATTTTGTCCGCAGCCGGATGACCGCGCTGTTCCTATGCCGCTCCGCCAGCTGATTCCTCTGCCGGACCTTCCAGCGCCAATGTAAAAAAAGCACCAGCACGCTGGCAGATATAACGCACGCCAGGAAAATAATCTGATATTGATCCGGATACATAACTTTGATTTCCTTTCCTCAGACAGGGAAACGGTGCCGGACGACACGCCTGTACATATCCATGAACAGGTATAGCCGCCTTTCCCCGGCTTCTTTTTCCGGCGCAGATCCGCCTTGTTCATCACAGGCCCCCGGTTTTTGTATATTCTTCCAAGTGGAAGCAGCCATATTTAGAAGAAATACTCCCAGCACAGGCAGCAGGATCCTATTTTCCGCCGCCATCCGTGCAAAACCGGATTCATTCATATCTGCCAGAAGTCTGCAAAAGAAATACATGCATCCGACGATCAGAATAATATTCCACAAAACTTCCGCCCATTGATTCCATTTCTTCCTTTTATCTTCCGCCATGATTTCCTCTTGCGCTGCCAAAAGTCATCTCTCCTCAAACCCATGCAGCAAGTCCAAAATCTGCCTGTCCGCCGCTTTTAACCACGCCGCGGAAGATACAGCCTCCCGTCCATACGCTGCCATAAAGAAACCGAACAAAAAAGAATGATAGAAAGATTTCCAATCCCCCAACACTCTGTCGGCAGCGTCCAGCAGGCGCTGTGTCCCTTCCTCTCTATCTCCTGTCTTTCTTGTGTACAGAAGTACCATTCCTGTAAATACATCAAATCCGAAAGGGGTGAAATCTTTTCCAAAATACCGGGCAAATGTTTTGTACTTCCCCTGCTCCTCTTCCAGACACCGGTCATAAGAAGCGGCATAGGTTCCTCCGTTTTCTCCCAATACCAGCGGTGCCGCCAGTGTATCAAGGCAGCCCTTCCCGTCTGTGTCACAGAGAAACTTTTTTTCATCCTCTTCCATGTACGTATTCAGCAAAAGGAAAATCATATTTTCCAGAACTTCCCTTTCTTCTCCGCAAACCGCCATGGAAGAAATCTCATTCCGGAAATCTTTCAGCACCTGCTCTGCCGTTTTCAGAAGTTCTTCATCCTGCCGGCGGTGAAGCCATTTCAGAAAAATCATTTCTTTCCTTTCTATTTTTATCAAGAGTTCTCGAATTCCGCATTTCCATATCACTCCAATTATATATCACCGGCATAAAAATAAAAAACAGCCTGCCCGAAGCAAACTGTTTCACTTGAATCCCGTTGGATCATCATACCATAGTCCTGATCCCCACAGCAGCATCATTTCCCGCCGGTATGTTTTTCTTCCGGAAGGATGCGGAGCCGCTTCCCGCAGTAGGGGCAGCAGTCCTCCACCGCACCCGGAAGCAGATGGAACCGTTCGTTTCCGATGTTCTGACTGATTTCCACCTTGTACGGCAGTTCCCTATGGCAGAAAGGACAGGTCCAGTATTTCAGAAGCACATGATCCATGGAATGGAAAACGGTATTTTCCACATACCCATATCCACAAAAAGACAACCCGAAAAACAGAGAGGTCAGAATCTGGTCCATACCGCGCCCCAGCCATTCCCGGGACGATACGCCCAAAACAGCTTGGCACAGCGCATCCCATATGAGGAACAGAAATGTGCCCCCTATGATTCCCGACAGGCACATGCCCAACACATGATTCCTGTGATTTCGCATAATTTTATCATACGCCCGGCTGATAAAGGGATTCTCCAGAATCTTTGGTTCTGTAGTTCCCCTGTTGATCCGGTTCCGGTTCTCTTTTATTCTCTCGAACAACCGCCTGTACCAGGGCTCCATTTTTCTGATTTTCCTATTTCTCCGCATCGCCTGCGCTCCATCATATTGATCCGATTTCCGTCACTTTACAGGAAAATCGGATCATTCGTCTCAGCCTGATTTCTTTACCAGACGGTACATATTCAAATATAATTCCTGCGCATTTTCCTGTGTGTCTTTCACATCGGATGCAGCGGGCACGGGATTTCCGTTCAGATCATATGACGCCACATTCTGATCCAGCAGGCGGTATCGAATTTCACTGCCCAACTGATCCGCACCCACAGCCAGCTCTGATTCCACAATCGCTTTTACGATGCGGCCGTTGCCCAGAGCGGGATAATCAAGAGGTTCCGCATAAACCTCAGTGTATACCTTTCCGCGGATAACAGGAAGCATTCCCGCGGGAGCATAATCCTGTTCCACCGTTTCCGTATCCGCATAGATACGCTTCGTGCCGTCCATGTATACCACAGCATACCGATCATAATCATTAAATAATTTATCCGATTTCACAAAAGCGGCGGACGCCGCCCCCGGAAGCAGGACAGCGCCTGCCAGTAAAAAAGAAATGATTTTTTTCATCGCTTTCCCTCTCTCAACACTTACTTTATACTTACTTTTTGCCGACACGGACAAAGCCGCCGCCAAACAGGGTCGCATGAAGCCATTTTTCCAAATCAAAAGGATACGCTTTCCCTTCATCCCAAAGAGTGCAGATCGTTCTGCCTCCGGCTTCTTCCATTCTTACAAGAATCATCCAGTGCCAGTGATAAGGAATCGGCTCTCCCCCGCTGTGGAGATTTAAAAATCCGACAGGCCAATCTCCTGCAAGACCCTCTTGAATAAATTTTTTTACTTTTACAAAAGACGGTGCCAGCATACGGACAGGAGGGATGGAAATCATTTCCGCTTCTGCAGAAAGGTTTTCATCACTGAAATAATGATTCAACCCTTCCATAAGCCATCTTGTTTTGTACAAACCATGAAGATGAGGCGTAGCATACGGCCATATTTCAAGCATCTGTTCCACAGCACCGCCTTTTGTAGTGATTTCCTTATCTTTTAGTTTCCTTCGCGTATAAGCGGCCATCATGGAACCCACCGTCGGCCCGCAGCCTGAGATCTGCTGACGTTTCTCGGGATACCAGTCCTGGTCATATCCTTTATGCGCACTTCCGTCCGCTGTCACCGTAATCCACTCAGGATGACAAATTTCTGTCATACTTTCCTCTTTCCTGCTAAAACTGCGCTGTCATTCATTTCGTAAGGGAAATCCCCTTATCCCGGTTTCCCCTATTATACCATTGCAAAAACAGCTCTTTATCCCTGTTTCGGCATATGCCCTTCCAGCAGTTTCCGCACAGCGTACCCTGCCATCATCATACCGGATACCGGAGGAACAAAAGATACGGACCCCGGTGCGTGATCTTCGCCGACTATTTTACAGGGAACTTCTTTGGAGTACACCACGGGCAGATGGCGGATTCTCTTTTCTTTCAGTACCTTCCTTATCTTTCTCGCCAGATGGCATACCGATGTTTTATAAATGTCTGTGATTTCAAGCATTTCAGGATGAAGGCGGTTGCCTGTCCCCATGGAAGAAATCACAGGGATATGAAGCCTGTCGCACTCACAGATAATCGAAATCTTTGCGGGCACGTCATCAATAGCATCAATAATAAAATCGGCATGGAGATTTTCAATAAATGACGTATCATCAAGGCGATAGTACACAGGCAATACTTTTACATCACAATCGGGATTCACCCGAAGCGCCCGCTCCGCCATCACATCCGCCTTCAAGCGGCCAAGCGTGCTTACATCCGCCACAAGCTGCCGATTTACATTGGAAATATCCACACTGTCCTTATCAATAAAAATCAAATGCCCTACACCTGCACGGGCAAGCGCTTCCGCCGCATACGAACCCACACCGCCGAGCCCGAAGACCGCCGCCGTTTTCCGCGCCAGCAGCTCCACTCCGTCTTCGCCGATTATCCGCGCCGTCCTTTGAAATACAGGATTCATCCTATTTTTCCGGAATAATTTCAATCCAGTAATGATCCGGATCGGAAATAAAATAAATGCCCATGGCGGGATTCTCATAACAGATACAGCCCATTTCCTTATGGAGCGCATGGGCGGCTTCCATGTCCTCTACGGAAAGAGCCAGATGAAATTCATTTTCCCCCAGATTATACGGTTCTTTTCTGTCGCGCAGCCAGGTGAGTTCCAAAGTGTGTCCTGTCACGCCGTCACTCAGATAAACGAGTTTAAAAGAACCGTCATCGGCAATTTTTTCTCGAACAGGCTTTAACCCCAGCGCCTTTTCATAAAAAGAAATGCTCCTATCCAGATCAAGGACATTGAAATTGTTGTGGTTAAAAGTAAATTTCATAAATCCTCCATTTGTCTATATCGAAAATATTCATATGAAAAGTATATCATAATTTCTTTATCCTAAACAGCGAAAATCATACGTTTCCATACCGCCATTTTTCAAAATATGCTATATTAAATAAGATATATTGTAATAACACACTGATTACCATGTAACCGGCACAGAAAGGCGGAATTGAATGAATATCATTGACGAATTGGAATGGCGCGGCGCAATTAATCAACAGACAGATGCAGAAGGGCTATACAAACTGGTGGATGAAAAATCCATTTCTTTATATTGTGGTATCGATCCTACGGGAGACAGCATGCATATCGGCCACCTGATCCCTTTCATGATTTTGAAACGGTTCCAGCTCGCCGGCCACCATCCCGTCATCCTTATCGGCGGAGGCACGGGTGCTATCGGCGATCCCAGCGGACGCACCACAGAGCGTGTCCTCCAGACCGCGGACCAGGTAAAGCATAATGCGGATTCTCTCACGGAGCAGATGAAGAAACTCTTCGGTGAAGACGGCTCTTTTACCATGATGAATAATTATGACTGGCTCTCCAAAATTAGTCTGCTCGACTTCCTCCGGGACTACGGCAAGCTTTTCAACATCAATACCATGCTGGCGAAAGACGTAGTCGCCTCCCGTCTGGAAACGGGCATTTCCTTCACGGAATTCTCTTACCAGATCCTCCAGTCCATCGACTATAAAATGCTTTATGAAAAATGCGGCGTCCAGCTGCAAATCGGCGGTGCCGACCAGTGGGGCAATATCACAAACGGCATTGAACTCATCAGAAAAACTAATGAAAGCCACGAAGCCTTCGGTCTGACCATCCCCCTCATGCTCAAAGCAGACGGCACAAAATTCGGCAAGACTGCCGGCGGCGCCGTGTGGCTCGACCCGAAAAAGACCTCGCCCTACGAATTCTACCAGTTCTGGTTCAACCAGGATGACAGGGATGTCGTCAAGTACCTGAAATATTTCACTTTCCTTACGAAAGAAGAAATCGACACCCTTGATAAAGAGGTGCAGGCACATCCGGAAAACCGCACCGCCCAGAAACGTCTGGCGGAAGAAGTCACACGTTTCGTTCATGGAGAAGCAGGACTGGCACAGGCTCTTAAAGTCACCGCCGCCCTTTTCTCCGGTGATATTGCCGAACTGACAGGCGAAGAAATCGAAGGCGCTTTCCGAAACACCAAAGGCGGTGAAGTGGCTTTTGCCCCCGTCAATATCGTAGACGCCCTCGTGGAAGCAGGTGTGGAAAAGTCCAAACGCCAGGCAAGAGAAGATATCACCAACGGCGCTGTCCGCGTAAACGGCGTACAGATCAAAGATACGGAAGCGTCCATCTCCGCCCATCCGAATACGAACGGCCGATTCATCATCATCCGCAAAGGTAAGAAAAATTATTTCTCCATCGCAATCAAAGAATAAAAATACTGAAAGACCTATAAAAAATAAGTAATCTGAAAGAAGGATCTGTCGCTACGGCGTCGGTTCTTCTTTTATTTGCAAATGAAAAGACAGCCTTCAAAAGCTGTCCTTTCATCAATGAAATCTATTGCAAAGAGAACTAATCCGCTATGCTTTGCTCATAACGTCGTCAATTCTCAAATTGCCTCATTATTTGGCCGGTGTAATATCCTTGGTCACCCAGTAGTAATCGCAGGGATAAATATTGGCATTGGCAATATTTTTGCTGCTGACCAGATTCGTTTTCGGATACCCCAATACGACAGTGCCGGCATCATTCATCATGATTTTCTCCATCTGTATGATGATATCTCTCCGTTTTGCCGGATCAAATTCACCGGACAGTTTTTCGCTGAGAGCGTCATATTCAGGATTGCTGTACCCGGAAGCGTTTTCAGGCGTATTTCCGTCTTTATTGGTACGGAAGTATACGTTCATAAAGAATTCCGGATCCCCTGCCTGCTCTGTTAGGATATTGGAAATCAGCAAATCATATTCACCTTTTTTACCAATATCGAAAAGAATATTATAATCCACATTTTTCAAATTAACTTTAATCCCCACCTTCTTGGCGTCAGACTGAACGGCCTCAGCAAAAAGCGGTAGTTCCGCACGGCCGCTGTAGAACGTAAAGTTTAATTCTAAATTTTTGCCGTCTTTATCCACGAAACCGTCTCCGTCAGTATCTTTCCATCCCGCGTCAGCCAGCAGTTTCTTAGCGGCTTCCACATCATACTTGTCCGGATTCATTTTATCCAGCTCATCAAACGCATAATCAAGGGATGGAGGAAGCATTGGACCGCCGGGGATATAGGTTCCCTTCAGCAGTACATTTCCGTAAGTTTCCCTATCCATTGATTTGATCAGCGCTCTACGCACATTTTTATCCGCCAACGGTCTTCCCGGATTCTGATTCAAACGCAACAGCGTATCGCGGATAGAAGAAATTTCACTGATATTGAACTTGTTCTTATCTTGGAATAATGCCAAATCTCCCGCGCCGATATTGACAGCCATATCAATCTCGCCTTTCTGAAGTGCCATAGCGCGGGTATTCGGATCATCTATGGTATTGATGATAAGATGTTTAAACGGAACGGTTCCGGAATAGTTCGGATTTGCATCCAGTTCACACTTCGCCTTGCTAAAAGACGTCACTTTATACGGACCTGTACAAATCGGTCCGCTCTTAGCGAAATCTACCTTTCCGTCTTCCGTCACATCAACAATGATGAAAAGAGGATCGCCCAAAAGCCCCGGAAGCGTTGCGTAAGGCTTCTTTGTCTTGATAACCAGTTCCTGTCCGTTTGCCGTCATACTTTCATATTCAAACATGACCTTGGCACGGGGCGCCTTGGCAAAAGTACGTTCCAGTGACTTTTTGACCGCTTCCGCCGTCACTTTATTGCCATTGGAAAACTTAATGTCTTTAATCTTAAATGTCCATGAAAGTTTATCATCGGACACTTTCCAGCTTTCAGCAATCCACGGTTCCGGATTCATTTTATTATCAAAATGAACAAGACATTCCCCAATCGCATACCGCATAACCTGCCAACCGAAATAGTTATCCGTCGGTTCCAGACTATCAGCAAAATTGGTAATCCCTACGGTGAGCGTTTCTTTGGAACCTTTAGATACATTCTTGTCTCCGCCGCAGCCGGAAAAAGAAAATGTCAGAAGTGCGGCTGCCGCCAGAAGCGCTCCCTTTTTGTAAATAGATTTCATGAACTCTGCTCCTTTTCTTCAACAACATTTTTAAATTAAGCCGCTGCTTAATTTTCTCTCATTAGAATTTTATCATTCCCTCTTGTAATTTACAAGCTGTAAATTATTTGAAAATAAAAATTGACAAAGGAAAAAACAGGTTTTCATTAAATTCGGAAAATCCACCCGCTCCTTTGCCAAGTTTCCGTTCAGGCGCCATTCTTATCTTTTTCTGCAAGCCCCATTAAAATAATTTCCAAGTACTTGGAAAACTGGGGGCTGAAATGCCCGGTGCCGAACCCCACCTTTTCCAGAATTTCAATACGCTGTGCTTTTTTGTACTCCATACTAGCAGGATAGAGAGTCATGGCATAGCTGTTTTCAAACTCCACAAATAAAGAAACCGCTGTCCGTGAAAAGTAAGGCAGAGCCGCGCGCACCGCCCTTTCCAACCGCTGAAACAATTCGTGCAGTCTGATCCGGTAAGCCTCATGTACTTCATGAGTAGCGCCTTTCAGAAAAACCGTATTCGTAATACTGAAAAGCGCCATCATGCGTTGGTGCCGAAGCATCATTTCGGTCCAGGCTCCGATAAATACCTCACAGTTCTTTACTGGCTCGGAGAAAGTATTCTCCGCGTCTTGTACCATTTCTTCTATATCCTGCAGCAGCAGTTCAAGAAATATATCATTCTTATTAGCAAAGTAATGATACAGATTAATCCGTGTAAAGCTTAAACATTTGCCAATTTCCGTAAATGTAATTTTCTCATACCCGATTTCCTCCAAAAGCCGGGCTGTCATGTTTATGATTTGCTGCCGCCGTATATCTTTCTGCTCCGCGTTGCGCGCCCTCCGAAATTCCATTTCCTTTCCCCCGTTTATCACACACTATCCCACTTCAAAAGCTGCCGTGCTCCCTGTCTGTGTTTTCGTCACCCTCAACTTGGCGGGAATACGTTCTTCCAATCCTCCCACATGGGAGATCAGTCCGATCAGGCGGTTCTGCCCTTTCAATTCCTGCAGTGTCTTCATGGCAAGATCAAGGGATTCGGAATCCAGACTGCCGAAACCTTCATCAATGAACATGGCATCCAGATGGACACCGCCGGCATATTCCTGAACCACATCCGCCAAGCCGAGAGCCAGAGAAAGGGAAGCAAGAAAGGTTTCTCCGCCGGAAAGTGTCGCCGCCGGTCTTGCCCTGCCCGTATTGGCATCATACACTTCCAAATCCAAGCCTGCCGTTTTTCTGGCATCCGCTCTTTCCCCTCTTTTCCGAAGCAATTCGTAACGGCTGCCGCTCATTTCCATAAGGCGCAAATTGGCTTTTTCCGTGACTGCATCAAGCAACGCTCCCAAAACAAAGCGTTCCAAATTGATTCCTGTATCTTTTCCTCTGGCAATATCCCACAAATTAGAAATAAGTTTATATTTCTTGTCAATTTCCTTTTGCTTTTCTGCTAATTTTACCAATTTATCCAAAGTTTCCTGTTGCTGTTTTAATTCTGTTTCCATAGCCGCTTTTTCAGTGGTTACCGTTTCTATTTCATTCAGCAAGGCTAACCGCTTTTCTTCCCAAATCTTCATATCCGGCTTGGTCTGATCTTTAGTAGCCGCCGTTTCATCTTTGATTTTTTCGTTTTCCGCATGGACAGCCCGGTCATAAGCGCTTAACGATTTTTCGTAGCCTGCCAGATTATTTTGTTCTTTTCTGTACCCATCGCATTGTGTCAAACTTTCAAAGCCTGCCCGCGCCACTTTTTCCCGGAGCAGCTTGATCTGTTCCTCTGACTTTTCGCGGAGCTCTTTTTCCTGTTCTCCCAAAATTTCTTTTTGTTTGCTGTCATTTTGAAATAATAATTCCGCTTCTTTTTGTATCTTTTCTGCTGATGCTAAAGCCTTTTCGAATGTATCAATTTCCTTTTGGATTTTCTCTATTTCTTTTTCCAGGATTTTTAAATCTCTATATCCATCAGGAAGTGTCTTTTCAAGCTCATCCAAAACGGCAGCGGATTTATCCAGATTTCCTTTGGCAACTACAACTTTTTTCATTCTGTATTCTTCAGCTTTTTGTTGATCCTCTTTACTTGCCGCTTCCGCTTTTTTCATCAGAAATTCTGCATCTTTTACATCTTTTTCCGTCACATGGCCATCTCCGGACAGCGCAGGATGAGGATGTTCCAAAGCGCCGCAAACCGGACAGGGCTTGCCGGACTCCAACTTTTCAGCCAGCACAAAAGCCTGTCCATTTAAAAACATTTGGTTCCGACAAAGCCAATTTTTACGAGCTTCTTCCATCTGTTTTTCTGAAGCCGCCGCTTTTTCCTGAAGCTGCTTTTCTTCTTTTACAGCGGTTTCATATATTTTTTTATACTTTTCTACATCACCTGCCGCTTTTCCGTAAGATACCGCCGAATCACGATATTGGTTTAATTTACCTTTAGCTTCTATTTTTTTCTTCTGGTCCACTTCTTGTTTTTTTAACAGATCAAGCTCTTTGTCAGCCGCCTCTTTTGCTTTTTCTTTTTCAGGCAGTCCTTTGAGAATAGATTCCAAAGCAGCATTAATCTTTTTCCACTGCTGTCTTGTACTTTCAGCGGCAGCCCACTCTTCCGATACCAGCTGGGATGCTTTTATCATTTTTACAGTTTCCCGAAGTTCGGTATTTTCCTTTTTCCCGCTTTCCAACCGTTTCAACTGTTCAATTGCTTTTTCCATGCGTCCGAAAGCATCAAAAAGTTTGCTTGCCCCTGCATACTCCTTTTGGAAAGTCTCCTGTTTTATCGATAAAGCTTTCGTCACTTTCTCCTTTTCGGACAAAAGTTTTTTATTCTCCTCAATTTTTCCTTTTAATGCATCGTCTTCTTCCACATGACAAGTTTCAAGCAAAGTCACTCTTGTCTGTTTCCCCTGTTTATAATCACTTTCCAGCTTTTTTGTTTCTTCCTGTAATTTCTTTTCAAAAGCAAGGTAAATACCTGTTTGGAAAAGTTGTTCCATGATTTTCTGCCGGTCCGACGAATCCGCCAGCAGCAGTTTACGAAAATCCCCCTGGGGCAGCAGGATAATCTGCCGGAACTGTTCCAATCCGACACCGAGCAGCTTTTCTACAGCACTGTCCACCCCCTTTGAAGTGATATGGGCTTTTTCCTTTCCTTCTTCATCTATTTCATAAAAGTCCGCTTTCCCTTTATGCTCCACAGGCTTGCTCCTGTCCCCCTTCTGCCGCTCCAGCAGCTGCGTGGGACTTCTATAGATACGGTAATGCCTGTCTCCTATGGCAAAGTCAAATTCCACATAGGTTTTTCGGTCATACCCCACATAGTTGCTCCGCAAATCTTCTCCCGATCGGACGGCGCCGCTGGTTTTCCCATAGAGCGCATAGCACATGGCATCAAGAATGGTGGATTTCCCTGCGCCGGTAGGGCCGCAGATGAGGAAAAGCGTATGATTTTCCAGAACGGAAAAATCCACATCCTCTTCGCCCGCATAAGGGCCAAAAGCGCTGATCCTGAGTCGTTCCGGTCTCATCAGTCGTCCTCCTTCCGCAGATCTTCCCACAATTCCTTCATGTAGTTTTCCTCTTCTTCCGTAAATTCTTTATCCTGGAATTCCTTATAAAAAACGCGGAACATATCCAAAGGATCCACCTTTTTCATGAGGTCAAAGCTTCTTTCCCCGCTTCCGCTGTTCATCCTGCGATGAGACTGTATCGTCATCATGCGGGGATATTTTTGACGGAGACGCGCCATAGCGTCAATGACAGGGCCTTCATCCAAGAGCTCCGCCATGAGGAAATCCTCACTCTCTCCTTTGATAAGATCATCAAAAAATCCTTTTATGACACGCACCTCATGACGGGGCGCCAGAGAAGTGAATTTAGTTTCCACCTGCCCCGCTCCGTCTATTTCTCCTACAATGACTCCTTTTTTCTGAGCGGCTTCACTGAAAGAATATTTTAAAAGACTTCCGCTGTAGCGGACATTTTCTTTTCCCCCCGCCTGCTGTGGGCCATGGAGATGTCCCAATGCCGTATAATTGTACGGTGCAAATATATCTGCACTGATAAGATCCGTCCCCCCGATTGAAAGAGGCCGCTCCGAGTCACTCGCAGAGCCGCCTGCCACAAATTCATGGGCAATGGCAATTTTCCTTGCCGCATGTCCCATCTGCCGTAAAAGGAAATCCGAGAGCGCCCGTTCTGCCTCCTCATGGGTATGGACATCAGTGGAAAGCGCTTCCCGCACCTTTCCCGGTTCCGCATAGGGAAGAGGGGCAAATTCCACTTCACCATCATCGTCCTTCAATATGACCGGCGCTAAAGTGTGGTACAAGTCACCGCAAAGGAATAATCCGGTCCCTCGGAGAATGCGGCTGGCAAAAGACAGCCTTTCAGCACTGTCATGGTTGCCGCTGATTACAATAAAAGGGATTTTCCGTTTTCCTGTGATTTCAGAAATCATTTCGTCAAAAAGCTCCACCGCTTCCGCCGGCGGAACGGAACGGTCATACACATCTCCTGCCAGCAAGATGACATCCGGCTTCTCTTCATCTATCAAAGGCAGGAATTGATTTTTCAGAAGCCATTCCTGTTCTTCCGTAAGATACTCCCCGTAAAATAATTTTCCCAGATGCCAGTCGGCGGTATGGATAAACTTCATAATATTCCCATCCTTATTTTTCCAATAAGTAACCTTCACTCATAAAGTGGGGATCTTTCCCCCAATAATAATTGATCCAGACAAAATGGAGAATCCGGTTTTCATTTACACGGTAAGTCATATTTTCCGCCGTCTCCTTTTGTTCGCCCGATCCCTTTTCCTTTATTTCCTGCAGATACGGCCGGATATCCAGACGGATTATTTCATCCCCATTGGCGATAAGAAGTTCCCCATGGTTTTCCGTTGTATCCGATCTGAAATGAATAAGCCGCCGGTATCCGGTGACAGGAATTTCATTCCATTCATAGCTGCGAATCACTCTTCTTTGATCATAGGCAGATCCCAGCAGTTCTGTGAAGCGGTCATCATTTCTCAGCTGTTCCACTACAGGAAAGCGCCATGTCCCTTCACTGTACTTCAGATAATCATAAGCGCTCCGCAGCACTTCCGCGTCTTCTTCAGAAATAGAATCCGGCGGCTTTAGATTTCCGCTGCTTATCATTTGATTTTTTACTAGTACCCTTTCCAGGCGGCGTCCCTGGTCATAAACAGGCACATCAATAAGATTCAGCGGGGTCATGCTGCACAGGACGCCGATGACTCCCGCCAAAAGAAAAAGCGGATAGGCGGCTCTGCGGAAAAAGGCAAACGCGATGACCGCCAGACCGAATCCGCTGCATATCATCGAAGCATACCGCGCCGCCGTCAATCCATACGCCTCAAAACGGATATAAATACCAAGCGCCTGCACAACCATGACAGGGAAAAGCGCCAACGCGCCATATTTCAGAAAACGTCTGCTGCCATTGTCCGTTTCTTCATAAAGACAGAAATAAAATAAACTGAAAACAGCGACAGCAAAAGAAGCATACCAATTCATTTTCCCCACAGGCATTTCCCAAAGGAACAGGATTTTCCCTATATATCCGTAAAGAATCGCCAGCAGAACTGCATAAGCCGGCAGAAACACCCGTTTCAGCAAGTACAGAAAAGAAGCGGAACGCGGGCACTCCTTTTCACAAGGAAAGCAGGACAAAAATACGTTGATCCCTACAAGCACAAAAGAAAATGCACATAAAGCATATCCCCAGCTCCAAGCTATAGGGACAAGGAGCGCGTTAATGCCCAGAAGACAGATTCCACCCAGCCCCATCGTCAAAACAGCAATTCCGAAAGCTTGAACAAAAGACACAAAAACATGAGGAAACAATCCTGTTGCCATCTGCCTTTGCAAGAGGAAAAGACACAGACAGGGCAGAGAAAAGGAAAGACCTGCCACATACATGGCAAAGTAATGATTCATCGGCATCATATGCCAGAGAAAATAAAATCCTGCCAGTGCGGGAATATTTACCGCCTCATAAAGCAGGGAAACCTTATGCTTCCATTCAAGCAGAAGCCGCCAAAGTACGGAAAATAAAATTGTAGATCCGAGGGAAATCAGAATATATCCCAGAGAAACAGGAAACAATTCATCAAAGCTCGTTTCGCCGGGCATGTACGCCACACGGCAGAAAACGATAAGAAAAAGAAACAGGGAAAAAAGAAATGCCGTGCGGAAACGGAGCAGCCCTTTTGCGCCGCGGTCCAGCATCTGTTTCACTCTTATTTTTATTCTTTCATTCATCTTATTCCTCCTGCCGAAGAGAACGCAGCAAAGCAATTTCTTTTTTATATCCCGGAAGTTCGTTAGGTGTTTCCAGAAAAAACGGCAATTCCCTCATGGCCGGATGATTGATGATCCGCGCGAAAGCCTCTGTGCCGATCGTCCCTTCTCCTATTTTCCCATGTCTGTCCTTATGGCTGCCCAAAGGATTCTTATCATCATTCAGATGGACTGCTTTCAACTTTTCCAGTCCGACAATTTGATCAAACCGTTTCAGAACGCCGTCCAGATCATTCACGATGTCATAGCCGCCGTCATACACATGGCAGGTATCCAGACAGACACCGACATGGTCTTTTCTTTCTACACGGGAAATTATTTCCGCCAGCTCCTCAAACGTACGGCCCACTTCCGTCCCCTTTCCCGCCATCGTTTCAAAAAGCACGGTAGTATTCAGGCCTTCCTGATCCATAGCATAATTCACCATATCCGCAATGAGAGGAATGGCGACAGCCGTCCCCTGTTTCAGATGGGCGCCGGGATGGAAATTATAAAGACACCGCGGCAGAAGGGACACCTTTGCCAGATCTTCCCTGATAGCGGTCCGCGCGAACTCTCTGACTTCTTCTTTCGTTGACGCGCCGTTCATCGTATAGGCGCCATGGCAAAGTATCTCTCCGAAACCGTGGGTATCCATCCATTCTTCCAGCTGCCTTATATCTTCCTTTGCTAACGGTTTTGCCGCCCCGCCCCGGGGATTGCGGGGAAAAAACTGGAACGTATTCGCTCCGAGTTCCGTCGCCGTCCTCGCCATATGATAAAATCCTTTTGTAACCGACAAGTGGCACCCTATGGTAAACATGGCCACCTCCATTTATTTTCTTTTTATTATATCAGAACTTTCCTTTCCCTTGACAAAAATGACAATCTTTTCCTGATGTTGTAAAATAAGAATGTTATATTATACTCAAAAATGGACATCCAAAAATTTATCAAAAGTGAGGTTATTATGAAACATACAAAAATGACTGCCCTTCTCTGCACGCTGGCTCTTTCCGGCTGTATTTCCGCCACTGCTGCCTCACAGGCAGGCAGTACCCCCCTGGATCCATACCGTGCTGCCGTTCAAAAAATGAAAGACTTGGAAAAAGCGGAAAAGAAGGGAGAGCAAAGCGCTCCTGCTTCTGCTCCCGCCGCAGCAGCCCCTGCGGGTGATGTGAATTATACAGACGCCCTGCTGAAAGGCCTCGATCTGACTGTATCTGACGTACAGGCTTCCGTAGAATCGGGTACTTTTAAGAATCTTTCCCCCGAGGCACCGAAGCCGGTTGTCGAACAGCCGGCCGCAGAACCGGAACCGGCAGAAGAACCCGAACCGGAAACGGAACCCGAACCGATTTCCCCGCCGGTAAAAAAATATACCATCAGCCAGGGCGAAACCGCCAATGAGCTTTCCAGCGACGGGAACTATGAAAATGGAGTTTACACTTCTGATAAAGCAGATGAAAATGCTCTCCGTGTCCCCATGGCATACATTACCGCCCCCAACGCACAGATTACAAAAACAGGTGATTCTACCGATGTAGACAGTTCCAGGCTTTACGGACAGAATGCCGCTTTCCTTGCCACCCACGGCGGACGCGCGGCGATGACGGGCGCCCGTATTTCCTCTTCCGGCATTGGATCGACAGGTGCTTACGGTTACAGCAAGAGCACCTATATCAGCCTGAAGGATTCTTCCGTTGTTACTACGGGAAATAATTCCGCCGGCACCGCTGTTTCCGCCCGTGCCATGATGAAAGTGGAAAACTCCACCGTTTCTACCACAGGTGACAGTTCTCCTGCCATCATGATTGCTGACGGGGGCGGTATCCTCATCGCGGATGGCGGCTCCTTTACCACTTCCGGCGCTATGTCGCAGGGCATTTATTCCAAAGGCGACGTTACCGTCACCAATGCTTCCGTAAACGCACTGAACGCAAAAGCAGCCGTTCTTAAAGGAAATAATACAATCACCCTTTCGGGCACAACCCTTGAAGGAAAAGAAACGACGGACACCGTTCCTTACAATATTGTCCTTTTCTCTGATGAAAAAGATATCGGCACCATGGGCACCCAGCATTTCGATGTCCGCGGCGGTTCTCTTATTTCCCACAAAGGCGGCATGTTCTATGTAACCGCCACCCACGGTAAAATTTCCTTAAACGGTACCGCGATCACCATGGACACCCCTGCGGCAAACCTTATTACCGTCGCAGGTAATGACGGCGCAAACGGCTGGGGTACGCCGGGACGCAATGGCGGCCATGTGGAACTTGTCGCAGACAATCAGGTTCTCACCGGAAATATTTCTGTCGACTCCATTTCCAACATCAACATGACGCTGAAAAACAATTCCACCTTTAACGGAATGATTTCCATCGTCCCCAATGTGGAAGGCGGCGAAAAGTACAAAACAAACGCCGATGTCTTCATAGCGGCAGGCTCCACATGGAACCTTACGGGCAACTCCACGCTGACAAGCCTCTACAACTTAGGTACGATCAACTACAACGGTTATACCATCACCCTGGCTGACGGCACAGTCATGAAAGAATAAATACAAATGCACAAGAACGTCTCTCTTCACGGGAGGCGTTTTTGATTGCTTTCTTATAAAAAATCCTGCTCCACAAGAATGGATGCAGGATCGTGCACTTTATTCCCTTATCTGGTTTTCAGGAGCTTTTCCTCAATTTCATTTTTTGCTTTCCGCACAAAAGCAAGTATTTCTTCATCAAGAGGATAGCGGATCACACAACCGGGAGATAAAATGACTTTCCGCCCCCCTGTCTGCCTGAGCGTTTCATAAATGCGGTATTCGATCTCATTCTTTCTGCCGCCGGTGATATCCATCCGCTCCAGCCCTGCCATGATACATTTCCCCGTAAGCGCCTGCGCCTCACCGATTTCAGGCAAGGATTCCCAGGCATGCCAGTTGAAAATCTGCACCGGATATTTCCTGAGCAGGGGAAACATGATGTCTTTCCCGTGAGCGTGGAGCACATTGCACCACCCTGATGATGCAGAAAGCACCGCCAGATCATAAGGCATACCGTACTCGCGGTAAAAACTCTCTTCTCCGGCCGCATATGATGAAAGCTGGGTTGCAAAGAAAATGCCGTCCGCCCCCATCTCAATGACCCGCTGCACCAAAGCGCAGGTGCTTTCCGTAATCGCCCGAAGTCCCGCCTTGACTTCTTCTCCAAATCCCTCTGCCACGTGTCTCATCAAGTCGGGACAGAGTTTATATGCCGTCGTCAAAGGACTGAACACGGTAAAAATTACCGGCACTGTGCCTCTTGTCTTATCCAGAAGAAGCCGCAGGTATTCCTGTTCTCTTGCCAGAGCACCCGCATTCACCGATACCGGTTCCAAATCAAGCCAATCCTTTGGTCTGTGGACAGGTGTAGAAATGATTTTTGCCACGCCGCCCCCGGCGATTTCCGAGTAGTCCGCCACGGCACCGAAATCTTCAACGCTGTACATGCCGTTGTTCATCGTTTTTAAAATATCTACATCGTACGTTTTATAAAAACCGTAGGTCTGCTCCGCATTTTTTACCGGATCCAAATCAATAAGCGGCAAGTGGGACCACAAAGAATACGGAACCGTATCGACAGCGTCCCCGCGGATAGCGGCGGCAATTCTTTCCATTTTAGTCATCACGGTGATTTTCTTTTTCATATTTCCTCCAAAAGGGAACCGGACAATTCATTTGATTTCTTTTATTATAACGATTCCTCCTGAAATATAGAATCTTCCCAAATGAAAACGCCCTTCCCTAGGAAAGGCGCTTTGTCTTACTTATGTGCTTTTTCCCAGTCCGCTTTAAAACGGGCAATGCCGATGTCGGTAAGCGGATGCTTAAGAGTGTCCATAAGCACCTGGTACGGAACAGTGGCAATATCTGCCCCCGCCAGGGCACATTGTGCCACATGCTGCGGCTTGCGGACAGAGGCCGCAATGATCTCCGTTTTGATCTTGTGGAGACGGAATATATCGGCAATCGTCCGGATCAGTTCTACACCGTCCCAGCCGATATCATCGATACGTCCCACAAAGGGGCTAACATAAGACGCCCCCGCACGGGCTGCCAGCAGTGCCTGCCCCGCCGAAAAAATCAAAGTCACGTTAGAACGGATCCCCATGTCAGACAGGGCACTCACCGCTTTCATGCCTTCTCCTGTCATGGGAATTTTCACGACCACATGGGGATCAAGTCCGGCGAGAACCTGTCCTTCAGCAATCATCTCTTCCGCTGTTTCAGAAAGAACTTCCGCCGATACCGGACCGTCCACAATAGATGCGATCTCTTTAATCACCGTATGGAAATCCTTTCCTTCCGCCGCGATTAGTGACGGATTTGTCGTCACTCCGGAAACGAATCCCATCGCTTTCGCTCTGCGGATGGCCTCCACGTCAGCCGTATCAATAAATATTTTCATTTTCTCGCTCCTTCATTTCCCGCCGGAGCCTCCGGCTTATCATAATATCATTATGATACTGCTTATTCCTTTTCTTTGCCACTCCGGGTTCTTCAATTAATTGTATTGCCTTCTCAATTAATAGATCATCTCATGACTTATGAAATATTCATAACCTTTGATAAAAGGATTCCATGATCTATTGGACATTTATAGAGTAAAGCGTATAATTTATATATAAGTAACAAATTATATATTATGCCGAGGAGGCTTTTATGAAACTCACGCTTCTTGCATTGACCTATTTCCAAAAGACCGCAGAGCTCCAGCATCTGACCCACGCGGCGGAAGCGCTTCACATTTCCCAGCCGTCTCTGTCCCACACCATTAAAATGCTGGAGCAGGAGTTGGGCGTCCCCCTGTTTCGCCGATCCGGAAGAAACATCGTCCTCACCAAGTACGGGGAAATCCTTCTCAGCCATACAAACAGGATTATGAGCGAGCTCAAGCATGCGCAGAAAGAGCTGGAAGACGCCAAAGAAGCACAGGACATGACGGTGACGATTTCCATTTTCGCCGCATCCATGATTATTCCGGCATTCCTTACAGAATTTAAAAAAGAACATTCCCATATCCGTTTCGAAATCATCCAGCAGCGGGACCGTCAGGAAATAAACCATCACTCCCGTGTGGATCTGTACCTGTCAAGCAGTATCAACCCCATTGACACGGATTATTCCATCACACTCCTGAAAGAAGACATCCTTCTTGCCATGCCCGATACGAATCCGCTTGCATCCCATGCCTCGGTTAATCTGGCAGACTTTGAAAAAGCGGATTTCATCACGCTCCAACAAGGCGTCGCTTTAAGAAATATTACAGACTTTTACTGCAGGGCGGCGGGTTTCACTCCTCATGTCATTTTGGAAAGCGACAACCCCGGTACCGTACGGGAATTTATCAAAGCGGGGCTCGGCGTCTCCTTTGCTCCGCGTATCACCTGGCACAGCGTCGGCGGCGACCATGTAGCACTTGTTCCCATCGCCACACCGGGCTGCCAGAGGTACATCAGTCTGTCATGGGACGAAAACACGCCCCTTACCCCGCCGGCGGAAGAACTGAAAAACTATTTCATTAAAAACTTTAAACGTTTCGCCGAACAATATGCCGGTATAAACAGTTCTATGTAACCATCTGCCATAAAGGAGCTTTCCATGAAAAAATTTTTCGCCGCCATTTTAACTGTCTTTCTTTCCCTCGGACTCCTTACCGCCTGTGGAGGAGGACAGCAGCATGGCGCCTCTTCCGCGCCGGTTGTTCAAAGCGTTGAAAGATCAGATACAGGAAGTGCAGATAAATCAAAAAGCCGCATCAGGCAGAATAAAATCTACACGGATTCCGATGCTGTTCAGAGCAGTGAAAATGCTGACAAAGGGAGCACGAACAAAGAAAAAATCAGTCGACAAAGTTACACAGGCTCCACGTCAGTTTCCCAAAGCGGTGAACAATTCAGCGCAAAAAGTCCGGGCAACGCGGAAATCCGTGTGGAACGGGATCAGGCCTACACCGATAAAGATCATGTAGCAGCATATATCCATATCTACAGGAAACTGCCGCCCAACTATATCACCAAGGCGGAAGCCAGAAGCTTAGGATGGAAAGATAAAGGGACACTTGATCAAGTCGCTCCCGGGAAAAGTATCGGCGGCGACCGCTTCAGCAATTATGAAAAAATCCTCCCTGACGCTCCGGGGCGCAGCTGGAAAGAATGCGACATTGACTACGTCAGGGGGAACAGGAACGCGAAACGTATCTGTTTCTCCAACGATGGCCTTATCTACTACACCTCATCCCACTATCAGGATTTTGAAAAAATATATTAAGAGATTGTCCTATGCAGATCAGACTTGCTCCTGAAAACTTCAAAACAAGAGAAACAGCCCACACCTACCTGAAGGAAATACTTCATCTCCCGGACTATTACGGCAGGAACGTAGATGCCCTCTACGACTGTCTCTGTGAAATCATTACGAAAACCACGATTACCGTTCCCCGCGTAATCGCTTCGGACGGCTACCTTGGGGAATATGGAAAAACAATGATTGCCGTTTTTCATGACGCTGCTAAAGAAAACAAAAAATTACAAGTAAACTTCGAGTAATCCTTTTCTACATCCGGCACTGCCCCTGCCGGATATTTTTTTGTGAAATACTTTTAAGCAGCAGGAGATATTCCGTCCCATATGGATGATGGAAACCGGTTTTATATTGGGAAATATGTTTTGCTAAAAACAGTTCCCCCTTCCGCCTATCCATGATATGATTGACTTATATTCTGATAGATGGGAGTTTGCTATGTCACAGAATCCTGATTTTGAAGAGACTTCTCTCTTTGATCTTTTCCCGGCAGAAGAAAAGAAAACTGACAAAAAAGAACAAAAGAATGAAAAAACGGAAGATGCCGCACCGAAGGACGGAAGAGAAAAAGAATCGGCGGTAACGGCTGTAAAAGCAATCAAACCTGAAACGGCGCCCGGAAAAGAAGAAATACCGGTTCCGCAGCTGAAAGACTGTCCCGTTTCAGCAACACCCGCATGGACGGAAAAATTCTGGGAGTATGATATTACAAAACCGTCACAATGGATCCGTGACGATATGAAAGAGCACATGGTGGCAGAAGGGTTCACCAAAAGAGAAGCCAATCACATCTTCAAGGGTCTTGTATTTAAAGAAAAAATCTTCAATACCAAAAACCAGGCTCTTGCTTATTTGAAAACGGTTCCTACCACGTATGCGGTCAAGTATAAAATCGGAATCGAACCGTCTCCCCGGATGGTGTCTTTAAAAAAACGGCTGGACGACAAAAAGGCACGCCTTGAAGAATATAAAAACGATCAGGCCATGCGGAAGTTTCGTACGGAATTTGTTTCCTGTCCCGTATGTCGTTCAAAAATCAACAGCAGATATTTTACACCGCCCGCCTGTCCGGTCTGCTGCTGTGACATGCGTGCCGAATCAGTCATCCATACTTTGGAATCGCTGGAAAAGGCTGTCGCCGATTTGAATAAAAAATACGAATACGCTGCCGAAAAGCATAATTCCAGATTTACCGGCGGCGAAAAATGGATTATCCGCACGGTAAATACCCCTTCTCAGGATGAAAAAGAATAATGTTCCTATTGTTGCATAATTAAAAACCTCTTGATTCAAGGCGACCCCATAAAGCCATGGAAAAAGCATAGCAGAAATTACTGCTATGCTTTTTCCATGAACCAATACAATATATTTGATACTCTACCAAACTTACTCATTCAAGTTTTTTACTCTGTAATAATGGTAGTAATGGATATAATTTCTTATTTCAGTTCTTTAAAGTCATAAACAAATATATCTACAGTAGCATTTCTATATCTGGTTTATAGAGAAAGTAATATATAAGATATCTATTTTTATCTTATTATCTTCAACCTGTCATACTCTCTTTTCTGCAACTTATCCCTATTTTTTACAATCCTCATTCATTTTTAGTTATGATAAGAAAGAAATTAAAGAATATTAAGTTATTTACAGAAAGGAGGCCCCTCGCTCCGACAACCAGACACCGGTACATATTTCATTTTCACTTAAATTGTACTTATATTGAAAGGAGTTTCCTAAAATGGATGTCAAAGAATTTATGAATTCTCCCATGATGTGGATTATGTCCAGTTTTATGATCATCAATATTCTCATCATGGCGGCTGTATTTATGCACCAGGCGTTTAAAGCCGCCGAAGAAATGGGCATGGAAAAAACCGAGTGTATAGCAGGTCTCCGTTCATCTATGATTACCGCTATCGGCCCCTCCTTTGCACCAGTCATCGTCCTCATTGCTTTAATGGCAACTATTGGCGGGCCTACAGCATGGATGCGTATGAACGATATCGGTGCTGCACGAACTGAATTAGCTATGGCACAAATATCCGCCAATATGGCTGGTTCTTCCATCGAAGGAAATGCGCTCTCCTTGGCTGGTTTCGTATTTATTCTCTGGGGAGCAGCATTAAATAACTCAGGCTGGATTATCATCGGTGGTTATGGTGCACCCTTCCTGGACAAAGCAGTCATCTATCTGAAAGAAAGCTTTAACGCCACTTGGATTAAATTACTGATGGCAGCCGCTTCTTTTGGTTTGTTCGCCACCTTGCTTTCCAATTCCATTATCAAGAAAACAATCAGCCTTAATAATTTGTATGCCGCACTTATTTCTTTCGTTGTTATGCTCATTATTGGTAAAGCATTTGCCAAGTATAAACGACTCCAAGAATTCAGCCTTGGCATTGCAATGTTAGTTGGAATGTTTGTTGCCGCATTTTTCTTTTAGCCGGAGGTATCTATTATGAATGAACAAACAGCATTGAATAAATTTAACTCCTCTATTAAGACATTGGGGTACGTCTTCGTTACCATTGCCTTGCTTTGCAACTTTGTCCCCGCTGTTTATGCATCCATTACCACTGGTGTATTCCCCGCAATAGGTGATCTTCTTACCCTTTGGGTAGCAGCTGCATCTGCCTTCGGCGTCGGCTACTTTGTACAACCGATCTCCTTCTTTCCCATGGCAAATATGGCTGGCAGCTTCATGTGCTGGATCGTCGGCAATGTCGGTATTCAATGCGCAGTGAAAACCCCACTCCCCGCCGCTACGATGGCACAGAACGTAACCAATGCAGAACAGGGCACACCCAAAGCGCAAGTCATCTCCACCGTGGGTATTGGCGGTTCCATCATTGTATCTGTTTGCATGATTACACTTTTCACTCTGATCGGTGCTTCCATTATGCCCCTTATGCCGAAAGTTGTTTTGAAAGCGTTTGGATTTGTTCTCCCTTGTGTCTTGGGCGCTGTTTATGCTTCTTTAGCAAGTAAAAATATTATATTAGGCGCCATTATCATGATTTCCTCTATTGCAGGCAAAATGCTCTTCCCCATAATCGGCATCCCTGGTGGACTAATTATGCTCCTCAACATTATCTTAGCAGTCATCATTGCCCGTATATACTTCATAACAACACAGAAGACCGGGGCTTGATCCAGTATTCTAATAGAATCACAATTAAATTCTTTTTTATGTAGATATGCAATAATAGAAACAATCTGCTAAAATAGCTTACCATCTCCTCATATCTCTCCAAGTTTTTGGAGAGATATTTTCCTATATGCACCAAATTTCCCCTTATAGAAATTACTATATCTTTTATTGTACCAAACTAGGATTACCCAGTTTATATCCAATCATGTTGCTACAATACGATATCATACTTGCCCTATTCCAAAAGAAGAAAGTTATAAAGACTTTTGTTCTACCACAAGAACCGGGGTAATTTCACGCAATCACCCATCAGTCCTTCTTTATCCTCCACTATAAATCCAATACAGCCAGTGATGCCATATAAAACGCATAGCTACCTTTTTAAGCAGCAAAGTACGTTGAGAATCAATACCTACACAAATACGACCCTAACTACATTCCATAGTTTCTCTTTATCTCGAAGTCATTATCTTAACATATTAATATCCTTATATAATAAATCTTGCCAATAACTCCAGATACCAGACAAAAAGTTAAACAATAAGCCAAAGAATACGGCAAAAAAAGCATTTAAAGAACCTTGTTAATTCTCTAAATGCTTTTGTGCTTTTGATTTTAAACAATTATTCTAAACTATTCTAAATTAAAGCACACCTTTATCGTAGAGGCCTTTAATCTTCTCGTCGTTATACCCAAAGAATTCTTTGAGGATTTCTGACGTATGTTCACCTAAGCATGGAGCAGCCTTTTCTGCCCCCCCTGGTGTTTCCGATAGTTTAATCGGGGTATTAACCGCTTTCACATCACCTATCTTGCTATGCTTCAAGGTAACAATCATGTCACGGGCCTGAATACACGGATCCTCCAGAACTTGAGGCACATTATTGATAGGTCCTGCCGGAATACCTGCATCACCAATCAGCTTAAGCCATTCTTTACAGGTCTTAGTAGGAAAGACCTTAAATAATTCTTCATTAAGAGATTCTACATTAGCCGTACGAAGTGGATTTGTTGCAAAGCGTGGATCATCGGCCAGTTCAGGTAATCCAATCAGGCTGCTGAATTTCTTAAACAGGTTGTCATTGCCAACAGCAATCATGATATAGCCATCAGAACATTTCACTGATTCAAATGGAGTAATGGAAGCGTGGCGGTTACCAATAGATTTCGGAATTACACCGGCATTCAGATAGCGGACAATCGCATTTTCAATAAATTGCGCCTGGCAATCCAACATAGAAATATCAACCAGCTGGCCTTTCCCATCTTTTCCTCTAGCAATCAATGCCATCGCTGTGCCAATTGCCGCATACAATCCTGCTACAATATCTCCTTGTGAGATACCGACTTTCATCGGAGCGCCGCCTTCTTCACCAGTAAGAGACATAATACCGCCCATGCCTTGGACAATAACGTCATATGCCGGAGCCTTTGCACGAGGGCCAGTACGCCCAAACCCTGTAATCTGTGTATAAATCAAGCCGGGATTAATTCCTTTAAGAACCGTATAGTCAAGCCCCAACTTTTCCATAGTCCCACCACGGAAATTTTCTAACAATACATCGGCTTTCTTAACCATCCCTTTCAAGATTTCTTTACCTTCTTCAGATTTCAGATTAAGCGTGATCGAACGCTTGCCACGATTAAGATCCATGAAGTAAATACTTTCATCTTCCATGTAGGGAGGATAGGCACGAGAATCATCCCCATGACCTAATGCTTCAATCTTAATCACATCAGCTCCCATATCCGCTAAAATCATCCCAGTAAATGGAGCGGACAGCACACGACTCATGTCAAGAACAACGATACCTTCAAGCGGCTTAGACATAAACACAATCCTCCTTATACATAAAGCACTAATAAAACACCTTTGGACTTCTTTCAATCCACTTATGTTTTTATCGTAAATCAAAAAAATTAATTATTCAATTTTATTTCTATAAAGTGCAAAAAAAAGGGTGTAAGTTGCATTAAATAAATTCAACAAAAACAAATATCTTCTCACATATTCATTCTGTGTAACAGAATTTTCTTCATACTTCGCATGCTAACCTCTACTTTTATTGTATAATAAATAAACGGAACTTTCATCTTCCTTTCCTAATCTAAAGTCATCCATATCTGGAATAATCAAACATTTGTGACACACTCTTAGAAAATAGTTTTGAACTTAAT
>OBVW01000383.1_pt1 | contig 27569 bp, 26 predicted proteins | sample 1495141 | NCBI WGS metagenome assembly OBVW01 (sample SAMEA2580013, study PRJEB22360) | human gut metagenome | biome: human gut; feature: human-associated habitat; material: faeces | place: Denmark | collected 2008/2010
GAGACAGCGGCAAAAGTGCAAGCGACACCTTTTCCCGCGGCTGGCGCTTAACCGACAAACCCAACAGTCCGCGTCGGTTTTGTCGGGCAGTTCACCGATTGTTTTCAGAAAGGCGGCCCCTCCATGAAGAAAAACGACCACCGCACGCGCGTGACGAAAATGCTGATCCGCAAGGCCTTCACCGACCAGCTCCGGCAAAAGCCGATTCAGAGCATCACGGTCAAGGCGCTGTGCGACGCTGCCGGCATCAACCGCGGCACGTTTTACGCGCATTACAACGATATTTACGACCTGCTCGAGCAGGTTGAGGCCGAAATGATGCAGGATCTGGAAACGGCGTTCAAGCCGCTTTTGGAGACGGAGACCGCCGACCTCACACAGCTGCGCATCACGGCGGAGATCTTCCGCTGCCTGCGCGACAACGCGGACATCTGTACCGTGACGCTCGGGCCCTACGGGGACAAATCGTTCGCCCAGCGGCTGATCCAGATCGGGCGTGAAAAATGCGTGGAGACCTACACGCGCTGCTTTCCGGACGCCGCGCCGAAGCAGATCGAGCTTTACTACACCTTCATGAGCGCGGGCAGCATCGGCCTGCTCGAAAGCTGGCTCGCCGACGGCATGACGATGACTGCCGAGGAACTCGCCGCGGCGGCGGAAGCGCTGATGACGCAGGGCATCGGCTTCCTGCACGGCAAAAAATGAGACGAAGTTCAAAAATACCTCTTGCATTTTCAGCCGGTTTGTATTAAAATAAAAAGCACAGTTGAATTGCGGGCGTAGTTCAATGGCAGAACGTCAGCTTCCCAAGCTGAACACGAGGGTTCGATTCCCTTCGCCCGCTCCAAAAAGAGACAAACTTGTTTTAGAGACAAGTTTGTCTCTTTTTTATCCACAAATAAGTTAAAAATAGAATAATGGCATTGATAGCGGCTTGATTTTGATGAAAATCAGGTCGTTTTTTATTCTTTTCGTTTATATTATAAAACCTAAATACACTAATTTGCGGGTTATAGCTATAAGCAAAAAGCCAAGGATAGTTATAAACCCACTAATATTTACTTTTATATTGTAAAACCCACAAATTAATGATACAATTAGAAAGGAAACTGATATGAAGTTGTCTTATATTGAATCAAAGATTTTCGGCAAAGTTTGTTATGGATTCCGTCGAAATAGCAACGGAATCGTTGAAACAATACCGGACAAGGCTAAAGTTGTTGAAATGATATTCTTGCTTTATTTAAATAGAAACAGTTTAGAGGATATCCAGCATTACTTATTCGAAACAAAGATACCCTCTCCGTCTGGGAAAGAAAAATGGAGCCGGGACGTCTTGAATAAGTTATTAAATAACTACAAATACACCTTTGGTGTCGTTAGTCACGAGATATTTGAAGCCGTAGAAAGTTTAAAAGAGAGCAATTGCCGAAATCAAAATCGGAGTACAGAGGATGTAGATGAATGGGACGAGCGACAAGAACAGAACTACTATGGGCTTATGCTATAACACGTGAAGAGTTCTTGAAACGTGTGAATGATAAATTTGAACTTCATCCAGAGGAATGGGAAAAAATCCGCGATACTCTCTTTGATGCTATGAGTAAAGGAGAGTCGCCTATATATGAGCCTAAAATGAATGCTTTTCTGGAACAGACAGTATACAAATATTTGCGTCCGATGGATGAACCTATATCACTGACAGACATTGCAAGAAAGTTTGAACCAAACAATCCGAGTTATCTGATTCAAAGTTGGCTTCGCAGCAGAAATACGATTGAGTTTCTCGGAGAATGGGAACGCAATAACAACAAGCAATTCAATGAGGAAGCTTTTCAAAAGCTGCTGAAAGATGTTCGCTCGCCGTCCTATACGCTGACTCCAAAGAGATGGATTGAGACTGTGAATGCTATCGGACTTGAATCCAAACGGGGTAAAAACGGGGGCACAATGGCTCATCCGTTTATTGCTTGCGATTTTGAAATGTGGAATGATATGCAGTTTCGATATGAGGTGCTGAAGTATTTTATGAGTTCAAGGGTTGAAACGGACAATGGAGAATGAAGATTGTTATGCGTATTAATATTTTAATAAGTATATTTATGCAATCGCAACTATGAGTTTAAAAAATAAATTTGGATGAGGGTTTATTAATGAGTGAATATGCAGATATTAATATAAAAAAATTGTCATTGTTTTGGTTTCGGAATTATGTAGATAGTTATATTGTCAGCCTGCTGTTTTCTGTCAAAAATCTTATTATTACTCCAAACTGCAAGGTAGACCCTGAGGAGGATGACTCAGATCTGTATACACGATATGTGTATAAAACGACAGTTAAGGACGCCAAAGAACGACTAGAAGCTCAAGGTTTTAGCATGGCAAATTTTCAAAAAGTATTCAATGAAAATATATTGCAAGCCATTGACTATTCAGCCTTCTTATGTCATTTGGGTGTTGATTTTGATGAACATGATGAGGAAATTCAAAGACGAACTCGAAAAAAAGTAACATTTCGAAAGTGGAAAAATGCAATGCATAAAATTGTTTCCTATCAGTTAGAAAATGGAAACATAAACGAATATAATTCTATTTTGCCAGCATGCATAACTACAGAATGTGATAAAATAATATTTTATTCTTTGGCAAGTTCTTACTCTGACTCTTTCTATGGATTGGATACGGAATTTATACATATAGCCTACATTGTACGACTTATTTTAGACTGTTGTGATAGTAATGACAAGATAGTACTTGACTTTTCAAATTTAGGTTATTGGGATAAAGATTGTATACCCAAAGCTATATCCGCCACGGAAGACGTTGAAAAAACTATAGTTCTTGTTGAGGGTACAAGTGACAAAGATATTCTCGAATTTGCAATGCAAAGGCTATATCCCCATCTCTCAGATCTGTTTTATTTTATGGATTTTGAGGAGGCAAATGGAATAAAAAGAGCCGGTGGAACTTCCTTTATCATTGCCAACATAAAGACATTCTACTTTTCAAGACTTAAGTCGAAATTTATTGCTATCTTCGATAATGATGCAGAAGGCAATCAAAGCCAAATGACATTGCTAAATGAAATAAATCCTTGGCCTGACAATTTTAAAATTTTAACATACCCAGATCTGCCTTTATATCGCAAATATCCTACTTTAGCACCCAATGGGACAATAATGTTTGATAATATTAATAAAAAAGCATGTTCGATTGAACTATATCTACCGGACTCAATCATTAAAGAAAACGGTGAATATCTCCCCATTGAGTGGGAGTCAAGAAAGAAGATAAAAATAACGGATAAAATTGAAAAAGCAATATATCAGGGTGTAATATCACAAAAAAGAGAAATAAAGAAGAATTTTTATGCGTTGTGTAAGGCGATTGAAAAAGGAGAAAACGTGTTTTTCCCTGATGAGTGGGAACGGATGAAACGATTATTAGAAACAATTATTTTTGCATTTGTAAAAGAATGAAGGCGATAAACTCACAATTTTGGCACGGCATCATATCGTTTAGTGATATCTATATAAATATATAAGAATATGACTATTTGGTGCTTTTGACATACATACAGTTATAATAAAATAAACAATGATAATGGTGAAATTGACAAATCCAAATTGTGCTCATATATCAAGCCTGTGGCTAATAGTCACAATACGTCTACTCTGTTTGCTTGTAAACGCCCTCACGATGACTCGCTGTCGTGTGAGTTTGAGAGAGTTCAACTCCCACCGCTGAAATGCCGAAAATATCTTTTTTGTGTGGCTCTCACAAGCAAAAACCGCATGGTTAAGCCACTTTTTAGCTTTCCATGCGGTTTTCTTTTTGTCTTTTTTCGGGGAAATCAGGGCAAAATCGCCCTATTTTTACTTGCATGCAAGTCACATGTCAGTCAGTCGGAAGCACTCAGCAAGCGCCGTTTTGCTGGTATTCGTCGAGCTTGTCAACGCTCTTTCTCTTGTGCACCGCGTCCAAGTGCGTATATATCTTGAGCGTGGTCGTCACGTCGGCGTGCCCCATCTGCGCGCAAGCCTGCACCACATCTACACCGGACAAATAACGTATTACGAACACAGACCGAGACCGAAAAGCCGTTGATCGTGATTCACGATATCAACGAACTGCCCGTGATCTGCAACACAGCGGAATCGGGCTTGGCTGCTCCGGGTGTACCCGGAAGCAATCGCACGCATGAAAAAAACGGCGTTTTGCCGGGCTTTAAGCAGGGGCAAAGCGTGGTTTTTCCACCGTGGCGATCTCAAAAGCCTACATTGACAAGCTGGTAGAGAGGGTGAAGCTGTGACCTTTGAGGAACTCTATGCAAAAGTGAAAAGGTCCACAGCAGATGATCTCACAAACGAGCGAATTTACAATCTTATCATCGACGAAACCATGGGAAACCCGACAGGACACTTGCTTTGCGAATTCGAGCTATATGCCCGCGCTAAGGAGCTGAAAGAAGACGAATGAAGTATAATAAGGACAGACAAGTCAAAGAACCACCTTATCTCGACTAAATCCACCACAATTCTATAGGAAAGGAGTTTGAATCGACAAACAGTGAACAGATGGAACAATCTGCCTGCTATGCCCCGTGAGGATGAAGCTAATCCACACAGGGCGTTTTCATACCAAAGCTAAAAATCAATGTATATCAAGCGGATAAAGTGGCTTCTTTCTCTTAAAGAAACCGCTTTTTGTTTAGGATGTCGGGGCTTATGCCGATTACATGCACTGAGGAAGGAACACAAGATGAAGATGACTAAAAAGACAATACGACTTCTGAGCATTCCCTTTTTGTGCAGCTTGAGCGCATTTCTTCTTTTCCGTTTTGTATTGTTCCTTGGATATGCGCCTTCTTCTATGGAACCCATTATACCCACAGACAGTTTTATTATTGGTATCCGTTCGTACGAGAACCTGTAGCGAGGAGATATCGTGGTGCTTGAAAAAGACGGACAGTATTTGGTAAAACGTATTGCAGCCATTCCGGGCGATATAGTTTGTCTGGATGATCACACACTCGGTATCAGTCAATTCAGAAATAGAAAATGCTACCCGGATACTAGAGGTGCCGGAATACAGCTATTTAATGCTGGGTGACAATACTTCGGTATCGATTGGCGGGAGGTATTGGAAGCCTCCTTGGACAGCAAAAGAAAGTATTGTCGCTGTATGCTAAAATCGAGGCCTTACTCTTTACATAGGTTCACATCAGCTTTCTTCTATATCGACGGTATTCCTCTTACAATAAATTTTGCACTGCTGGTTTATCAATCATGGTGCTAAAAAACATTGGTCAGCCAATTGCGTCAATAGACTATCTACAGTAATACTTTTGAAGATCTCAATCAGGACAGTGTTTACATATAAATACGCTGTATCAAGTATTTGAAAATCATCTTGTTCATAAAGTCCTTCCCTTGATGGCTTCTCTACAGGGCATTCCATTACAGAAAAGATATTGCGCAGCGAGATTTCGTTAGGAGGACGCTTCAACATATATCCTGCTGGTCCATATGCAGCTGATATCAGATCTGCATTCCTCAATCGGGCACCAACCTGAAGAAGATGCCGCAAATTTGGATGAGGACACAGTTATACATATTTTTGCCAGATACAAAATAATGCGAACCGCATAATCTGTAGATGTATTAATCTGCATATGCCTATCCTCTTGCTCATCACCCTTTATGATAACTATATTTTTCTTCATTTTTGCCTGCACCCATTTTCAAGCGTGCTGCGTAATGCAGACAGATATTAATTTTATATAGGTTTTCCATCATATAATTTTCCAGTTCGGATATTTTATATTACTTTTTATAAAGCTCCGGGCGCCTGTCACTAAACACAGGCATTTCTTTACGGATCTGCGTAAGTGTCTGTAGATTGCATTCTGCCAACAGTATAGTTTCCTCTTCTCCGGCGCAAGAAAGCGTTATTCCCAACGGATTAATCACAGCGGAATTACCTCCATAAATCGTTTCGTCTGCCTTGCCACAGGAATTACAGCATACAACAAACATCTGATTTTCGATTGCTCTCGCCGTTGTCAGCGTCCGTAAATGGAAGATTCTCTTCTTTGGCCATTGGGATACTACAAAGAGCATATCAAGTCCCTGCAGTGCAAGTTTTCGGATCAACTCAGGAAAACGTAAATCATAACAAATGATAATACCACACCTTATTTCGTCCAGAATAAAACTGCAAATCTGGTCGCCGTATGTAAAATATTTATCTTCTCTCATGGGAGTGAATAGGTGTGTCTTATCATAGCTTGCAATGCAATCCCCAACACGGTTGAAAATAAAAGAGGTATTATATACTTTTCCATCGTGCATATTAGGAACCGATCCAGCAACAATATTTACTTGGTATTGCCTTGCCAATCCACCGATATATGACTTTACCCTATTTCCATCTTTACAGCAAAGCTCCGCAAGATTCTCTTTTGGAAAGAATCCTGTATTCCATGTTTCCGGCAGAACAAGGACATCTGGTTTTTCTTTCATTGCCCTACAGATCAGATCCTCCGCATGAGAAAAATTTTCATCCGTACATCCGAACTTCATATCCATTTGCAGGCAAGCTACCTTCATGGCGTTATTCCCTCTTTCAAAAGTCGGCACAAGCGATTGGCTGCTTCCTTAGTTTCTTCAGGACTTCCAAAAGTAGAGAACCGGAAATAACCCTTTCCGCATCCTCCGAATCCTTCACCGGGGACACCAACCACTTGAATTTCATGGAGTAAGTAGTCAAAGAACTCCCATCCGCTCATACCATCGGGACACTTCATCCAAATATAAGGAGAATTTTTTCCGCCGCAATACCAAATTCCGGCAGCATCCAGTGCTTTCATAAAACAAGAAGCGTTTCCTTTATACACATGAAGATTCTCGCGAATCTGTCGCTGTCCCTCCGGCGTAAATACCGCTAAAGCTCCTTTCTGAAGGATATAGGAAATTCCGTTTGTCCGTGTTTCACGATTACGAGACCACATTTCATTTAAGTTCATGCCCTCTCGAATAAGATTATGCGGAACTACGGTATATCCAAGACGTGTGCCTGTAAAACCGGCAGTTTTTGAAAGCGAACATATTTCGATGGCGCATCGGTCGGCTCCATTTAGCTCGTAGATGCTGTGTGGTACATCTTCTTCCTCAATAAAGATCTCATATGCAGCATCAAACAGGATAACCGCTCCGATCTCATTAGCAAAATCGACCCATGCCTGCAACCCTCTACGACTGTATACAGCGCCAGTAGGGTTATTAGGAGAACAAATATAAAGAATATCTGCTTCCGCCTTTTTACTCGGTTCAGGTAAAAAGCCGTTTTCTTTACCTGAAGCCAAATGGATGATTTTTCTGCCCGCAAGGATATTCGTGTCCACATATTCAGGGTATGCTGGTTCAATAACCATAACCGTGTTATCCCGATCAAATAGTTCCAAAATATCGCCCAGATCATCACAGGCACCACTGGATACAAAAATCTCATTTTCTGTAATACACACCCCCATCTGGTGGTAGTATCCCTTAATTGCATGGCGGAGATCCGCCGATCCGATTTCAGGCATATAACCGTGAAAAGTTGCGGCATTCGCCTGATCGTCAACTGCTTTGTGAAGCGCTTCTATGACCGCAGTACACAGCGGAAGAGACACATCGCCAACACCCATGCGCAATACTGTTTTTCCGGGGTTAGCATCCAAATACTCTTTCGTCTTACGATAAATGGTATTGAATAAATAAGTGTCCTTCAGCTTACTGTATCTTGTATTGGGTTTTAACATATCTCCGTCTCCCCTTCATATACTGTTTCGGCAGGTCCTGTCATCTGAACCGTATTATCAGGATTTATTTTCACTTTCAAGGTACCGCCATCAAGCTCAAACCACACCGTCTCATCATAATGGCTATTGTGCGTATATACCACCGCCATTACAGAAGTGCAGGCGCCAGTTCCGCATACCAGCGTAACGCCGCTTCCTCGCTCCCATACGCGCATACACAATTTGTTTTCGGATATTATTTCTACAAATTCTACATTTACGCCGTCTGGAAAGGCTTCATGACGCTCAATCCTCGGGCCGATCGCGATAAGCGGTGCTGTTTTGATATCATCCACAAAAATGACTGCATGTGGGTTGCCCATTGACACCGGAATAAGCGATATGAAAATTCCGTCCACAGTGAGTGTCAGCGATTTTCCCCTTCTGCTTTTCCCATATCGACAGTTACATTTTTAACCTCGCCTCCAGCAGCCTGAAGCGTCAGATATTTTATTCCTGACACCGTTTCTATGCTGAGAGACTTTTTATCTGTATACCCCTTATCATATACATATTTTCCAACACAGCGGATTCCGTTCCCGCACATTTTCGCTTCACTTCCATCTGCATTGAAGATCCGCATTTTAAAATCGGCAGCAGTCGATTTTGAAATGTAAATCATTCCGTCCGCTCCTGCTCCGAAGTGACGCTCAGACAGCTTTCTGGATAGTTCTGAAATATTTGCAGGAACTTCGCCATAAACATACAAATAGTCATTGCCGAGTCCCTGCATTTTTGTAAATTTCATTTCTGACACCTCATTTTTCATCGATTGCAGAGATACAGATTGTGACCTCCTCCAGCACATTCAGAATCATCCGCACCGTATCTAGAGAAGTCAGCATGGTAGCCTGATAGGTATAAAAAAGGTCGGACAGCATCTCCTGATAACCGGCCATAGAAGTATTGAATACAATTTCAAGCACACGGTTAGAATCTGCGCCAAAACTGAAATTTCCTTTCTCTCGAGTCTTTTCTGGTTCGCTTATCTCATTTTTTAACATCCGATAATCGCATTTCAAACCGATCCTTTCTGGTATCAGTGGGAATCTTTGTCGGATAGTTGCCGTTAAAGCAAGCGCTGCAGAAGCTACGACCGCCTGTAAGATATTTTAATTTATCTATTGGAAAATAACCCAGCGAATCCGCTCCAATAATATCACGGATTTCAGAAACGCTGTGTTTGCAGGCAATCAAATACTCCTCGGAATCAACGTCCGTTCCGTAGTAACAGGGGTGCAGAAACGGCGGCGAGGAGATCCGAACATGAACCTCTTTTGCGCCGGCATCGCGCAGCAGCTTTACAACACATCCCATGGTATTGCCCCGCACGATAGAATCGTCGATCAAGACTACCCGTTTATCTTTTACACTTCCCTCGACAGCAGCGAGTTTAATTTTAACGCTGTCCAATCTTGCTTCCTGTCCTGATGAGATAAATGTTCTTCCGATATACTTGTTCTTTATCAGCCCGATTCCGTAAGGTATGCCGGATTCTTCACTGAACCCAAGAGCCGCGTCAAGGCCTGAGTCAGGAGCACCAATGACAATATCCGCTTCTACAGGATGCGTCTTGGCAAGAATTTTTCCTGCTGTTATCCGGGATGCATGGACCGAAACACTGTCTATAATAGAATCCGGTCGGGCAAAATATATGTATTCAAAAACGCAGAGCTTTTTATCCTTTGTGCCGCAGTGTTCACGTCTGGAGCATATGCCGTTTTTGCTGAACACCAATATTTCACCAGGTTCTACATCTCGTATGACCTCGGCTCCAACGGCTTTAACAGCACAGCTTTCGGATGCAATTACATACATTCCGTCAGCCGTTTTACCATAGCACAAAGGTCGGAAGCCATACGGATCTCTGGCACAGATCAGCTTTTGCGGCGACATCAGAACCAGAGAGTATGCACCGTCCAGAGTATTCATCGCACGGCTTACAGCCTCCTCGATTGATGCGGATTGAAGCCTCTCTTTTGTAATAATATAAGCAATCGTTTCGGTGTCGCTTGTAGTATGGAAAATGGCTCCGGAAAGTTCCAGCCCATTTCGCAATTCAGCTGCATTGCTGAGATTACCATTATGTGCCAAAGCCATTCGGCCTTTCTGATGATTAACCTCAATAGGCTGGCAGTTGTTCCGATTGGTTCCGCCGGTTGTACCGTAGCGGGTATGAGCAACCGCCATCGAACTTTTCGGCATACGGGACAAAATATCCGATGAGAAGACTTCGCTTACAAGTCCCACATCCTTATAAGAAACAAACACGCCGTCGTCATTTACAACAATACCACAGCTCTCCTGCCCTCTGTGCTGCAAGGCATACAGCCCATAGTAGGAAATGCCCGCCACGTTACAGGGTTCAGGTGCCATAACGCCAAACACCCCGCACTCTTCATGTATCTCTGATTCCAGACTCCTCATAGTTTCCTTCCTCCTGCCGTCTCGAGAGATGCCTTAATGAAACCCTTAAATAAAGGATGTGCTTTGGTCGGTCGGCTTTTAAATTCCGGATGATACTGAACTCCAATATGGAACGGCCTTTCGGTAAGCTCTACCGTTTCCACCAGCCTTCCATCGGGAGACGTACCGCTGAGCGTCAGTCCGTTTTTTTCGAAAACTTCCCGGTAATCGTTATTAAATTCATAGCGATGCCTGTGCCGTTCGCTGATGCTCAACGTACCATAGCAGCGCTCCATTGCCGTGCCTGATTTGATACTGCAGGGATAGGCTCCAAGCCGGAGCGTTCCTCCCTTATCAATATCATCGCTTTGCCCCGGCATAAAGTCGATCACTTTATGTTTACACAATTCATCAAATTCTCCGGAGTTTGCATCATATATTCCGACTACATTTCTCGCATATTCAATGACAGCGATCTGCATGCCAAGGCAAATACCGAAGTACGGAATTTTATGTTCTCTTGCGTATTTTGCTGCAAGAATCATTCCGTCAATTCCACGGCCGCCAAATCCTCCGGGAATAAGAATACCGTCAAGATTTGCAAGCGCTTCTTCAACATTCTTCTCTGTGACCTCTTCCGAATCAATCCAATGAATATGGATATGGGTATTATGATAATATCCGGCGTGACGAAGCGCCTCTGCTACCGAAAGATAGGCATCGTGAAGACTGACATATTTCCCCACCAAACCGATGTCTACATGGTGTGTCCTTGCTTTAATGCGTTCCACCATAGCTTTCCATTCATTAAGGTTGGATTCTGGAGCATCAATGCCGAGTTCACGGCATACAACGGAAGAAAAATTTGATTTTTCCAGCATAAGCGGCGCTTCGTAAAGATTTGATAGGGTGATATTCTCGATTACACAGTCTGTCTTCACGTTGCAGAACAACGATATTTTTTTGAAAATCGACTCTTCCAGCGGCTCATCACAGCGAAGTACAATGATATTCGGAGCAACGCCCATCCCCTGCAACTCTTTTACAGAGTGCTGCGTTGGCTTGGATTTGTGTTCGTCCGATCCACTGAGAAAGGGAACCAATGTCACATGGATGAAAAGGCTGTTCTCCTTCCCTGCTTCAAGAGAAATTTGACGGATAGCCTCAATAAACGGCTGGGATTCAATATCGCCGATAGTGCCGCCAATTTCAACGATGACCACGTCTGCCCCTGTTTTTACGCTTACACTGTACACAAATTCTTTGATTTCATTTGTGATATGCGGAATAACCTGCACCGTTGAACCAAGATATTCGCCGCGGCGTTCCTTATTCAATACATTCCAGTAAACCTTACCTGTGGTGAGATTGGAATATTTATTAAGATCCTCATCGATAAAACGCTCATAATGTCCGAGATCCAGATCGGTTTCAGCGCCATCCTCCGTCACATATACTTCGCCGTGCTGATATGGGCTCATGGTGCCGGGATCTACGTTGATGTATGGATCCAGCTTTTGCGCGGCAACTTTCAGGCCGCGCGCTTTTAACAGTCTTCCTAAAGAGGCGGCAGTGATCCCCTTGCCAAGACCGGATACAACGCCTCCAGTCACAAATATATATTTTGTCACAATTCTTGCTCCTTCATTCGAATTCATCAAAAGCACTTGCATGCAAACGCCTTTATATGTCTGTTGTTATCCTGATGCAGTATCAAGCTGTTTTATTCCTTCATAATCCTTCTACATCCTTTCATGATACGATTTTTTCGGTTCTGCAAATCTTGCACTATAACCCGACAGCAATAATTAATTTTAAGGCATTGTCACTTCGCTTTTTCTTTTATTTCCCGCTGTCTCCATAGTTGGAAAGCACCCTAGCGGATGGGTCGTTCACATCGCAGCCTTCCCACGACTTATTGGGCATCCAGAAATCCGCAATCATCCCAGCTTGTCCCGGATAATGCTTTTCAAAAATGTCGCGATAAAGCAAAGATTCTTTAGTAAACGGACGGGCATGGCCGTATTTTTTGCAGCCTGCTTGAAATTCCTCATCGGAATACTGCTGCCCAGCGTACTCCTTCAGATAATCCACCATTGAATGCCCTACCGCATCAGAAAACGCTGCCTTTTCACGCCACAATATTTCATCCGGAAGATATCCGCAGCCTTCGAAAGCATGCCTAAGAAGGTATTTCCCTTTTCCAAATTTGTTGAGTTTCATTTCCGGATCCAGGGCCATCATATATTTAACAAAATCCAAATCGCCAAAGGGAACCCGTGCTTCCAGAGAGTTTACGGAAATACACCGATCGGCACGAAGCACATCGTACATATGTATCTCGTGGATACGTTTCTGCGCTTCTTTTTGAAACGCTTCCGCCGACGGTGCGAAATCGGTGTATTTATACCCGAAGAGCTCGTCGGAAATTTCACCGGTAAGAAGTACACGAATATCCGTCTGTTCATGGATCGCCTTGCAAATCAGATACATTCCCATACTGGCCCGAATGGTGGTAATATCATACGTTCCGAGAAGATAGATCAGCTTATCCAATGTTGCAATCACTTCATCAGGCGTCATAAAAATTTCTCTGTGATCACTGCCAATATATCGGGCAACCTGTCTTGCATATTTCAAGTCGATAGCATCCTCACTCATACCAATCGCAAAAGTTTTGATCGGCGCTTTGATCTTTTTTGCAGCTATGGCGCATACAAGTGATGAATCCAGTCCTCCGGAAAGTAGAAAACCAATTTTTGCATCTGCCACAAGACGTTTTTCTACGCCAGCAATCAGTTTTTCACGAATATGCTTACAGGCGGTTTCAAGATCGTCATGGCATACTTTATCGACTTTAGCGATATCGGAGTAGCAGATAAATTTTCCGCCCTTATAGTAATGCCCGGGAGGAAACGGCATGATCCTATCCGCCAGCCCCACAAGGTTTTTGGCTTCGCTGGCAAAGAGAATGACGCCCCGATAGTCATAGCCATAATATAAAGGACGGATACCGATTGGGTCCCGCGCAGCAATATATTCCCCAGCTTGGCCGTCGTAAATAATGCAGACAAACTCAGCATCCAGCATTGAGAACATGTCTATGCCGTATTCGCGGTATAAAGGAAGTATAATTTCACAGTCGCTGTCGCTCTTGAATGTGTATCCTTTTTGCATAAGCTGTTGTTTTTGCGTTTCAAATCCATAAAGCTCTCCGTTGCAGACAACATAGCTTCCATCCATCTCAAACGGCTGCATGCCGGAAGGCGTTAACCCCATAATGGAAAGACGATGAAACCCGAGAAATCCTTTCCCTGTATCAATAATACGGCTGTCGTCCGGACCACGTGAAATAGTGCGGTCAAATCCTTTTTTAAACGCCTTAAAAACAGCACCGCTGCCACAGTACCCCATAATAGAACACATAGAAATTACCTCCGTGAATAAAAGTAAATTCAGCATTCCTCAGGGCGATTGCTGTACTCGCGGTGCCACCTGATTTTTTCTCATTTCTGAACCTCCAACAAGGCTCTGTCATCTGACGTGCGACGGTACGGCGCACCTACTAAGATTCTCTCTTTTCAGATTGCAGCTCGAAAAGTGTTATTCATGCAGGCTCGCCATACGTCTTCCACCATCCCGTACTCGCTGTTGGTGAGTCTACTGCATTACTTCTCTTTTCTCAAACGCTTTTGACATATCCTATTTCTTATCTACAGGTTTTCATATTTACTCCACATCCTGCAAGGCATCATACCCTTCTTCACCGGTACGAACCTTTACGACATTTTCAACATCATAAACAAATATCTTTCCATCGCCGATATGTCCCGTGTAAAGAACCCTTTTCGCTTTGTCAATCACACTGCGGACAGGTACTTTGCTGACCACAATATCAACCTGTATTTTTGGCAGCAGATTGGCTTCTACCTGAACGCCGCGATAGTATTCCGGTTTACCCTGCTGCATACCGTAACCCAGAACATGCGATACGGTCATACCGGTAATACCGATAGAGGTCATGGCCTGTTTTAAGGTCTCAAAGCGATTCTCTTTACAGATGATCTCGATCTTGGTAAATTTCGGTAAGCCGTTGTCAAAGGTCGGAACCTTTTGGACTGGTATAGCCTCCGCCACCGGAATATCTCCGCTGACGGCAACCGCATCCTCATAACCGTAATCCAGACTTTCTGCAGCCGGGGCAAAGTCTGCATATGCGTTCGGCAGACCATGTTCCGTGCTGTCGAGGCCTTTCATTTCTTCTTCTGGAGAAACACGAAGCCCAACCGTTTTCTTGATGATCAGGAAAGCAATCGTCATCGTCACACCGGTCCAAGCCAGAACGGCCGCGATACCAAGCAACTGGATGCCAAACAGCTTCGGGCTTCCAGTATAAAACAAACCGTTTAATCCAGCAGGGGCCTGTGGGCTGGCTAACAAACCAACCGCAAGCGTGCCCCACACACCGTTTGCAAGATGGACGCCGACCGCGCCGACCGGATCATCGACATGTAATTTCAAATCGAGGAATTCAACAGCAGCTACTACAAGAATACCAGACACGATGCCAACTACAATAGAGCCGATGGCATCTAATGCATCACATCCGGCGGTGATACCGACAAGTCCTGCAAGTGCAGCGTTCAGGCACATCGAAACATCAGGCTTTCCGTTTTTGATCCAGGTAAATAGCATGGTTGTGCAGGTCGCAACAGCGGGCGCAATTGTAGTGGTAAGGAAAATAGAAGCAAGCGAACTCGTATCCCATGCCGCCGCGCCGTTAAAGCCGTACCAGCCAAACCACAGAATAAAGCATCCCAACGCGCCAAGCGTGACTGAATGTCCTGGAATTGCATTGACCTTTGTAACCTTACCAGCCTTATTCTTAACATACTTTCCAATACGGGGCCCAACCATGATCGCGCCTATCAATGCTGTGATACCGCCGATCGAATGGATTGCAGCCGATCCGGCAAAATCGTGGAAGCCAAGCTGTGCAAGCCAGCCCTGAGAGTTCCAAATCCAGCCCGCTTCGACCGGATACACGCAGAGAGAAATAACGCCCGAATAAATACAATAAGAAACGAATTTTGTTCTCTCTGCCATAGCGCCGGAAACAATTGTGGCTGCCGTCGCACAGAACACAAGGTTAAATACAAAGCTGGAAGCATTTTCGTGAATGAACCCGTTGAAATCTGTGAAAATTTCAAAATTTGGAATACCGATCACACCAACCAGATAATCCTCAGCCATCATCAGGCTGAATCCTAAGAGAACGAATACGACTGTTCCGATACAGAAGTCCATCAGGTTTTTCATAATGATGTTTCCGGCGTTTTTAGCTCTTGTAAATCCGGTTTCCACCATTGCAAAGCCAGCCTGCATAAAGAATACAAATGCGGCCCCAATCAAAAACCAAACGCCAAAAACCTCTGAGGTTACTGTTTCCTGTACAAGCTTGGTAAATTCTTCTATGACCATACCGCGCACCCCCTATTAATCATCTTCATAGCTATCGAACACTAAATAGCAAATCTGCATAGCTTGGGAAGGGCCAATAAGTCTTTGCTGTTAAGGTTTCCGCTTCATCACAGGCCAGTCTAAGCTCACACATAAGATTAAGCACTGTATCTCGGATCATAACGGATTCCGTTTCAATATCTTCAGCACTATCCAGAGACAGAAGCGCGCTTTCCAGCTCCTCTGTTTTTTCTGCGATCCCGTCCGTCAGCGCGGAAAGACGTCTTACAACGCCAGTCTCATAGCTGCATGCGAGGGTAGAATCAAAGACTTTCTTTGCTGCAGCTGCTTTGGCAACATCAGCGCTGTATGCTTCAATCGCCGGCGCAATCTGTGTTTTTGCCATATCTACCATCGTATTAGCTTCAATAACGATGGTCTTGCAATAGTTCTCCAACATGATTTCACATCTGGATTTCAGCTCTACCTCCGTGTAGACGCCGTGGGAAGTGAGCATCTCCACATTCTTCTTATCGAGCAGATGCGGCATACAATCTGCCGTAGTACGGTAATTGAGAAGCCCTCGCTTTTCGGTCGCTTCCTTGATCCAGCTTTCATCATAGCCGTTTCCATTGAAAATAATATGCTTATGATCCCTGATCGTCTTTCGGATCATTTCATGAAGTGTGCTTTCAAAATCCGTTACACCCTCCAAGCGATCCGCATAAACCTTGAGAGACTCCGCGACAGCGCTGTTGAGCATGATGTTTGCGCAGGCTATACTGTTGGACGAGCCAAGCATGCGGAACTCAAACTTGTTGCCAGTAAAAGCAAAAGGAGAAGTTCTGTTGCGGTCTGTCGTATCACGGTTAAACTTCGGCAGAACATCAACGCCAAGCTTCATCTGCGTTTTTTCAACGCCCTTATATGGGGTATCGGTTTCAATGGCTTCCAAAACTGCACTCAACTCATCACCGAGAAAGATGGATATAACAGCGGGCGGCGCTTCGTTTGCGCCAAGACGATGGTCATTTCCTGCTGTTGCAACCGAAAGACGAAGAAGATCCTGATAGTCGTCCACCGCCTTAATAACCGCACACAGGAATAACAGAAACTGTGCGTTTTCATAAGGTGTAGCTCCGGGAGAAAGCAGGTTCTGTCCTTCATCGGTAGCAATAGACCAGTTGTTATGTTTGCCGCTGCCGTTAACGCCGGCAAAAGGCTTTTCATGGAGCAAGCAGACAAGACCATGTTTTTCGGCTACCTTCTGCATAATTTCCATGGTAAGTTGGTTATGGTCGGTTGCAATATTCGTGGTTGTATAGACAGGTGCAAGCTCGTGCTGAGCAGGAGCCACCTCATTATGTTCTGTCTTTGCCAAAATTCCTAACTGCCAGAGTTCATCGTTGAGTTCCTCCATATAAGCAGCTACTCGAGGCTTGATTACACCAAAATAATGATCGTCCATTTCCTGCCCTTTAGGCGGCTTTGCACCAAACAAGGTGCGGCCTGTAAAACGCAGATCCGGACGTGCGTCATACATTTCTTTTGTAATGAGAAAATATTCCTGCTCCGGCCCTACAGAGGAAACAACCCGCTTTGCCGTATTGTTTCCAAACAAACGGAGGATACGAAGTGCCTGTTTGTTAAGAGCCTCCATGGATCTGAGAAGAGGTGTCTTTTTATCCAATGCATGTCCTGCATAGGAGCAGAAGGCGGTCGGAATACACAGTGTTTTCCCCTTGATAAAAGCATAGGAAGTTGGGTCCCAAGCGGTATACCCTCTGGCTTCAAAGGTTGCGCGCAGCCCGCCGGATGGGAAAGAAGATGCATCCGGTTCCCCTTTAATAAGTTCCTTTCCGGAAAATTCCATAATTACACCACCGTCCGGGGAAGGTGTAATGAAACTGTCATGCTTTTCAGCAGTAATACCTGTGAGCGGCTGGAACCAATGCGTAAAATGCGTTGCTCCTTTTTCAACGGCCCAGTTTTTCATTGCCTCTGCAACTGCATTGGCAACGCTGACATCCAATTCCGTTCCTTCATCAATGGTCTTTCGAAGTGATGCATAAACCTTTGCGGGAAGATTTGCCCGCATCATACGATCATCGAAAACCTTGCTTCCGAAATAATCTGATACTGTACTCATATTTCTGTCTCCCTTCAATTAAATAAAAACAAATAAAGGCAAAGGCTCTTTTCATTCATTTGAACACATAAAGACGCCTTTGCCTTTTTTATTTAATTTTCCCAGCTTTTTTCCTACAGCAAGGAAAAGAGCGTCTTCGAGTTCAATCACTCAAAGACGCCCTTGCCTTTACGTTTTGCATTATACTACGGCTTCCACGTATTGTCAACCTAAAAATGCAAGTTTTTTTAGAAAGCCTGCATTTGCACCGTTATTAATCCGATTCCCATTGACGAACCGTTGACAAATTGCATGTTTAATGCTATACTTCTTGCAATGGGCAAAGGTGTTCATTATTACACAGGATATCCGGTGTGGTAATGAGTACCTTTTTATTTATTTTCTGAAAAGGATTGGTAATTATGGTGAAAGAAGGTCAAGTACGAATTCCATCCGGATGTGCTATTGCTGCTGTTATATCAAAAGAAGGCAAGAAAATGTCCGGCCAGATGATTTATAACGCGATGAAACCGATGCATGACCGTTCTAACGGGCTTGGCGGCGGCTTTGCCGGATACGGTATATATCCTGAATACAAAGATTTTTACGCATTGCATATGTTTTTTGACTGTCGTGCAACACGCAAAGCGTGTGAAGCATTTTTAAAAGAGCGCTTTGAGATTGTTAAAAGTGAAATCATTCCCACACGTACCATTCCGGCTATTACAGATGCGCCGATCATATGGAGGTACTTTGTTGCTCCTTTGAGGTCTCAACTCACTTCCATGCAGCTTGATGAAAAGGAGTTTGTCGCCAAAACCGTAATAAAGATCAACTCGGAGATGAACGGCGCTTATGCTTTTTCCAGTGGTAAAAATATGGGGACATTCAAGGCCGTCGGCTTTCCTGAAGATGTGGGCGTATTTTATAAATTAGAGGAATATGAAGGCTACTCTTGGACGGCGCATGGGCGCTATCCGACCAACACTCCCGGCTGGTGGGGCGGCGCTCATCCTTTTACACTACTTGATTGGTCTATTGTCCATAACGGTGAAATTTCTTCCTATGACGCTAACCGGCGCTTTATCGAAATGTTCGGATATAAATGTACGCTACAGACTGATACGGAGGTTATCACCTATATTGTGGATTACCTTATCCGTATCCAAGGTCTCACTCTGGGTGAAACGGCAAGCGTCATTGCGGCACCGTTTTGGAGTACCATTGCCAATAAAACCGATCAGGAAGATAAAGAAAAACACATTTTCCTGCGAACGGTATTTCCGAGCCTGCTCATTACCGGACCATTTTCTATTGTTCTCGGTTTTAACGGAGGGCTCATGGCACTGAATGACCGTTTGAAACTCCGTTCTATGGTAGTCGGTGAAAAGGACGATAAGGTTTATATTGCCAGTGAAGAAGCTGCCATCCGAACTATGGAGCCAGAGGCCGAAACTATTTGGGCTCCTGCTGGCGGCGAACCGGTAATCGTTAATGTAAAGGACGGTGCATTTTAATGGGGATGGAATTTATCTATCCGGAATTTGAAGTAATCAGAAATACTGATCGCTGTATTGTCTGCCATGTATGCGAGCGGCAATGCGCAAACGAGGTCCATTCCTTTAATGCAGAAAAAGGCGTGATGACAGCTGATGAGTCCAAATGTGTTAACTGCCAGCGCTGTGTATCTCTCTGTCCAACAAGAGCCCTGAAAATTGTAAAGAGCGATTGCTCTCTTCGGGAGAACGCCAACTGGCAAAGTGATACTGTTAAGGAAATTTATAAACAAGCAAACAGCGGCGGCGTACTTCTATCTTCTATGGGCAATCCAAAGCCGCTGCCAGTATATTGGAATAGGATTCTAATCAATGCTTCCCAAGTCACCAATCCGCCGATCGACCCCCTTCGTGAACCGATGGAAACCCGCGTATTTCTCGGTAAAAGACCTGAGAAAATTGAACGAGAGAAAAATGGTAAGCTTAGCTGCAAATTATCTCCGCAGCTCGAACTTTCCATGCCGGTTATGTTCTCTGCTATGAGCTATGGTTCGATTAGTTATAACGCCCATGCTTCGCTCGCCCGCGCAGCAACAGAGCTTGGCATTCTTTATAATACCGGAGAAGGTGGTTTACATGAAGATTTCTATGTATACGGTGAAAATACTATTGTTCAGGTGGCTTCCGGCCGCTTTGGTGTGTACGAAGATTATCTAAAAGCCGGTGCAGCCATTGAAATCAAAATGGGACAAGGTGCCAAGCCCGGGATTGGCGGGCATTTGCCCGGCACAAAAATTGTAGGCGACGTTTCTCGTACGCGTATGATTCCCGAAGGCTCAGATGCCATTTCTCCAGCTCCGCACCATGATATTTATTCTATCGAAGATCTACGTCAGCTTGTTTTTTCTCTGAAAGAGGCCACCGAATATAAGAAACCGGTAATCGTAAAGGTCGCTGCCGTACATAATATTGCGGCTATTGCCAGCGGTATTGCTAGGAGTGGAGCAGATATCATTGCAATCGACGGATTTCGCGGCGGTACAGGCGCGGCACCTACTCGAATCCGTGATAATGTCGGTATCCCGATTGAACTTGCCTTGGCTGCTGTGGATCAAAGGCTCCGCGAAGAAGGAATCCGAAACAATGTGTCTCTTGTGGCTGGCGGAAGTATTCGCAGCGCAGCAGATGTCGTAAAGGCCATTGCTCTCGGTGCGGATGCCTGCTACATTGCAACAGCGGCGCTTCTGGCTCTTGGCTGCCATCTATGCCGTACCTGTCAGAGTGGTAAATGTAACTGGGGTATTGCGACACAGCGTTCCGATCTTGTAAAACGTCTCAACCCCGATATTGGCAGCGAACGGCTTGTCAATCTAATGACCGCCTGGCGGCATGAAATCAAGGAACTTATGGGCGGTATGGGTATAAATTCCATTGAAGCGCTGAAAGGCAATCGACTAATGCTGCGCGGCGTTGGACTTACAGACAGAGAGCTTAAAATCCTCGGTATTTCACATGCGGGAGAGTGATAAAAATAAAGCCCGTATATGTAAATGAAGAATGGTGCCTCGGGTGCCATTTGTGCGAATATAACTGTGCTTTTGCCAATTCAGGAAAATCAGATATGGTATCCGCACTGAAAGGCAAGCCCACTTATCCCCGCATTCCTATTAAGGAAAATGATATGAAAAGTTTTTCAGTCGCTGCCGCATTTTCTCCCGAAAAATGCAGAAAAAAATTTGGAGGTGTGGTATAATATTATGGTAATAAATGCGAAAAACCTTGATTACAGAACATTAAATGAGAATCTCCGTAAAGCTCAGGAAACCTGCTTCATTACGGAATGCTGCGGGCAGCGCTTCATCGCCGCCGGTATGTCCGACAAGAAAATCAGCATTGAAGGTGTTCCCGGAAATGCGTTAGGTGCATATCTCAACGGCGCTGCCATTACTGTCTATGCAAACGCTCAGGACGCCGTGGGTGATACCATGAACGAAGGAGAGATCATTATTCATGGCAATATCGGCGATGCGGCAGGTTATGCCATGCGCGGCGGAAAAATTTGGGTCAAGGGAAATGCGGGATACAGAGCCGGCATTCATATGAAAGCCTATCAAGACAAACTTCCTGTTATGGTGATTGGAGGAACCGCCGGCAGCTTTCTCGGCGAATATCAGGCGGGCGGTATAATTGTAGTTCTCGGTCTTGAGGTAGAGACGGATAGAATTGTAGGTTTCTTCCCATGCACTGGGATGCACGGCGGCAAGATATTTCTCAGGAGTGACTGCAAAAATATTGAGTTTCCGAGTCAGGTCACAGCCCGCCTTGCTAATAAATCCGATATGGAAGACTTGAAAATATACGTTTCCGAATTCTGCGATATGTTCGGCTATGATATGGAAGATGTTCTGTCTTCAGCCTTTACCGTTGTTACCCCCGATAGCAAAAATCCGTATAAGCAAATGTACGTAGCAAATTAAAAGAAAGCAGGTGTAATATCATTATGAAGTACTCAAAAGATGAAGTTATGCAATATGTCCAGGAAGATGATGTGAAGTTCATTCGTCTTGCTTTCTGTGATGTATTTGGCAAGCAAAAAAACATATCGATCATGCCGGAGGAGCTTCCCCGTGCCTTTGAATATGGAATTGCCTTCGATGCTTCTGCTATTGCTGGTTTTGGAGATGAATCAAGAAGTGATCTCTTGCTTTATCCAGATCCCGAAACATTGATGCTCCTTCCCTGGAGGCCGGAGCATGGTAAGGTTGTTCGCATGTTTTCCAACATTACATACCCTAATGGAACTCCATTTGAATGTGACACCCGAACTCTGCTAAAGAAGGCCATAACTGAAGCAACAGAAGCTGGTTTTACTTTTGCTTTCGGCGCAGAGCAAGAATTTTACCTATTCAATCTGGATGAAAACGGGAGACCGACTGATATTCCTTATGATGAGGCGGGTTATATGGATATTGCGCCAGAGGATCGTGGTGAAAATATTCGCCGTGAAATTTGTCTTACTTTAGAACAAATGGGTATTCGTCCCGAGAGATCACATCACGAAGAAGGCCCCGGCCAGAATGAGATTGATTTTCGTTATTCCGACGCTTTGACCGCTGCTGATAATGCCATGACATTTCAGACTGTGGTAAAGACTATAGCAAATAAAAATGGACTTTGGGCAGACTTTTCTGCGAAGCCCTTGGCAGATTGGCCCGGCAATGGTTTCCATATCAATATGTCTGTAAAACCCAACGAAACATCCGAAAATCTTTGCTATATGATTGCGGGAATCCTTGACAAGATATCGGAAATGACGGTATTTCTAAATCCCACCGAAAATTCATATAAGCGTTTTGGACAAAAAAAGGCTCCTGGATATATCTCCTGGTCCAGTGAAAACCGTTCTCAGCTTGTCCGCATCCCCGGCGCAGTTGGAGCATACCGCCGCGCAGAATTACGTTCACCCGACACGACTGCAAATCCGTATTTGGCATTTTCTCTTATGATCTATGCTGGTTTGTACGGGCTTCGTCATAAAATTAATCTTCCTCAAGCGACAAATATTAACCTATTTGCAGCGAACAATGAAACTCTGGCCAAATTCAAGAAGCTGCCTGAAGATTTAAGCGCAGCTTGTAAAATTGCAGCAGAAAGTGCGTTCATTAGATCTTATATTCCCCGCGCAATACTGGATATTTATTGCAATAAATAAAGTGTGAGTGCAGGTCCAACAAGGAGGGCAAGAATGGGTTTGAAAGAACAAGTCTATAGTGTTCTGATCGTTTCGGCATCAGAACGATTTAATATCACTCTTTCCACTTTGCTCCCACCTTCGAGATATCAACCAGTTTGTAATGTTGCCAATATCAGTTCCGCGAAAAGAGCCGCCGCAGAACGGGAATTTGATTTTGTGATCATCAACTCCCCGCTTCCCGACAATCCCGGTATTCGATTCGCCATTGATACCAGTAATGAACGTGAATCCGTAATTTTGCTGTTGGTTCGGGCAGAGTTGAGTGAAGAAATATACTATGAGACGGCTGAGCACGGGGTATTCGTCCTTTCAAAACCTACTTCAAAAGCAATGATAGGAATTGCACTCAACTGGCTATCCAGTGCCAGAGAAAGGTTGCGGAAAAACAGGAAAAACGCATTCACTTTACAAGAAAAAATGGCTGAGATCCGTATAGTTAATCGGGCAAAATGGCTGCTGATCGAAGAATTGAAGATGAAAGAACCGGAAGCTCATCGATACATAGAAAAGCTAGCAATGGATCGTTGTGTTTCCAAAAGAGTTGTTGCTGAGGAGATTATCAAAACGTATTCATAAGGGGAAAATCAGGAAGATTGTTATGAAACGAATAGTCAATTTTATCCTTGCAATGACAATAAACTATAATAGCAAAAAACACCGCGGATGATTATATAAATTTAGTGCCAAGTGATAAAATTTAAATTTCTTCAACCAGCAGCCAAACATACAATTTATTATCAAAGTCTCAACTATAATATTGGGTGAATAGAGGTCGAAATTTGGAACTCAAAAATGAGACAATTCAAATTTCAGTCTCTGTTTCATGTCATAAATTCAGCATTTAAGCCGCTTTTTCAGGATCATCCCCTTTTACAAAAACGGGACACCCAGAAGTAAAGCTCTAAAAATCACTGTGCAAAAATGAAAATGAATTCATTCTAAACCCGGAATTCTCATACAAATGAGAATTCCTTCTTTAATTATCCCAGTTTTATATGGATATGGTAACACAAGCAAGCATCCATATAATTCCTGCCAATATTCTTGAAACAGAAAAAGGCGCCTTACAAGCCGGCGTTCGTCGAGAACTGCAAAAAAGGGCGGCAAACAACGAACATATTGATGCCGTCGACCTAACAAAAAGCTTCATAAAAGTTTTCAAATGATTTTAAAAAGATATCTGGAGATCACAAGAAGAAATAAGCACTGTATCGAATTATCTTTTACAGTTTGTCTCTCTAACACCTCCAGACTGCTATAATTGTGCAATAATCGCTAGCGATCATACGTATTTTCCAATCGGACGGACCCTCGAAAATTACACAAGAAAATCACAATGCATTTCATCTTATCTGGATTAGAAAAACAGAGGTCGAAGTTGGGATCTGAAAATGAGCCCCCAAAAATTCAACCTCTGTTTTCATGTTATGAATCCTGCCTTAAACCATGGTATAAGATCCATCCTCTTTTACTGGAGCTGGATCTTAAAGGAAACAAACTCAAAATGGCTTTGCAAGAATAAACCTGCTGTTCTAAACTGCGCCATACAAGATGCAAAGGAATCAATCCCTCAGTCTTTGCCTTCCAACAGACGTAAAAGATCTAAAGCAATTCAGGCTACTTCTAACTGCTGTTTCATGGCTTTTTCGTGTTCCCACATCTTTTCCGATTTCGCGAGAGAACCTAATAAAAATTGCAAATCGTCTTTTGGTATGGTCGTAAGCTGCTCCGTTAAAGCAGTGCTTTTCTTCCACAGTCCGTACCCAGAAATCTCTACATGGAATGACATAGGCGGCTTAACAGAAGACGTCATCGGTACTACTGTAACCACACCAGAGCGTCGATTGTTTCGATCGTTACTGACAATGATTACCGGGTGCGCACCTTGCAATACATCTCCCTTCCCTGAAATCAAATTTGCCATCCAAATATCGCCCCGTCGTACACAATCCTTGTTCACAAAGTTTCCCCCAATCCGATTTTTTGATAATATTGTTTATAAGCCCGCTGCTTTAATCCCTGCAGTGCCATTAACTGCTCCTCCACATGAGTATTCACTCTGCGAAGCTCTTCTGCATACTGGATTTGCTGTGCAAGCGGTATATAATAAATCGGCAAATGCTCCAAATCTACCGCCCGAATCATTGGAATACTACTCCCCATCTGAATCTGCTGGATAGCTCTTTGGCCGGCAGGACTTTGCAAATAATAGAAGAGATACCATCGATCGATCTTGGTGTCATCCGTACGAATTCCTAAAAAGTCATGGGAAAGAATTACCGGCATATCTTTTGAAACAACACATAGTTTGACCGCTTTTCCCTTACAGGAAATCAAGATATCTCCTGTCTTAATTTCATAACGCTCGAGATTCTCGCGTTTAGAAAGATCATAGCGGATTATTTTATCCATGCAAATCTGGCTGTTTTGGACATCGGAGAGTCGCAGCACTTCAGTCCCCTCCGAATAAAGAGAAAACCCGGCGACATTAATTCCTCTGTATATCTTAGCCACGTCTTGCAAGGGTACAGTTCTGCTGGGCAAGTCTATGGCAGCTTTCTGTTCTAAAGTATAAGAATATACTTGTCGACCACTGTCCTGTCTTCGAAGGTGATACGAATACTTTTGAGGCGACAGATTAAATGCGTCCAACTCGGAAGGATAGACCGAAAAGCCCTTTTCCTGCATGATAGGTAAAATGCTTTTTCTCGAGTTGTAATTTATACTGTCAAGTCCATTTTTCTGTTCTAGTTGTCCAGACAGAGGAAGTTCCACCATCTGAACAACGTCGTCCCTTTTTCGCCCCTTGCGAAAAACAATCAACGAAGTTGCAGGCATCGCAGAAAAAGAAAACACATTCTTAGGCAAAGCAATAATGGTATCTATTACATTCAGCTCCAATAAATATTTCCTGAAATCCATATTCTTTGCATTAAACAATGCTCCATTGGGAATTCGACAAACGCCAACGCCGGTTTCACTTAACATCTCCAGTTGGTGAAAAGCGTAGGACCAATCGCTGCCGCAGACTATGGTATCCGTAACCTGAATCGGCTCTCCGCCACGTAAGGGTGGAAACATAATAGACATATTCGCTTTTCCCTTCGCTAACAGCTGAGAACCCTGTATACAATCTTCGTTAGCTTGTCGGAATTCTAATCCGTGCATTTGGGATCTCAAAATTGACAGATGAAACAACAGCGGGTCTATTTCTTTGGTAAAGACTTGAATATCACACTCTTTTTCCTGGCCGTACTTTGCAAGCCTGATCGCTACACTGCCTGCACCTGCTGTTCCATCGTAAAATATCCCGTCTGCTATAGGTAAGAGGTCTACAGCGAAGCGCTCCAGCCAAGCCGGAACCATCAAGTCCGCTCGATAATATCTAATAAGATTTGGATAGATCAATCGCTCGACAAGACGACGCAGCTTATTTTTATCTTTGCTAAACTGTGCCCAGTAAAGGAAAAGTTGCTGAAACGTATCTTCCAACAAACGTACCTGAGAAAACTCTCGAAAGGATGCTGCTGTCTTTGGCTTTGTTTTCCGCAGATATTCATCAACAATATTTTCAAAGTCTTTTTGCAAAATAACACCACTCTGCAAACTCCGAATGGCACCTTCGTCCAAAAAATAAAATCCAATGCAAAGAGATATAGATTGGATCAACAGGTCAACCATGGAACAATCTTTACCACGGGTTTGATTAAGTATCTCCCGAATGGGGTCTGTATGAACAGATGACATATGCCTGAACCTCAATTTCACAAATAATTGTATTACTCTCTGTTATTAATATAGCGTACCCTTTCAGAAAAGTCAAGAGTAATTTGATTATTCGAATTTTTTTTAGCCAACACAAGCCATGCCGCGGCGGATCCTAGAGTTCGCCGTTCGGACTGCCGCTCCTCCTGCGCAAAAAATCACGCTGTGCCTACGCTGTTCGCTTGTAAACGCGCGCTCAGCGCTTCGGCTTGCTGTGGGCGTTTTGCGGGTTGGTGCCGCGGTCCCTTTCTGGCGTTCTTTTTGCAGCGTAACGCCCATACCGAGAGCCTCGGCACGCAATCCGCGTGCGGGGCTTTTTTCTTTGCCCATGGTTTCTCGCTTGCGCTTATAGCCGGGTGTTTATATCTCTGTTCAAACCCACGGCGCCTTCTATTTTTCCGCAAAACGCGGACAGCACCCCATGCCCGCCGCTTTCCTGCTGCGGGGCTGGGGTGCTGTGCTTTTATTCGGCTGCCGCGCGGATGCGCCGGAGGATTTCCTCATCCGCCGGGCAGAAATCGTACTGCGGGATCTCCGCCGGCGTGATCCAGCGGATGTCGTTGTGCTCGAGCTTTTTCGGCGTGCCGGCGCGGATGGACGCGCTGAACAGCGTCAAGTGCACAAGCAGGTCGGGATAATCGTGCGTGACCTCCATAAACACCGCGCCGGGGGCGACCTCGACGTCCAGCTCCTCGCGGCATTCGCGCACGAGCG
>OBVW01000385.1_pt1 | contig 27407 bp, 26 predicted proteins | sample 1495141 | NCBI WGS metagenome assembly OBVW01 (sample SAMEA2580013, study PRJEB22360) | human gut metagenome | biome: human gut; feature: human-associated habitat; material: faeces | place: Denmark | collected 2008/2010
ACTCTCAATTTTAGGCGGCATAGGCCATATTTCCCAAAACTTAGATATTTTCCTATGAAAACCACGGCCGTCTTCCTGCATAAATTTTTGTACATTTTTACTAAATAACCACTGAATAAAGTGCTTAAAATCATAGACTGTTTTATTAATCGGATTAACAAAAACAGAATGACATTCTTTGCAGTACCACTTCCGGTACGAGTTTTACCATATTTTGAGCAAAAGAAACCGTAATATAAACACCTAACTTGTTTCATAAGGTTTTCCTTTTAAAATCAACATATTTTAAAAAGATATAACCCTATTAAAGCAGTCATAGCAATCGTTTTCAGACTTTTTACCAACTCATTTTGTCCGCCCTTTATCCTTTTAGGAAAAAGATAAAATACCGATGAAACCAGACAATGTCTAACTTCATCGATATAAAAACCAACACGAAATGTCCTATAAGCCCTATAACCCCTATTCGGAAATTAAAAACAGCGGACAAGTACAAGAGCATATTGCTCTCATCTCTCGTCCGCTGTATAGTAGTGCATGAACATTACATTGAAATTCAGTTCAATTATAAGAACGAACTCCCCATCTTACAGAATCCTGTGAAGGTGGAGATTTCGTATCTAAATCAAATGGTGACCCAGGGGGGATTCGAACCCACGACCTACCGCTTAGAAGGCGGTTGCTCTATCCAACTGAGCTACTGAGCCATGCTGGTCGGGGCAGCCGGACTCGAACTGGCGACCCCCTGCTCCCAAAGCAGGTGCGCTACCAACTGCGCCATACCCCGCAATACTACAAGAGTATATTACATATAATCTTGTATGTCAATAAAAATGTATTTCATCACACCTTTTTATGCCCCACATTTTCTGCACGGACAATCCCCAAGTAAATACAAGCGATGATCCATGCCACATAATCATCTACAGGAACAGGAATACGGCGGAATCCGTCCGGGATCAAACGCCGCCAGCCGGTCACAGGATGTTCTCTTTTATACCATGTTTCCCCCATTTCCGTGGTATATTTTTCATCCACCAATTCTATTTTTACATTCTTTTCACGCTCTTTCAAGAGCATCACCGTCCGCTGCTGCATCTCTTTATGATGAGTGCCGTTTCCCATCACAATGACACCGATGTCGTATGCGTCAAGAACCCCCTGGACTTCTTTTTCAAAATCTTCTGTTTGGATAACTTTTTTCCATGCGAGACTCCCATCTTTATGGACAACAGCCACACCGGTTTTTACTGAACCGGGATCAAGAGCAAGTATCATGAAACATCTCTTTCTACTTCAATATCAATTAAAAGCGGACCCTCCGAATAGATATCTTTTTTCGCTTTTATAACGAGAACACATTTGCTGTTATATCCTTTTACTTTTTCAATCACCGAAAGCAGTTCCTGCCCTTCCAGCTGTCCCACCTTTCCTGTAATCGGATCCGGCAGTATCCCTTTATCCTTTGCTAAATGGTTCAATTCATTCAGCATACTCAGTACCTGGGCATCCGGTCTTTTAAGTCCTTTATAATCGAGCATCTTCGCCGTCATGATGGTTTCATTTGCATGAAAAACCAGATTATTATCATGAACATCAAATTCCACAATCGCTGGCTCCCCCAAAATCAGGTTTCCCGCAGCAACAACACGAACAAGCTTCTTATTGCTTGCACCTGCCACTTGATCAACGGCTTTGTCAAATGCAATTTTTGGCATACGTACAAGGTAGACATCTTTGTCACTGACATTCATTCGTTCTTTCAGCAAATTATTGATATCATTCAAAATACTTCCGAGCACCTGCTCAGATTGTTCTTTGGACATATTCTCATCAACAACTGCACCAGTAAGCACCTGTCCTGCACGAAAAACGACAGTGCCTTCACGAATAGCCGCAATATTCCCAAGAAGCGCTTCTTTCTCACTGTTCAATTTTGTAATATTACCGGAAAGTTCTTCTTTTGTTTTTTCCAACTGTTCTATTTCTTCTGCGGACTGCCGTATACCTGCCTGCGCCTCCTGGTAAGCATTTTGTACAGAAGATAGTTCACTCTGCACGTAAGCACGCTGGCTTTCCACCCGTTCCAATTCTTTTACTGTCTTTTCCGATTTTTTTGTTACCCCTTCATACTCTTTATTCCTTGCCTCAAGCTGCTTTTTACCTTCATCAAGTTCTTTATTTTTTACGATGATCTCCTGATTAAGGTTAGCCATCTGTGCCTGTAATTTGCTCAAGCCAAAAAGCGCTACGCGTACATTTTCATTTACTACAGCAAGCACGGCAACAGTCAGGAATGAAATAAGGATACCTGAAATAATCGTAACGATAACGGAAGTATATTTGGGCCGCAGCCCAAAGAGCGTCATTCTCTTTTTCCCCACCTTGGATCCAATTTTATCGCCAAGAAATGCAATGAGTCCGCCCATCAGCATAAGGACGAAAAACATAGCAATGCCAATAAACATATTGACCTCCTTCAGTTAAAATACCACAGCGAAGAAATTAAAAAGAGAGAACGCAGAATATAATTACTGATTAACCCGCTTAATCAAGTACACTGCACAAATAAGAGCAATCAGGTTTGGGAGCCATACTGCTGCCACTGCAGAAATTACATGCCCTTTTCCAAGCGCTTCAAGAAATGTCATTACGGCATAATATACAAAAATAATAACTACTGAAAGTCCAAATCCGATTGATGATGATGATCGTTCGCGCTGCACGCCGAGAGGCGCTCCTACGAGTCCAAAAACAAAACTCGCAAAAGGAAGTGAAAAACGGCGATGAATTTCCATAACAATGGCAGTCGCATCTTCATGAGCAGCCTCATAAGCTTTTCTTGCTGTAAAGAGCTCCCGAATGGTCATCTCATCATAATCTTTATGCTCCTTTTGTATCGTTTCTGGTGACTGCCCATAAGGAATAAGTTGATTCTTAAAATGCATCGTGCGGCTAATTCCATCTTCACCAAGATCATAAATAGTACCGTTTTCCATAAACCATTTACCATCTTTCCAAACGGCATTTGGTGCATTTTCCACTCGGATAACAGCTTCATTCTGGAATTCCTGAATCGTTATATTTTCCAATTTTTTATTTTCAGGATTATATCTCCTTGCATAAAGCAAATGGGCAATTTTTCCATTTTGTACATCACGAAGAATAACATGATCTGTGATCCCCGGATTCAAATTACGTTTAATTTCGACATTGACAACCTGTTCATACTTCCGATTCGTCCATGGCACTACATACTCATTAAAAGCCACCGCACATAAACTGATTAAAAAAGTAAGAATAAAAACAGGCATAACCAATCGGCTAAAGCTCTGTCCGGATGTCCGCATAACAATCAATTCACTAGAACCAGATAACCGGGATGTCGCCATTAATGCCCCCAATAAAACTGCCATAGGAAACGTATAGACAATAATCCGGGGCAGTGCCAATATAAATATTTTCAGCGCTGCGGTAGAAGATGCACCATATTTTGTAACATAGTCCGCAATTTTCAGCAGTGTATCCGCCCCGAGAAATATAGCGGTAAATGCGGCAACACCAAACAAAAAAGGTCCCAGGAATTCCTTAAGGATATATTTATCAAGTATACGCATCAGAATCCCACTCCTTTAATCAAGCAAATCATAAGCTGAAATTTTCTCCCAAGTAGAATTTTCTCGCCACAGGATCTGCAGCAATATCACTGGATTTCCCATTAAGCAGAATTTTCCCTTCTGAAAGGATATACGCATTATCCACAATCCGAAGAGTTTCACGAACATTATGATCTGTAATTAAAATACCGATACCTCTTGTTTTAAGATGCATGACAACGCTTTGTATATCTTCGACGGCAAGAGGATCTACACCGGCAAAAGGTTCATCTAGCAATATAAAGGACGGCCCCATAGTCAAAGATCTGGCAATTTCCGCCCGCCTTCGTTCACCGCCTGAAAGGGCATCTCCCCTTGTATTTTTTACATGGGTAATGTGAAACTCCTCTAGAAGCCCTTCCGCCTTTTCTTTTCTCTCTGCAGGACTTAATTCCGTTCTTGTCTCCAGTAAAGACATCATATTTTCCCATACCGTCATTTTGCGAAATATGGAAGCTTCTTGGGGTAAATAGCTAATACCGAACTGATGCCGTTCATGGATAGGCATATGATCCAAAGATTTCCCATCAGCAGTCACATCCCCTTCATCAGGCCGGATAATACCGACAATTATATAAAAAGTTGTGGTCTTTCCTGCACCGTTAGGCCCGAGCAGACCCACAACTGTTCCCTGTTCAACTTCTACATTTACATCATTAACTACGGTACGTTCTCCGTAGCGTTTGATTAAATGATGTGTTTCTATCTTCATTTCTGATCCTTATCAAAAAAAGAACTTTGTGCCGGTTCGTCAGCATAAGACGGTCTTCCTGCGATAGGAGTTTCTTCTGTCACACGTTCTGTGCTGCCCGTTTCAGCGGCTTGGTTTCCGGCATCCATACTTGATGCGCCTGCAGTGTTTGTAATTGTAATTGTGCTTCTTCCGGAAGTCTCCACAACTTTCTCTGCATCCCGCATAATCAGCTCAGGTCCGTCGAAAGAATTTCCATTTTGCACAACATGGGCATTTCCTGTCAATATCAGTTTACCATCGATCCCTTCCTGTCCACTTCTTGTATAAACAGCTTTATCTCCATATCCATTCATTTGATGCATAGTACTGGAAAGGTATACGCCACCGGTTGCTTCTATCTTTACCTGTTTCATATTCCCTTCAATCAAAGGCGCCTCGATAATACCATCAACAGATTCCAGGTAACCATTCCCCTGAATTTTACCGAATCCAGTTTCCGGATTATACATGATGTCGTCTCCTTTCATCGTACGCTTTTCCGCTTCATCATGAATATAGACTCCACCTACACCGCGAGTTGTTTTATCTTCATATAAATACATTTTTTCCGCGGTCATAACAGTCTGGTCTTTTTGGTACTCAACACCTCCATCGAGCCATGCGCTGCGGTTTTCAAAATAATATTGGCCTTTTTTACCGGTAACTACAGCGCCCTCATTAGCATGAATAACCACATTCCCTGTAGCAGTGACTGTTTTAGCTTTTCCATCATAAGTCAATACATCGGCGGTGATATCATCTGCCCATACCGTACCGCCTGCTGCAATTAAAAATACTGCCAGGAATCCATATATTTTCCTCACTTATTTTCCTCCTTATCAGCAAGTTTAGCATGTCCTTTTGCTATAAATTTTTCAAGTACACGATCGGCCGTAAATGAATCTGCTGTTAATATTCGCCCGTCTTTTTCCGCGGTAAATGAGCAATCTGTGGATAAAACCTGCTTCTTCCCATCATAGGTCAGGTTTTTGGCATAAAGAATAAGACCGTCTTTCGTCTTTCCCTCAATATCTCCCTCAAGATTTACTGTTTGCTCCGCTCTTTTTATGACCCCCTTCTTTGCTTTAATAGACAATTCATTCCCATCTTCTGCAAAAAAGCCTTCTATATCCGTAAGATAAACCGTATTTCTGTCACTTTCCATCCTAACATGACGTGCCTTCAAATTCCATATCACTTTGCCGTCTTTTTCTTCATTCAGGTTAATATCATTGAACTCCACTGCCTGTGTTGTATCATCACCAGTAAAAACAGAATTACCGTCTCCTTTAAAAAGTATGTACACTCCTAAGGTGATCAAGACCATGAGTACTACACCAATAATAGATTTTTTATGTTTTTTCATGTACTGCCTCCCTCCGCTCTTTCCGCAAAAGGTACTCCGTGGATAATTTCCTTTTTTTCTTCATCTGTCATCCGGCAATACATCTCAATACTCCATGGTTCCGTCCAAAAAAGATGCTGGAACCACATCCAATCGGCAGGATGTGCTTTAATAAACTCTTCCATAATGGTAGCCATTTTTTGTGCGTTCACCAGCAAGTCATGTTTTTTATCTCCGGTTTCTTCATAATAAAAATGCTTTCCTACACAAATGGTATTCCCTATGCAGTCTTCATTCCTAACTACAAAGATAGGAAGTACCGGAGCTTTGAACTTCTTGGCAAAAACCACGGGTCCCTGGGGAAAGGAGAAAATCCGATTCATGAAACGAACCGGTATCCCCACTCTATCTCCATCTTTATCAGATAAAAATCCGAGAATATGGTTCTTTTTCATGGAACGGGCCGCTGCAATCATTTCATAGCCGCCTGTTCCGGTCAGATAAATATGTTCGCCTGATTCCGCCCGATATTCATTAATAATCCTCATCAGAGCATCATCTTTCTGTTTTTTGCCAATAGCGGACGTATCATATCCATGCAGGGCAAGACCGGCTCCAAGCCATTCCCAGTTTCCTACGTGGGCAGTAAGCCCCACAATCCCTTTCCCCTCTGCATATGCAGCCTCCAGATACTCTGGATGATCAATAGAAACATATTCATCTATATGAAGTTTCTCTCGGCACAGCCGCGGCATATACAGCATTTCCATCGCCGACATTCCTACACGTTGATACACTTTATTCAACAGCCGCTCCGCATCTTCTCTTTCACATAACAGACCTGTCATAATCTGCTCAATTCCACGATTACGTTGTTTCGGTATCCGATTCATAATTGCCGGCCCCAGAAAAGAACCTATAGCTAAAATATTTTTATAGGGCATTCTGCAAAGTATGCTGCTGACCATCTTAAGCAAATGATATTTTACATTAGAAAGCATGTCTTCTCTTCCTCAAAAATCAGTTTCCTAAATTATATAACTATTGCCGGGCAGGTGCCTCTTGCATTTCCGAATAAAATGACGCAACCGCTTCATCCCACCGTCCCTGTTCCTTGAGTATTTCCTCAATAAACTCTCTCGCTGCTCCACTTCCCCCGGCACGGCGGGAAACAAATTCCGCCTTTTTTAAGTTTTCAGGAGCTCCATTTGATGGACTGCCTGCTATTCCAACTTTATCAAAAAGAGGCAGATCATTTAAATCATCTCCCATGAAAGCGACTTCTTCCCAACACAAACAATACTTTTCCAATGCCGCTGCCACGGCCTGTACCTTATTTTTCACCCCCATAAGGAGCACATCTACTTTTAATTCCTCCGCCCGCACACGGACAATATCCGAAGTACGCCCAGTAATAAAACCGGTAATATATCCCATACGATGTGCCAGCCCCAAGGCCATTCCATCCTGGGCGTGGAAGATTTTATAAGCTTCGCCTTCCATCCCTAAAATCAATGTACCGGAAGTCAAGGTTCCATCTACGTCAAAAAAGAATGCCTTTATACTTCGCGAACCTCTCATCAGACCACACCTTGTCTCAACAAATCTGTGACATGCACCATACCTATAGATTTTCCATCCTTATCCACTACAGGAAGCACCGTGATAGGATGAGGCGCATGTTTTTCCATTTTATGGAGTGCTTCTGCCGCCAACTTATCAGCAGTTATTACCAAAGGATTCTGTGTCATCACTTCTTTTATGGTGAGCATCAGAAAATCTTTTTCTTTTTCCAGCCCACGACGGACATCCCCATCTGTCATAAGCCCCTTCAGCTTAAACTTTTCATCCACAACAGATACCGCACCAAGCCCCATTTTAGTCATCACAAAAAGCGCATCCTTAACAGAAGCAGTTTCTTTAATTACGGGATTGTCACTGCCATGGTGCATAACCATTTCAACAGTCATAAGCAGACGTTTTCCCAAAGATCCGCCCGGATGAAATACCGCAAATTTATCGGCAGTAAAATTCTCTTTTTCCATAAGCGCCACTGCCAAAGCATCGCCAAGTGCCAATGCCGCTGTCGTTGAACTGGTCGGAGCCAATCCGAGGGAATCAGCCTCTTGTAAAACACCTGCATCCAATACAACATCTGCATTTTCCGCCAGCGTAGAATGGGTGTTCCCAACAACAGCAATCAATTTCGCACCGATTCTTTTCAGCGAAGGCAGAATGTTTAATATTTCACCGGTTTCACCGCTATTGGAATAAGCTACAACCACATCTTCAGCTGTCACCATTCCCAAATCTCCATGGATACCTTCCGCAGGATGAAGAAAAAATGACGGTGTTCCCGTACTTGCCATAGTTGCAGAAACTTTTTTTGCAATATGCCCGGACTTTCCCATTCCCGTCAGTATAACACGACCATTTGCATGAAGAATCAAATCGACAGCTGACTCAAAATTATTATCCAGTTTATCAATCAGGCTCAAAATGGCATCCGCCTCATCACGAAGCACCCTTATCGCTGTTTCTATCGAAGACATGCTTCCTCCCTTGATAAATCCATGCCGCTGGCAGCGGCTCACCATTAGGCAACTATGCCTTATCTTACGCTAAAAAGAAACGGTTTTGTTCTGTATCAATTTATTATACTATATTCTCTTTATTATTAGTTAATGTCTTCTTATTTATCGTGTTTCACAATTTCATTGATCTTAATTAAATCTTTCAGCAGCTCCTCCAAAGATGACAAATAAAGCATATTCGTAGAGTCAGACAGACCTTCCGGCGGATTATCGTGAACTTCCATAAAGAATCCATCCACTCCGCTTGCTGCCGCCGCACGTGCAAGATAAGGGATCATATCCCGCTGCCCGCCGGTTACCGTACCCATAGCTCCCGGCAGCTGCACACTGTGGGTAGCATCATAGATAACCGGATAACCAAACTTCCTCATCATCGGGAAAGAACGCATGTCTACTACAAGATTATGATAACCGAAAGATACACCTCGTTCGGTGACGGCCAAATTGGGATTATGAGCTTCTTCCATTTTATTCAGCACGTTTTTCATATCTTCAGGCGCCATGAATTGTCCTTTTTTTACATTTACCGGTTTTCCTGTCATCGCCGCCCCGTAAACCAAATCGGTCTGGCGGCAGAGAAATGCGGGGATTTGAAGCATATCCAACACTTCCGCGGCCTTTTCCAATTGAGTCACATCATGCACATCGGAAAGCACCGGCACATCCAGTTCCTTTTTTATAGACTTTAGAATTCGAAGACCTTCCTCCAACCCCGGACCACGAAAAGAATGATAAGAAGAACGATTTGCCTTATCAAAAGATGCTTTAAAAATATATTGTACACCTAATTTTTCACAAATTCTTTTCACTTCACGGCCAATCATCAATGTGCGGTCGTAGCCTTCAATCACACAGGGGCCGGCAATTAAAAATAATCTGCTTCCATCAATAGTAAGATTTCCCACCTGAATTGTTTTCATAATTGGCTCCTTTCGAAATATGCGTTTACTTTCTTTAGATCTTCTTCCGTGTCAATCCCTATATCTTCCGTTTCTACCGTAATTACACCTATTTTATGCCCGCTTTCCAACACCCTCAGTTGTTCCAAAGACTCTGTCATTTCAAGCGGCGTCTGCTTCATGTGGGCATATTCCAGAAGAAAATCTCTCCGATAGGCATAAATTCCTACATGCTTTAATGCGGGAACCACAAAATCATGGCGGGGATAAGGAATCAGTGCTCTTGAAAAATATAATGCTTCGCCCTTTTGATTGACAACAACTTTTACCGCCGATGGATCTTCGTAGTCGTCATTTTTTAACGGCGTTGCCACTGTCACCATATCAAGTTCCGCCCGTTCAACAAGTGTCTTCGCAAGAAGATCGATAACATTGGGATCAATCAAAGGCTCATCTCCCTGTACATTGACAATGATATCATAATCCGGCAGACTTTCCGCCACTTCCGCTAAACGGTCAGTCCCGGTCGGATGATTAGCAGAAGTCATCACTACATCTCCACCAAAAGACCGGACTTCTTTTTCAATATCTTTATGATCCGTAGCTACGATGACCACATCAGGCAGTTTCGCCAAAATCGCTCTTTCGTAAACACGTCGCACTAACGTTTTCCCCGCAATCATCCTCAGCGGTTTTCCCGGCAGACGTGTCGATGCATAGCGGGAAGGGATTATACAGGCAATTTTCATAAAAAGGCCTCCCATTGTTCCTGAAGCTGTGCTTCTCCATTTTCAGCAAATTTCATTTCTATCTCCAAAACATAAAGAGGAATTTTACTGTCTTCCGCTTTACTTAAATTCAGCATCTTTACCGCATCTTTTTCTGTCACTGTGATCAGATCAGCACCACTATATGCAGCTGCCATTTCAGCAGATTCCATATCTGCTGATGTATATACATGATGATCCGGAAAAAACATATTTCCCACAGGGTTCAGCCCCGCCTCTAATGTTGTTTCTTTAAATGCTTCAGGATTTCCTATTCCTGAAAGAATAAACGTCCTTCTCCCTTTCTGGCAGGATAAACAGTCTTCTTTGATTCCTTTTTTCCATTTATCGAAAGGAACAAGCAATGACGGCGAATGGAAAGATTCAAGGATAAGCGCCTGCGGTGCCAATCGAAAAAGGTTCTTCTTTATATCCGTTTTCACAGACACATCTGCCTGCTCACTTTTAGTGAGGATAAATGTATGGGCACGTCGTAATGCCTCCATAGGCTCACGGAGAAGTCCGCGTGGCAGGGAATATCCGTAACCGAAAGGATTCGTGCAGTCTATGAGAACGATGTCTAAATCCCGCTTCATATCCCAGTACTGAAAACCATCATCTAAAAGCAATATATCCGCCCCCAATTTAATCGCTTTTTCCGCAGAAATGATTCTGTTACGTCCCACAAGAACAGGGACATCAGGAATTTTTAACGCCATCATATAAGGCTCATCTCCCGCCAGTTTCTGGGAAATCCGCAAAGATCGTCCGTCAGATACAACTCCTCCGACTTTTTCCAATCCGCTTTTATAACCGCGGGAGAGAATGACCGGATGATGCCCCTTTTTGTGAAGCATTTCAGCCAGCTTTAAAATGCACGGTGTTTTCCCCGTTCCACCGGCCGTAATATTTCCAACGCTGATAACAGGTATCGGCATACGGCGGGCATTTCGCCCAGCCTTCTCATATTTTTTCACGACACCTTTTTCATAAATCCCTGCAAGAAGCTCCAACCCGCCAAGAACAATCTTTCCTATCTTTCCCGGCGACGGATTTTTTTGGAGTCCAAGTATGTAAGACTCAATACTCATCAGTATTCTCCATCAAATCAATCTTATACTTTTCAGCAAGTTTTGCAAAAGTATCTACATTCCTTTTCGTCGCCCCCTGATTCTCCGCCACCACGGACAACGCCGCTTCCCCCATAGCCTTCATTTTTTCGGGATGAGCCAATAAATCCCGCAGCGTTTTTTCTAATTCAGACTCATTTTGTGCCATGCGGCAGACACCACGCTTAGACAGCAGATCAAATATTTCCCGGAAATTGAACATATAAGGACCTACAAGCACCGGTTTCCCATGTGCCGCAGGTTCCAATATGTTATGTCCCCCCACCTTTACAAAACTTCCGCCAACAAAAACTACGTCCGCAAGACTGTATAAACGTCCCAATTCACCAATGGTATCAAGAATAATAACCTGATGGCCTCTCCCATCATCTTCTTCCGTCCCCATCTTAGAGCGGCGGAGAACACTGTATCCAAAATGCTTCACCAAAAAGCGGACAGACGGTGCCCTTGTAATCTCACGTACTGCCAGAAGCAACCGGGCGTCAGGATACTCTTTCAGAATCTTGCCAAATATACGAAGAATAATTTCTTCTTCTCCGTTATGCGTACTCCCTGCTACAATCGCAGGCCCTTTTCCATCAAAGTGAAATTCATGACGAAGCTGTTGTTTCTCTTCTTCCGAAACTTCCACATAGGTTTCATCATACTTTGTATTTCCTGTAATTGTCACCCGATCAGAAAGTGCTCCCATAGAAATGATATGTTCTGCATCAATGCCCGACTGCATACAAAATTTTTTAATTTGGAGAAGCATGCGCGAGGTAAAACGCCGGATCAGGGAATACCTTTTCATAGAACGGTCACTGATACGGCCGTTCATCATCATAACAGGAATATTCTTTCTCCATGCCAGCCGAAGAAAATTTGGCCACAATTCCGTTTCAATCAGAATAATTGCTTTAGGATTCACTATATTCACAATTCGTTCTGTGATAACAGGCAAATCAAAAGGAAAAAATATATGGCCGTCCGCCTCGGGCATGATCCTTTGCGCCATTCGGTGACCTGTAGCAGTAACGACGGATACAACGACCATTTCTTTGGGATAGCGTTTTTTCAATTCTCTCACAATAGGACTGGCTGCGACAACTTCACCCACCGACGCCGCATGTATCCAGATTGCATTATGATAAGCAATCTGTTCCAAAGTCGGCGTCGGCATAATCCCGGCACTCTGCTTCAGTCTGTCATAAAAACCGTCTTCAAAAATAAGACGGTAAAGCAGTACCGGCACCTGAAAGAACCAATAAGCAACCAGACAGACATTATAAAACCAGTACAAGTTATTTTTCTCCTTCCGGCTGTTTTATCGACATGGTATACAGTTCATGATATAAACCGCCCATAGCCATAAGTTCTTCATGTGTTCCCTGTTCTTCAATCCGTCCTTTATTCAGCACTAATATCTGATCAGCATTTTTAACCGTCGATAAACGATGGGCGATAACAAACGACGTCCGTCCCACCATCAGTTTATCCAAAGCATCCTGTACAATTTTCTCGCTTTCTGTATCCAAAGCGGAAGTAGCCTCATCCAGAATCAAAATGGCCGGATCTTTCAGTATTGCCCGTGCGATAGCAATACGCTGCCGCTGCCCGCCGGACAATACAAGCCCCCGGTCTCCAACTTTCGTATCTATGCCATGAGGAAGTTCTCTGATAAAATTTTCCGCGTTTGCTGCTTTTATAGCTGCCCAAACCTCTTCATCCGTCGCATCCAGTCTTCCATAAAGAACATTTTCCTTAATTGTCGTATTAAAGAGAAGTGTATCTTGAGGTACAAGACCTATATTTTCCCTTAAAGAGCCGACAGTCACATCGCGGATATCCATACCATCAATGCAGATTGCCCCTGCGCTGACATCATAAAAGCGGGGAAGCAGGTTTGCCACCGTGGTCTTCCCCGATCCCGATGGACCGACAAGAGCAATGGTCTGTCCCGGCTCCGCGATAAAGTTTAAATCTACGAGAACCGGATTTTCTTTTTCATAGGAAAAAGAAACGTGCTTTGCCTCTACTCTGCCTTTCTTAATAATGAGCTGCTTTGCGTCCGGCTTATCCTGTACTTCCGGCTGCTCATCAAGGATGGCAAAAACACGGTCGGCTGCAGCCAGTGATTTTTGGATATTCCCAACACTTTCCGCCACGCGCCGTGTCGGATTCGCCAAATTGATAGCATAAATAAGAAACGCAATCAGTTCCCCGGTCGTCATCCCCCCGTCAATAACAGAAACACCGCCATACCAGATAATAGCGCACACCGCAATGGCCGCTAAAAATTCAACAAAAGGCGTCATCTGACTCTGTTGGCGGATGGAACGAACCGTTGCGCTGAAGCTGGAACGATTAATTTTTTCAAACCGTTTTTCCTCATAACTGCCGCGGTTAAAACTCCTTACAATACGAACGCCTTGTATCGTCTCCTGCAGCATGGAGGTTACATCAGCAAGGCATTCCTGTACCACCCTCCCGCTGGTATGCAGTTTTCTGCCGAAAAACTTAATCACATAAGAAACCAGAGGCACGATGATGAGACAAAGCACGGTCAGCTTCCATTGCAGATAAATCATAGACGCAAAGGAGCCGATAAAAATCGCGCTTTCCTGTACAAGAGAAATAAAATCCACCACGATGGCCGTTTGCAGCGCAGCAATATCATTAGTCAGATTACTCATGATATCCCCCGTACGGCGGCGATCATAGTAGGAAATGGACAAAACCTGCAAGTGATGGTAGAGAACATTACGGATATCCATAATAACCGCCTGTCCGATATACCCCATCAGATATCGATGCCCGAAAGTCGTGAGCGCCCTGATAAAGAAAGTCACTAAAATAGCTACAATGACCAAGTACAGCATTCGCAAGTCCTTTTGCTCCAGCACTTGGTCAATCACGTCCTTAATAATCCATGGAACCACCAAATTTGACAATGCTACAAAAAGCATGAAAACAACTGACAATATTAATAACTTCTTGTATGGCCACAAGTAAGACAGAAGACGTTTATAACTATTTATCTTATTTTTTTTACTACTCATTATTTCCCCTCTGCTGTCCTTAATATAAGTTCCGCCGTACGACGAACTGCTCCGCCTTCACCCAGCACGGCACGTACAGATTTTAATTCTTTTATATTCTCCCGCCGCTTTACTTCATCAGTCAGCCACGGCAGCACGACTTCCGCTATATTTCCGGCAGTAACTTTATCCTGTAAAAGTTCAGGCGTCACTTCTTTATGAAGCAGTATATTCGGCAGCCCCGCATACTCCACCCGTACAAGATGCTTGGCCAGGAACCAGGTAATCGCAGATAATCGATACACAAGCACAGTAGGAAGCCCCATCAGCGCTGTTTCAAGAGTAGCAGTTCCAGACGAAGCGATACACGCCGTACAAATCCGCATCAGATCATATATCTGGCCGTCCGTCACAATGATATCCAATCTCGGTGAAGCATTTTTTAAAAAACCTTGAATAAACTCCGATGAAATCGTACCAGCACGGGGCAAAAAGAATTGGCACTCACATTTTTCAGTAAGTATATCCGCTGCTTTAAGCATGGCAGGAAGAAGTTTTTCCACTTCATTTTTTCTGCTTCCCGGCATAAGCAGAATTCTTTTTTTTACTCTGTCTCCCCCAAAAAACATCATTGCCTCTTCATAAGACATAGACGCTTTCACAGTATCTGCCAAAGGATGCCCCACGAAAGTCACCCGGGCTCCAGCTTCTCGATAAGCCTCCGCTTCAAAGGGAAATATAGATGCCACATGCTCCACATCACGAACAATATTCTTTGCCCGTCCCTTGTGCCAGGCCCAAATTGTCGGTGCAATATAGTACACTACCGGAATGCCCAGCTCTTTTGCCACGTGGGCAATCTTCATATTGAACCCCGGATAATCCACACATACAACTACATCCGGTTTTTCTTCCATCATAGCATGTCTAAGGAATGTCCGTAACTTAAAAAACAGTAATAAATGACGAATGACTTCTACCACTCCGATAATTCCCAGATTACCGATATCATAAATAATACGCACTCCCGCATTACGCATATTATCTCCACCCATGCCGAAAATCTCAGCACCAGGATATTCTCTTTTAATTTCCGCGGCAACAGCGGCGGCGTGCATATCTCCGGAAGCTTCTCCGGCAGACATCATAATTTTCATAAATGCTCCTGCTCCACGGATAGAATAGTAATTCCCGCACGATCCGCCTCTTTCAGCACGGACATTTTTTCCACAAATAAGGTGCAGTACGCCTCAATGGCAAGCACTTTGCATCCGGTTTCCATCATAGAATGTAAAGTTTCCAATCCCACAGCGGGTACGTCAAAGCGCGGATCCTGATCCGGCTTCGCCGTCTTCACCACCACGGCTCCCCCGCGGGCCAGCATACCACCGCGTCTAATACAGGCATCCGTCCCTTCAATCGCTTCCACCGCCATAACCGCCTGATCTTTAATAACCACAGTCTGTCCCAAATCCATACCGCCAATAGCCTTAGCGGCCTTAAAGCCGAATACCACATCAAGCATTTCGTTTTCTGTCGGCCGGCGTTTGGTAAATATCTGTGGTCCCGGCATCAAAGGCTTTAAATATTTTGTTTGATCCAGCACTGAAATCCCATCTTTCCCCAATTCTTCCACAAGTTCCAAAGTAATCGTATCATCCTTAAAGTTCTTTTTTCTCAATCGATTCAAAACTTTCAGCGCACGCATATCAGGAATCACATGATCCTTATACAGCCATTCCTTTGTCACCTTTCCTAGCATCGTAACTTCCTGAACACCTTCCGCCAAAAGCGTTTTAATAACCTTATTTAGTTTAAAGGCGCTAATTTCATAATAACCATCCGCCTTTTCTTTTAATTCTTTCTCAATTCCTGGAATCACGGCAATGCATATGACCTTATATCCCTGTATATGTACAGCTTCTATAAACTCCACTGGAAGTATACCGATTCCGGCAAGCAATCCTATAGTTTTCATTGTTCCCCCTATCATTCTATTCTTTGAGTATTTTACCATATATGTCGTATTTTACGGAAATAATTAACGCTATACTAAAAATTATTTTGTATGCCAAAAACATATACTAAACAGCCTTATGTAAATCATTTTTATATACTTCTTGAAAGAAATATAAATGCAATGTATACTTAAGCCACTATAATTTAAAAGGGGGAATTATTTTGCTAAATCAAATTAAAAAAGTTTTGTCCAGTGTCGCATTGATCAAACAAATCGCTGTTGGCTTAATCATCGGTATTCTGATTGCCATCTTTATGCCAACGGCAATCCCTGTTGTTAAAATTTTCGGCGATCTCTTTGTCAAAGCACTGAAAGGCGTTGCTCCCGTCCTTGTATTTTTCCTTGTCATGAATGCAATGGCGCAGAAAAAGGAAGGGACAAATGCAAATATGAAGCCGATCATCATCCTGTATCTTATCGGAACTTTCTGTGCCTCCCTCATTGGCGTGGCATTGTCATTCCTTTTTCCGACCGTTCTTCATCTCCAAGTCGCAGCTGATGCCAAACTGGCTCCACCATCCGGCATCGTTGAAGTATTGCACAATGTAATTCTTTCTGTCGTAGATAACCCGGTAAACGCACTTCTTACCGCAAATTACATCGGTATCCTTGCCTGGGCAATTATTGCCGGTCTTGCACTCAAGAGCTATGCAAACGGTACGACAAAATCTGTGCTTGATGATGTGGCCCATGCTATTACTCAGATTGTTACCTGGGTCATCCACTTCGCTCCCCTGGGTATTATGGGGCTTGTCGCCGATTCTGTCGGTACTGCCGGTGTAGATGCTCTGCTGGGATATGCAAAACTTTTAGCTGTTCTGATTAGCGCTTATGTTCTCGTTGCTCTTGTCATGAATCCAATTATCGTATTCCTCAATATCCATCATAATCCTTATCCCCTTGTCTGGACAACAATTCGTGAAAGCGGTGTATACGCATTCTTTACAAGAAGTTCTGCGGCAAATATTCCTGTTAATTTGACATTGTGCAAACGTCTGGGTCTTAATCCCGACACATTCACAATCTCTATTCCTCTCGGTGCAACTATCAACATGGCAGGCGCTTCCATTACGATCTCCGTATTAGCTTTAGCTGCTGCCAACACACTGGGAATTACCGTCGATCTTCCGACAGCACTTCTTTTGTGTCTGGTTTCCACGGTCGGTGCCTGCGGCGCTTCCGGTGTAGCCGGAGGCTCACTTCTCCTGATTCCCGTAGCTTGTGCCTCTTTCGGCATCAGCAATGACATTGCCATGCAGGTAGTCGGTGTAGGCTTCATCATCAGTGTGCTTGAAGATGCCTGCGAAACCGCGCTGAACAGTTCCAGTGACGTTCTCTTCACTGCTGTTGCTGAATTTTCCGAACGCCGTAAGAATGGAACATTCGACCCTAAAGATATGGTTCCGCATAATTGAAGCTGATGCATTGCAGTATATAAAAAGACTGTGAAAATATTTCCATATTTTCACAGTCTTTTTTTCACGCACTTTATAACAGATATTCCGAGTTCAATCCTCTATAACAGAAAAGCACCAACAGTTTTCATTCTTACATCTCCATAACGGAGGATAAATTCATCCATATACCCTGCCAATTCCTTAAAGACCGATGTTTTAACCGTCACCTTCCACTCCGACTCCCAATCATAAGCGGAAAAAGATTTCATCAGACTCACCCCGTCGGCTGACAAATGCAATTCACGTTCTGTTTCATCATTTTCCGCATCAATCCCAGATTCCCGAAGGAGCTGTACAGATAGAATAAAAGCTACTATTTTTTTATTCCTGTATCCGGCAACAGTCATCGCACGTCTCAAAAGCCAGTACACCTTTTCATTTCTTTCTTCTTTCGGAAAAAACGTATTGACCAACTCAATCACATAGTACCAGCACTGCATTTCTTCATAAGATAACTCCATCATATCTAAAAGCATCCGGCCTTCATATTGGGACATGAAAAAGGCATCTCCATCTGCCCATGCGGTAAAACGAAGAAATGTAAAAGAAACCATTCCGCCGCTTCCACAGCGGTCAAGTACTGATCTGCCTATATAGACCCGTATCAATCCTGCAGATAATGTAAATATATCCGCAATCTTTGCGCCACTCTTCCCCATACGGGAATGAAGAAGAATCCCTTCATAATTTACAGTCGATCTATTCATAGTTGCCTGATTCCATTTCAGCCCTTACGCGAACGATACGAAATCCATACATTTTAAGCACGGTAAATTTCCATCCGCCAAAAGAAATATAATCACCAACTTTAGGTATTCGTTCCAGCTTTGAAAAAATCAGTCCGCCAATCGTATTATTTCTTTCTTCATCATGAAATTCCATTTGGAGCCGTTCAGATACATCTTCCAAAATAACAGTACCGTCAAACTCATAGACATAGTCATTCACACGCAAAATTTCAGCAGGCGCGTTGCTCTCATTCTGCGGAATTTCTCCAGCCAGCTCTTCCATCAGATCCTCCAGCGTCACAAGGCCTGACGTCCCTCCATACTCATCCACGACGACCGCCAGGTATGTTCTCTTATTCTTCATCATTTGAAGGAGGGCCGGCGCGGGCATAACTTCAGGTACAGTCAGTATTTCCCTCATGATTCTTTTTATATTGTACTCCCCCCTCAAAAGGCTTTCTAAAAAATCTTTTACATGAATAAATCCAAGAATATGATCCTTGTCCTCCATACACACGGGATAACAGGTATGATGCGTTTTTGAAATATTCCGGCGCATTACGTCCATATCATCATTAAAATCCAAAACGACCATATCATTCCGGGGAATCATGACATCCCTCACATCTAAATCAAAAAAGTCAAAAGAATTTTTGATCAACGTATTTTCAAGAGTATTCAAACGCCCGCCGCGATGACTTTCTTCCACGATGCAACGGATTTCATCTTCGGTATAAGTGAAATTAACTTCGTCTCTGCACGGGATTCCTTTCGTATCCAATATCTTTTTTACCGCGAACAAGCCGATAAAAATGAAAGGCTTCCATAGCCTGCCGGACAAATTGATGAACCATGTATAAGAGGATAACATGGACAGCGGCCTGACCAATGATATGGATCCCGGCACAAGAATGGTAAAAATCCAATAGAGCATCAGTGCAATAACAATGTAGGCAGAAACACCGGCATATACCAGCACCGCGGAAAAAAAATTTGTTTCTTCCCAAAACAAAACCGTGTGACGGACACTCTGATATAAAGAAAGGGCAAAAATGCTGCTGCAGAAAAGGTAACCGATCTGTGTCCCCGCAAGTACCACAGAAGTCTTTTGATAATAAGGAGCTACTTTTTCCACTTTCTCCGCATCCAGTTCATCATTGTCTTCGATGTATTTCTTTCTCATTCGCGCAAAAGAAAAATTAACAGCAGTACATACATAATTGACGGCTGCCGCAAAAAGCGCAACGAAAATCCATACAATCACCCATTCTACGTGGATATTGATAAGTCATTCCTCCTTTTTTAAAACATTACTTATGCTCTTTATACCCTAATTCCCGAAGAATATAATCTTTATTCTTCCAATCTCTACTGACTTTCACCCATAAATCAAGAAATACAGGAGCGCCGATCAGATTTTGTATTTCCTCTCGTGCTTCCTGCCCGGCCTCTTTAAGTAAGGTGCCTTTCCTCCCGATAATGATACGCTTCTGAGAATCCCGTTCCACATAAATCGTACAGCGGATATATACTTTTCCATTTTCCCGTTCATTAAATTCTTCTGTAAATACGCCAATCGCATGAGGAACCTCTTCTCTTGTACGCAGCAGTAACTTCTCTCTTACGATTTCCTGCACGATATTTCGTTCCGGCTGATCTGTTACCATATCATCAGGAAAGTACTTAGGTCCTTCAGGCAGATACCTTTCCAAAACTGTCATAAATTCTTTCAAATTCTCTCCGCTTTGCGCGGAAAGCGGAATGATTTCCGAAAATGGGTATATTTTGCTGTATTGTCCTATTTTCTTCAGCAGCATATCTTTTTTTATCAAATCAATCTTACTCAGAACCAGCACGACGGGTACTTTTTTATCCTTGAGCAGACTCAAAATATACCGATCGCCCGCCCCGAGGGGATCATCACAGGCACAAATAAAGACAATGACATCCACTTCATCCAAAGCGTCTACCGTGCTCTGTCGAATCACCTGACCTAATTTACTCTGCGGCTTATGCATTCCCGGTGTGTCAAGAAAGACAACCTGGGAATTTTTACCATTCCATACACCGGTAATCTTATTCCGCGTCGTCTGCGCATGAGCAGACACGATAGAAACTTTCTCCCCCAAAACCGCATTCATCAAGGTAGACTTCCCTACATTTGGCCGTCCTACAAGGGCAACAAATCCAGAATGGAATTTTTCTTCAGCCATTTCGTTCTCCTGTCCTTAAACAGCCTTCTTCAAAAGCATGGGGAAGCAATTTGCTCCCATCAAAAATTTTATAGTGGTCTTCATCTTTTGCCACAATGACCACGGGGATATGAAATTCCGCTATGACCTGGCGGCAGATTCCGCAGGGCATCGTAAAACCCTTATCACTCCCCGCCACAGCGATTCCCTGAAAACTTGTATACCCTGCTGTTACTGCACTGCCGATGGCGTTCCTTTCCGCACACATACCCGCGGGATAAGAAACATTCTCTACATTACAGCCGGTAAATATATTTCCATCTTCACCAAGAACCGCCGCCCCTACGGGGTATCCCGAATAGGGAACATACGCATTCTTTCTTGCTGCAAGCGCTGCAGAAACCAAAGCGGCCGCTTTATTCCCCATCATTTTCAAGTTTTCCTTCCGTTACAATACGTTCCATACCGCAGGCACCAAGTATTTCTTCTTCCTTTTCCCGCATCTTCCTCTTCTCCTCCGGATCATAATGATCATAACCAAGAATATGAAGAAATCCGTGTACAGATAAATAGGCCATTTCCCGTTCTTTACTGTGCCCGAACTCTTCTGCCTGCTCAACCGCGCGGTACAAATTAATAATGATGTCGCCCAACACTTTTTCTTCCTCCATACCGTCCTCTTCTTCGCCCTCGTTTAAAGCAAAGGAAAGGACATCCGTCGGCGCGTCAACTCCTCGGTATGTTTTATTCAGTTCATGAATGGTATCAGCATCACAGATAAGGAGACTTAATTCCGCGTCTTCCGCCACGTTCTGCAATTCCGCCCCTTTCGAAAGAACTCTCAGAATGAGCGTTTCCAACTCTTCACTGTAAAATTGCTCATCACTGTAATTAATCGTGATTTCCATTATCTTCCACCCCCTGTCTTTTCTTTTTTGTATCTTCTTCATAAGCGTGGATAATGGCCGCCACTAAATCATGACGAACCACATCATCTTCCGTAAATGTCACGGATTCAATATCGGAAACATTTGCCAAAACACGCTGCGCATCAATAAGTCCGCTTTTCACATGAGGCGGAAGATCAATTTGGGTAACATCGCCATTAATAACCATTTTTGAGCGATCCCCCAGGCGGGTCAGAAACATTTTAAGTTGTTCCACTGTCGTATTTTGCGCTTCATCCAAAATGACAAAAGATTTTTCAAGCGTCCTGCCCCTCATATACGCAAGCGGAGCCACTTCAATCTGGCCTTTCTGCTGCAGCCGGATGAACTCTTCCGGCCCGAACATATCCAAAAGACCGTCAAACAAAGGGCGCAGATAAGGATTTACCTTTTCCTGCATATCTCCCGGGAGAAACCCCAGTTTTTCACCTGCTTCCACTGCCGGCCGCACCAAAATAATCCGCCGGACATCATGATTTTTCAGAAAGAAAGCTCCCAATGCGACCGCCAAGTATGTTTTTCCTGTTCCCGCTGGACCAACGCCAAAGGTAATGGAATTCCGGCGGATTGCATCTACATACATTTTCTGCCCTAACGTTCTCGGACGGACAGCTTCTCCATTCCGTGTAAGATTAATAATATCCTCTTTCATCTCATGAAGCAGTTCCATCTTCCCTTCATCAAAAAGCTTCATGATAAGGAGCATCTGTCTTTCAGAAACACAGATGCCTCTTTTGGCATCAGATAAAATCTCTTCAATCACTGACAGGCTTTTGTATACTTTCTCTTCCGATCCTTTTACACGGATCAGATTCCCGCGGCATAAGATATCCGTGCCATAATGTTCTCCCGCCAGTGCAAGCAGACGGCCGCCCTGCGCAAACACACGAGCGGCGTCCTGCATTCCCTGTACCAGTATTTCTTTTTCTACTTTCGTTTTTATAGTGCTTCACCCCATCTTATATAAACCAAAGAAAGATTCTTATTCATGCAGAAATCTTCGAACAGCTGACCCGTGAAGATAATTACAGGCCGATCCCTGTTGAATATGTCTGTTTCTCATCAGCTTCTCTATATATTCTTTTACTTCCCACCACGGACGTCCGCCATTTACGGAAAGCGTATTTGCCGAAGCACGCCCCACAATTCGCTGCACCACGATATCAGGGCGGAGCATGGATAAAATCAGAACAACTCTTTCCGCATATTCTTCAGGGGGTAAAAGTTTTATATCCCCTTTTTCATACATCTTCGCCAATTTCGTTCCTTTAATAATGTAGAGAGAATGTATTTTTATTTCCGTGACGGGAAGAACCGAAACCAGTTTTGCCGCTTCTTCCACATCGATACGGTCGTCCCAAGGCAAATCAGCAATGATGTGCGCGCATAAATCAAAATGATACCTGCCAATTTGAAGAGCCGCATCAATAAACTCTGCCACCGTATGGCATCGTCCTATTTTAAGAAGCGTGTGGGGATTTACGCTTTGCAGCCCAAGCTCTACCGTGATATTCGTCCCATATTTCCCCTGGGCCTCTCTGAGTGCCTCCAGGTACGACTCATGGATACAATCGGGTCTTGTGGAAACCGCAAGTCCTACGATATCAGGATGCCCGCAGGCTTCCTCCACACAGTATCTGAATCGGGAAAGCGGCATATAGGTATTTGTGAAATTCAAAAAATAAGCAATGAATTTTTTCGCCTTATATTTCGGTCCCACATGGGAAATACTCCGATCAATCTGGCGAGTGATTTCCATTCCCACCGCCTTTGTTTCATAGTCCGCCCGAATAGAACCGCAAAAAATGCACCCGTCACTATCTAATGTACCGTCTCGATTCGGACAAGTCACGGGAAGGGCAATCGGAATCTTATAAACTTTCTCATTATATTTTTCTTTCAGATAATCCGAATACGTTCTATACAATGCCATAGCATCTGCTCCTGTATATTTTTATTATATAACACCCCCTCTCATTTACACAAAAGAATTGCTTCTGTACAATAGAAATTAATAGAACATAGAGGAGGCACACCAATGATCCGTATCTCTACGGTGCAGTTATCCGTTATTCCGGGAAATATCCGCGCCAACTTTGAACAGATGGAAAGAGAAATACAAAACGCCCGAAAGCAAAACACTGACATCCTGATCTTTCCCGAACTCTGCCTGTCAGGGTACATGATCGGCGACCTGTGGGAACAGAATGCTTTCCTTCGTGAATGTGAGCGGTACGGTCAGAAAATCGCCGATGCGGCAGAAAACATTATTGTTATCTTCGGCAATATAGCCGTTGACCCGAAAAAAAAGAATAATGATGGCCGTGTAAGGAAGTATAATGCTGCTTTCGCCGCCTGCAATGGACAGTTCTTAAAAAATGACAGAGGGTTATCTTATACTATTAAAACGCTGCTCCCTGATTACAGGCAATTTGATGACAAACGCCACTTTACAAGCCTTCCTGAGCTGGCTGCCGAAGAAAATCAATCCATATCTTCCCTGCTTGCGCCTTTTACATTTACCATCAGGCAGGAAACTCTCCGCGCAGGCATTGTTCTTTGCGAGGACAGCTGGGATGAAAACGCACGGCTGTCCCCTATGGAAATCCTTTCAGAAAAAAATATCGATATTCTTTTCAATCTGTCCGCCTCGCCATTCACCTTGGAAAAGAATGATAAAAGACACCGTCTCTTCTCTGCCTCGCTTTCCCGCCTCGGCTGCCCTATGCTCTACATCAATAGAAGAGGACTGGAAAACAATGGAAAAGACTGCTATACCTATGACGGCATGACTGCCGCCTACGATCCGAAAGGTACACTTCTTGCCGAAGCAGTCCCTTATCAAGAAGAACGTTCCTCCTTTTCTTTTGATATTGCCGCAAAAAAACTGGCTGCAGAAAAAGAAATGAAACCGTTTAACGGGGATCTGCTGCTACCTGCTCTCCGCTATGGACTGAAAGAATTCTTATCCGCCATTCATGCGGACAGGGTTGTCATCGGTATCTCAGGCGGCATTGATTCCGCAGTCAACGCCGCGCTGTACCGATCGGTTCTTCCTGCAGAAAATCTCCTTTTAGTAAACACGCCGACCCGATTCAATTCGGAAACCACAAAAAGTCTGGCACGGCAACTTGCCAAAAATCTGGAAACTCCTTTTTTGGAACTCCCTATCGATTCTTTTATCAATGAAACAATTTCTCAAATTGACAATTTGCAAATTCCTTCTCCGCCAGGTCCGAAAACACTGCACCTCACCGATTTCATGAAAGAAAATATACAAGCCCGTGACAGAAGCACCCGTATCCTCGCCACGCTTTCTTCCGCCTTTGGCGGCATATTTACCTGCAACGCAAACAAAACCGAATTAACCGTCGGTTACGGTACGCTCTATGGCGATCTGTCCGGCGCTCTTGCCGCTACAGCCGACCTTTGGAAGCATCAGGTATACACGCTCGGCAGAACTCTGAACAGATATTTCGATAAAAACATGATTCCTGATGAAATATTTACCGTCAGGCCAAGCGCTGAGCTTTCCGAAAATCAGGACATTACAAAAGGATTGGGGGATCCCCTTATTTATGAATACCATGATTTTCTCTTCCGCTCGTTTATTGAACCATGGAATCGGATAACACCGGAAGAGATTCTTACCTGGTACAGTAAAAATTGTCTGGAAGAGAAACTGGGAACTCCTGTATCCATCAAATCTATTTTCAAAACACATCACGATTTTATCACCGATTTGGAAAAATGGTGGAATTTGTTTGCAGGATTTGCCGTTGCCAAGCGCATACAGGCGCCCCCCCTGCTTGCCGTCAGCCGCCGTCCTTACGGCTATGATCTCCGTGAATCGCAAATAGCCCCTTACTATACCGACACCTATATCCATCTGAAAAATTCTCTTTTATCAAATGGCTGAGCAACGTAAAAGGAAGCGCTTACTATGACGCCTCCTTTTATATTGCTTTTCAATTTTTCTTAAAGTATGGTTTAAAACTGGACTCATGCATATTGCTCTTTTCCCTTTTTCTACTTTCCTGCGAACGGGAACGATGTCCGTTATACCTGCCATCCCGCTTTTCACTTTCATAATTTTTATCACGGGAATGCCCTTGTAATCGTCTGCCGCGTCTTTCTCCGCCAAAAGAGCGTTTGCCGCCGGAGCTTCTGCGTTTCTTAAACTGCGGACGTTCTTCCGTAATCTTTACAGGTGTCACATCAGGCTGTTTTGTGAGCAGTTTAATTGCCGCCGCAACTAAAGATACCGCATCCACATGGTTCAGAAGTTCTTCCGCATTTTCACGATATTCTTCCAGGCCGGTCCCCCGGGACGCTTCCTGCAGATTCTCAATAGCAATCCGCTGATTTCCTTCAATGACGTCAGACAGCGTAGGAACACTCTTTCTTCTGATTTTGCGTCGGATGGCGCGTTCAATATCATGAAGCTGCCCAATTTCTCTGGAAACAACAAAAGTCATGGCCAAACCAGTCTGTCCCGCCCGTCCCGTACGGCCTACACGGTGCACATACGTTTCAGAATCCTGGGGCATATCAAAATTATATACATGGGTTACCCCGCTGATATCCAATCCTCGTGCTGCCACGTCAGTAGCCACAAGAATATCAATTGTGCCTTCTTTAAACTGGCGGACGACTGCATCGCGTTTCTGCTGAGACAAGTCGCCATGAAGACCTTCTGCCATATACCCGCGCTTTTTCAACGCCTCCGTCACCTCGTCGGCACGGCGTTTCGTCCGAACAAAAACAATGGCCAGTTCAGGATTCTCCATATCCAGCAGCCGGCAAAGACAATCGAACTTCTGCATATCCGGCAATTCGATATATTCCTGTTCCACCAGGTCAATTGTAACCGTAGCCGCTTTAATCTTCACAAGCACAGGATCACGAAGGAAAGATTCCGCCAGTTCTCTGATCGGTGCCGGCATGGTAGCAGAGAAAAACATCGTCTGCCTTTCTTCAGGCATCCCCGCTAAAATAGTGCGGATATCATCAATAAATCCCATATCCACCATTTCATCGCCTTCATCCAGAACAAGAATCTGGACATGGGACAGATCAATGGTTCCTCTCTTCATATGGTCCATAAGACGACCCGGTGTCGCCACAATAATATTCGGCTTCTTGCGAAGCGCGCGAAATTGTCTTTCGATATCCTGTCCGCCATAAATAGGCAATGCATGAATCGGCAAGTACTGGGCAAGCCGATTCATCTCTTCCGCAGACTGGATGGCCAATTCTCTCGTTGGCGAAAGCACGATAGCCTGCGGGCCTTTTTCTGTCATGTCAATCTTTTCCAGAATCGGAATACCAAATGCCGCTGTTTTGCCCGTACCGGTCTGTGCCTGTCCAATCAGATCCTTCCCCTCCATCGCCGCGGGAATAGATGCTTTCTGGATAGGAGTGGGCTCCTCAAATCCCATATCTTCAATAGCCTTCATGATTTCAGGAACAAGGCCCAGTTCCTTAAATGTATCGTACATAATACCTCCTGCACGAAAAAAGGAAACGCACAAGCGCCCCCTATAATCGACTTATTTGTAGCCTGTAATTTCGTTATTATAACATAGTTTTTATTTATATAATAGTAATTAGAAAAGTATAATTTTTTCAAATTGCGGTCAAGGAAAACATCTTGCTCCTTATTTTAACATAAAGAGACACTTAAAAAAATTCTCTTTACATAATCTTTCCTGAACTTATTTTTTGACAGGCAATAAGCAGGTTGAATACGTAATAAACAGGACTTATATGCCGTCAATACAGAAAAATACTATTTTTGTCTTTAATATGCAAAAAGCAACCGGAAAGGCTGCTTTTTTCTTTGGTGGGCGATGACAGGATCGAACTGCCGACATTCTGCTTGTAAGGCAGACGCTCTCCCAGCTGAGCTAATCGCCC
>OBVW01000410.1_pt1 | contig 26135 bp, 22 predicted proteins | sample 1495141 | NCBI WGS metagenome assembly OBVW01 (sample SAMEA2580013, study PRJEB22360) | human gut metagenome | biome: human gut; feature: human-associated habitat; material: faeces | place: Denmark | collected 2008/2010
AGCAGGGACTGTCAAGGCTCTGCCCCCTTTCTTCCCCGCCGCCGACATGCCGGCGGGCCACGACAAGCGCATCGTGGAAAAGGTGAACAAGTACGTGGAGGACCATATGAACCAGCCCTTGAGCATCGCCGATATCGCCACCCACTTTTTCCTGAATCCGGACTATCTCTCCCGCATGTTTAAAAACGAGACGGGCACCGCCCTGAAGGAATACATCATCGGCCGGAAAATGCAGTCCGCCCGAATCCTGCTGCGAACCACCGCTTTGCCGGTGAACGTGATCGCCTCCAAGCTCGGCTACGACAATTACTCATACTTCTCGCAGGTATACCGCAAAACGATGGGCGTCTCCCCCAAGGACGAGCGCAAGGGCGAAGCGCCGTAGCCGCGCTGTACCGAAAAATTGAAGGAATGCTTTAAATACCAAACGAACGCAAAAATTGAAGCGGCCGGCTCACACGAGCCGGCCGCCTCTTTTGCAAACCGGAATATAAGGCAGTAAAAACGGCCGAAACTGCGCCCCGCCGGCCCTTCCCACACAGGAAAAGGCTGCGCGGCCCGCAATTCACGACGCAGGGCGGCCGCCCTATGAGCCCGCTTTGCCCAGCACCTCATCCATAGTAGGGATGGAAGTCTGCGCTCCCCGGCGCGTCACCACGATATTGGAGACTGCCGTGGCCAGCTCCGCGGCCTTCTCCAAAGACTGGCCTTGTGCCATTCCCACGCACAGGCCCGCCATATAACTGTCCACGGCCGCCGTTACTGTCTTACCCCCCAAAAAACCGCCCCCCCCCCGCGGTTGTATCCACTACCTTCACGGTTTTATCCGCCGGGAAGTACCGCTCCGTGCCGTCCTCCTGCAGCAGATACGATCCCTCTCCCCCCAAAGTGACCAATACGTTCTTTACGCCTTTTTCCCGGAGGATTCGGGCGCCTTTTCTCATTCCGCCGGGGTCTTGCGGGCAGCCCGTCAGAACAGACAGCTCCGTCTCGTTGGGCTTGATGAGGTCCAGACAAGGGTACAGATCCTCCGGCAGGTCGGGCACAGCAGGGGCAGGGTCCAATACCACAGTCTTTCCCAAGCGCTTGGCCTCCTCAGCCGCAAAGACTACCGCATCCAGCGGAATTTCTAATTGCAGCGCCACAATGTCACAATCCTTCAGCCGATCTTGATGTTCCTGAAGGTATTCCTGGTCCACTGCACGGTTGGCGCCGGGCAGAACAATAATGCTGTTATCCCCTTGGGGGGTGACGCCGATCACAGCCATACCGGTGGATACCGCCTGCGCGCGGCGCACACAGGAAACATCCACCCCGGCGGATGCCAAGTTGGCACAGAGCTTCTCTCCATAGGTGTCATTCCCAACGCTGCCCAGCATGGAAACGCGCCCGCCCAGTCTGCCCATAGCATACGCCTGATTGCCGCCTTTTCCCCCGGGAACAAAATCCAGCCCTTGTGCCAAAACCGTCTCGCCCACCGCCGGCATATGGGGAATATCCGTGACAAAATCCATATTCATGCTTCCGATGACTAAGATCTTTTTCATATGTCCTGCGGGCTCCTTCCGGAAACCGTTATATCCCGGTACAGGCAGTGGCTTCCTTCCATTACAGACAATCCGGCACAGCCGCTGCGCAGAGGCTGCGCATCTTCATAGGAAAGAAGCGCTTTCCCATCTACAGCCAGAGTCAGCCTTCCGCCGCGGGCCGTCACCTCCACGCGGTACTCCCTCCCCTTCTCCCACGGAAAATCCGCTTCACAAAGGGTGGTGTATCCGTGGAAATTCTTCCGCAGGGCCACCTTCCCCGGGCCGGAAAATCCCGCGGCGTAGGAGCGCATGGCGCCCTGCACCCGCACATTCAAATAGGCTTCCGCCCCGGTCAGGGGCTTAAGCGTAGCGGAAAGGGTGTAGTCGCTCCACATATGATGGCCCGTATACATCTCAGCAAAATCAGAGCAGGACAGGCTGAGCCAAGCTCCGTCCAAATAAGAATGGCCTTTCAGCTTGGCGAACTGGGGGATCTCCTGATGAAGGCCGTTCCATACATCCATTTTCTCCTGAGAGAAGTCCAGCCGGTAATCGGGGGTTCCGTCCACATACAGATCATCCAGATAGGCCGTCAGATCCTCGGAGGCGAATCCCGCGGCCACGCCGCAGAGGAGAACGCCCACCTCCTCAATAAATCCGGTTCTCCCGCCGGGGATAACGAGGGTCAAATCGTGCCAAGCGCCGTCCGCCGCCACCCTATCCCCGCGGATAAGCTCGCCGGTAGCTCCGTCCTTCACATAAATCTGCGCGGTAGCCCGCATATTTTCACAGGGCAGGGGCATCACGCTGAGATGAACCGTCTGCCCGGGGTACGCCAGAGGCGAGAAGCAGGGGTCGTACCGGGAATCGCTGAAGTCCCGCGCCTGATAGTACGTCTGCTTATAAAAGCAGTGCTCTGTTCCGGAAACGGCATTTCCGGCAGTGATTTTTAAGGAGCGGCGGCCGGTACGGGCCTGCTCATCGGTATTGCGAATATGGCACAGAGCGCCCTCCGACCGGAACCGAATGGCGTGGGTGCTTTTTGGAAACTCAAAATGGCAGCTTTCTAAACGGCCGTCAAAAATATCCTTCCACGGCCCGGGCGCCTCCTCCTCGGAAAGCAGGTAAGCCATCTTGGCAAAATAGGCGGCGCCGTAGGGCAGGTCCATCGCGTTGAGGGACGGAACCACGCTGGAGCAGGCGAGGAAATCATGGATGGGCCTCGCCCACTTGTCAAAGTCAATCCCCTCCAACCCGCAAAGTACGCCCATAATGCAGCCCACGTTGCCTACATTGCAGTCCGTATCCCAGCCGCACATATTGCAGATATTGATTGTTTGGCCGTAATCTCCGTGACCATAGAGCATGGAAAGAACCATCACGGCGGCGTTCGGAATAATATGGCAGTTTCCGGGATATTTGTCATAGCCGAAATTCTCGTAGATATACCGGAAGCAGTCCCTCCAGTTTTCGGGGTGCCGGTCATGGTACCCCATCACAGCTTTGACGACCCTTGCATACTCGCAGTCCTCCGGGATATAGGCCAGAGCCTTATCCAGTACAGCGCGAATATCCTTTTCCACAAAGGCCAGACTGATGCAGCAAGCGACGTAAACGCCGCCGTATATGCCGTTGCCTCCGTGCGTAACGCTGGCCGCCTTTTCCGCCAAGGCAGCGGCCTGCTCCGGATTGCCGGGAGAAACCAGACCCCAAGGGTCGATAAAAATCTGCCCGCCGATCTGCTCCGCCATAGTGGAGCCATTCTGCTCCACACTGCCGCTGCGGGGCGCGGGAATGCCGGACCGCAGGTTCAGGTAGGCCGTGTGCTCCGTCGAAGTGCCGTATCCCCCCCACCAGAAAAAGCCGTGCTCATAAGGGGCATAGTTCAGCAGCGCTTCCGCCACATCCTGCGCAGAGAATTTTTTCACGTCCTCGCAGTCCTCTAGGGCGCGGATGAAAAAGACCGGGCCGTTGCTGTCGTCATCGGCGGCAAAATTCTTGTACTGAACGGGGTAGTCCCACAGCTCGCCGAACACTTTCTGTATGCGCTGGTAGCTCCAGCCCTCAACGGCCGCGCCCAGCCGGATGCCAACGACCTTTCCCAGCCAGCCGGCATAAACCTTTTCAAAATAATTCTTTGGGATTTGCATATATACCACTCCTTCCTTCTGCTTTGTTCAATCTTTAATGCCGCTCATGACAATTCCCTGCACAAAATACTTCTGCGCAAAGATGTATACCACCAGAATAGGCAGCATGGTGATCAGGGCGCCGGCCATCATCTGATTCCACTGGGTCACGTAGGTTCCCTGAAATTTGGCCAGCCCCATAGACAGCGTCCAGTTCTCCTGATCGTTAATAAAAATCAAGGGCCGCAGGAAATCGTTCCACGTGTTCATAAAGGTAAAAATCACCAAGGTCATCAGGGCCGGCTTGGAATTCTTGATGATGATCTCCCCGAAAATTCTGGGGTCGCTGCATCCGTCAATCTTGGCGGCCTCCTCCAGCTCCTTGGGAATCGTGAGAAAGAACTGGCGCAGCAGAAAGGTACCGAAAGCGTTAAAAATACCGATAACGATTAAAGACCAAATGTTGTCGATGAGCCCCAGCGTCTTGATGATCTGGAACTGGGGGATCATCACGACCTGAAACGGGATCATCATTGTCCCCAAATAGATGATGAAGATGGCGTCGCGCCCCTTAAATTTAAGCCGGGCAAAGGCGTAGGCCGCCATAGAGCAGGTAACCAGCTGGCCCAGAATCGTACACACGGTTATAACGGCTGTATTCACAAAATAAGTAATCCAAGGCGCCTGCTCGAACATGTACACATAGTTTTCCCATGCGATATGCGCGGGGATCCATACAGGCGGCACGGCAAACAGCTCGTCCATGCTTTTCAGCGAGCTGGAAACCATCCACAGAAAGGGAATCAGCATGGTGATGGAGCAAAGAATCAGCACCGTATGGGTGAGCATCCGAAAAACCAGCTTTTTCCCCTTTCCCCTGCGCATGCGCACTGCAGTATTTTCCATTTTTCCGCCCTCCTCACAGGCTGTCCTTTTCGCTGACCTTTAGCTGAATGATGCTGGCCACGAAAATAATGATGAACAGAATGTAGGCCATCGCCGAAGCATAGCCCTGCTTGAAGTACTGAAAAGCGTTCATGTATACCAAGTAGCTGACCACCTGCGTAGCGGTTCCGGGGCCGCCCTTGGTCATAATGTAGATTTGGTCGAAGGCCTGAAAGGAATTGATCATGCTGATAATCATCACAAACATGATCGTAGGCTTGAGCATGGGCAGGGTGATGTGGAAAAACTTCTGCACCACATTGGCTCCGTCGATGTCCGCCGCCTCGTACACGGCGGAGGATACCCCCTGCACCCCTGCCAGCAGAATCACGGAATTAAAGCCCAGATTCTTCCAGATGCTCATAATAATAACCGAAGGCATAGCCCATGCGCTGCTCGTCAGCCACGGCACGCTCGGCAGGCCAATGGCGTTCAAAGCGGAGTTAATCAAGCCGAAATCGTCGTTGTACAGCCATTGCCACACCATGGCAATCGAGGTGTAAGACACGATGACAGGAATAAAAAAGGCAGTCTTATACAGATTGGCGCCCCGAATTTTCTGGTTCAGAAATACCGCCACCAGAATAGCCAGCAGGGTTCCCAGCGGAACCGTGCCGATCGTAAAGTAAACCGTATGCCACAGGGCCTCGCCGAAATCCCCGTTGGTAAACAAATCGATGTAGTTCTGTACCCCAACAAATTTCGGCGGGGTAACTCCGTCATAGTTTGTCAGGCTGTAGTAAAATGACATGACAACGGGAAAAACGGTAAATACGATGAAGCCGATGATCACCGGCATCAGAAACAAATACCCCCAAAAGGTTTCGTTCGCTCCAATTGGCTTTCGCTTTTTTTCGGATGTCTGCGCTGCCATTTCCAATCACCTCAATTCGAAATTTCGAGTATTGCGGATAGAAGCTCCGCTTGCACCTTTTTAAAAGAAAGGGAGATTTTTAACCTGCGCAAAAATCCCCCTTCTTCTTTCACCGATCCGGCTGCTCTGCTGTTACCCGGCCAAAATCGCGTTGATTTCCTTGATGAGCGCCTGTTGGGTTTCTTCCGGCGTGCTCTCACCGATCAGCATTTTATCCACGAGCTCCTGCATCTTGGTGTTTACCTCTGTGCGATAAATAGAGAGCTGGTCGGTCATATCCACATCTGGAACAGAATCCACAAACGCCTTCACATTCTCCGGAAATTTCGTATCCAAAACAATCTGGTTTGCGGCGTCATCCGCAGCAGCGGGCAGGGCCATGTTGCTTTCGGCCACAATGCGCATCCCCTCAGGGCCCGCGAGGAACTTCAAAAGCTCCCACGTTTCCTCCGGGTGCTCCGTATCGGCGGAAATGCCCCAGTTCAGGATGCCCGCCTTCACGTTCTGCGTTTCCCCCTTGGGCATACGAACCACATCCCACGCAAAGGGAAGGGCGTCCGCCTTATACTGTGGAAGCATCCAGAGGCCGGCGGCCTCCATCGCCACCGACTGATTGCGGAACATGGCGTCGGCGCTTTTGCCCATGGCGGTCAACGAGGCCGGATTGGGCGAAAGCTGGTCTACCACAACCAAGTCGTACAAAAACTGCAGCGCCTCTAGGGCCTCCGGGGTATCCAGCCCCTTTACCTCGGTGCCGCTGGTATCGTACTCAACGCCGGACAGACTGAACCAGTTTAGGATCTGGTCCGCCCATGCGCCGGGATGACGATAGCCGTACACCTTTTCCTCCGCGTTTGTCAGCGCCTTGGCGGCAGCGTAAAAATCCTCCATGGTCCAATCATCTGTCGGCAGCTCCACCCCGGCGGCATTGAACATATCCTTATTGTAATACATCACATAAGGAGAAACCTCCTGAGGCAGGGCAAACAACTGATCCTCATAGCGCAGAGGAAGCAGCAGAGATTCGGGGTAATAGGACAGATCAAACGCTTCGTCGCTCTCCATGAAAGGATCCAAAGGCATCAGCACGTTCCGGTACGCCAAGGAATAGCACCATTCGTTGATGTAGATAATATCCGGGGCCGTACCGGAACCAATGAGGGCCATCAGCTTCTGGAAGCGCTCTGTACCAATGTCTACAGGCTTAATGGTCACATTGGGATGCTCCTGTGTATACAGATCAAATTTTTGCTGGTGGATCTCCAGCTCCTGCGCGCTGCCGCTTACAGCGACTTCAATGGTGACGGGCTCTCCAGCGCTGCTTCCGCCGCCGTCTGCACAGCCAAACAACATGGTGCTCATCAGAATGAGAGCAAGAAATAAGGATACTGTTTTTTTCATCACTTTACCTCCTCGTATCAATCGTCGGGTTAAATGACATGGACACCGGCAGGCATTCATTTCCTCGCAGAAGAAAGAAACTCCAAGGTATCCCAGTCGATCAGCGATTCAGGTGTGCCCCATTTGGTGGTGGAAAAGCCTGCCGCAATCGTCGCCCGCCGGATCGCCTCGCGGATCTCCATGCCCTTTGCCAAAAGCACGGCCAAGGCCGAAGCAAAGGCATCCGCCGCTCCCGTGGTATCGATCACGTCAAATTTTTCCGCCGGAAAAGTCTGGCACCGGCTTCCGTCGCTCCAATAGCAGCCTTTTCCGCCTCTGGTGATAATCACCTGTCCCACGCCCTTCTCCAGAAAATATTCCGCTTGACCCGCGCAGGTATCCCTGTCCGGGCAAAGCCGAGCGCTTTCCTTTTCGTTGGGCATAAAAATGTCTGTCTTTTCAAATATTTCATCGTCCAGTTCGTCCACAGCGGCTGGGTTCAGCAGGATCTTCACCCCCTTCCTGTGCGCCAGCCGCACCACCGTCCGGACGATTTCTATATTCAATTCCGTCTGAAGCAGGCAATAGGCCGCCCCGTCAAACGCCGCTTCATGCTCCATCACTTCCTGCGGGGTTAGAAGGTCATTCGCGCCCTTATACACCATGATGCCGCTTTCTCCATCCTTCTGCACACAAATATAGGCGTGTCCCGTGGCATCCCGGGAGGTGCGGCGGACACAGCCCAAATCCACACCATGAGAATGGAGGTAATCCCAAATCTCGCTTCCCTCATAGTCCCGCCCTACCTTGCCGATCAGGGAGACGATCCCCTCCAGCTTGACCACGCCTATGGCTTGGTTAAGGCCCTTCCCGCCCGGGCTGATCAATCTGGAATCGGTGAGAGCAGAGCGCCCTACCTGCGGAAAATCTTTCAAATAAATGGTGGTATCCATATTGATGGGGCCTACCACAACAATTTTCTTGCTCTTCGCACTCAATGGCATCGCCACACTGTCTCCCCGATACAGCTGCCCGCAAAGAGGTCCTTCGTTTTTCTTCTGTGTCTCAGCGCCTTCGATGCGGGCAATCAGGCCGCGGCAGGCCGCTTCCGCCAGCTTAGCAAAAGGCGGAAGCAAAACAGTAAGTCTGGGCAAAAACCCGCCGGGTTCATTTTCCGAGAGGCTGACCACAGAAAGATACCGGGGGATTCTCCGGTTTTTCCGCTCCGCCCCTTCATAAACCTTTTCCGCCAAGGCCGTGTCAAAGCACACCGCGCCGGTATTTTCCAAGAGCAGCTTGCCCTCCAGTCCCTCCCGGCTGTAGCGGCAGGTTTGCAGCTCCGCCAAAGGAGAGCCCTTCACATGCAGGCACTTCCGGCAGCCCTCTACAAACTGCATTTCGTTTGGCGTATCGCCGTGAACCATGCAGAATATCCGATTATGCCCCTGCTCCACAAGCTCCATCGCCGCCTGATACCCCAGCTGCGCATAGTCAAGCCCCAATGCCTTGGATGCGGCCGGCCGGTCAAAATTCACCGTACAGCAAGGGAGAGACTTCACAAGCGCCTGATTCTCTTCGCCGTTTTCCGGTATGCCGCAGCGCAGGATCCCCTCCAGAGGATACTCCAAAAGAGCTTGAGGGCACCTGCGCTCTTCCGCCGCCGTTTCGGCAAACCGCGTAAGCACGGAATACCCCTCCCGCGCCGCTGCCAGCAGCAGGCTCTCCAGAAAAATATCGATGCCCGGACGCTTTTGCAGCACTGCTCCCAATAGGAAGGACCGGGCGGGAAATGCAGCCGCCGCAGAAGGCGCCGCCGGCCGGTAATGATTTTCCTTGATTACAGACAAAACCTTCCGGCGGGTTTCCGCGCTGATCGCTTGATCCTTTTTATTCAAGATTTTTGAAACGGTCGATGGGGAAACACCGGCCAGCTTGGCAATATCCCGTATATTCATAATAGCTCCTTCGCTCATGAAACTTGTTTCCTAAACCCGTTTCCTTGCGCACAGAATAACATGTTTTTCCTTATATGTCAAGTATTTAAATGAAATTACCAAAAATTCACTCGATTCTTCTCCCGCATAAGGGTTTACACTAAGCGTGAAAGAAAAACAAAACCTTTCACCGCTGGTGTATCAAACAGCACAAAGGAGGCTGTATTATGGAAAAAATCAAGGTTATCCAATACGGATGCGGAAAAATGGCGAAGTATACGCTGCGCTACCTGCACGAACACGGCGCTCAAATCGTCGGCGCAATCGATGTGAACCCCAAGGTGGTCGGTCTGGATGTCGGCGACTACGCGGATCTCGGCCTAAAAACCGGTGTAATCATTTCCGACAACGCGGATCAGGTGCTGGACGGATGCAGCGCGGATGTCGCCATCGTCACACTGTTCAGCTTTATCGGGGATATTTACGAGCAGGTGGAAAAATGCGTTGCCCGCGGCATCCACGTTATCACCACCTGTGAGGAGGCCGTCTACCCTTGGACCACCTCCGCCGCACAGATCAACCGACTGGACGCTCTGGCCAAAAAGAACGGCTGCACCATTACGGGCTCCGGCATGCAGGATATTTTCTGGATCAATATGGTCGCCATGGCCGCCGGCGGCTGCAATAAACTGACCAAAATCAAGGGCGCCTACAGCTACAACGTAGAGGATTACGGCCCGGCGCTTGCCAAGGCGCACGGCTGCGGGCTAACCAAGGCGGAATTTGAAGCGCAGATTGCTCACCCCGCGGAATTCGAACCCTCTTACGCGTGGAATGCCAGCGAAGCGCTTTGCAGCAAGCTGGGGCTGACCGTCAAAAGCATCGCGCAGAGGCATGTCCCCTATACCGTGGACCACGACGTATACAGCGCCACGCTGGACAAAACCATTCCAGCCGGCAGCTGCATAGGGATGTCCGCGGTCGTAACCATTGAGACCATGCAGGGCATTATCATTGAGGAGGAAACAATCGGCAAGGTTTACGGACCCGGCGACGGAGATCTGTGTGACTGGCGGCTGACCGGTGAGCCCAACACGGAATTTCACGTGGTAAAGCCCGCCACAGTGGAGCATACCTGCGCCACTGTGGTCAACCGCATTCCAAGCCTGCTGGCCGCACCTGCCGGATATGTAACCTGCGACCAGCTCGATCCGCTCCGCTATCTGGCCTACCCCATGGAGTATTCTCTGTAAGCCGGAACCCGCTGTGTGCTGTGTGCCGGATGACAAGGTCTGCGCAAACAAGCGCTTCTACGGTTTTCAGCTCCACGGCGTATTTTACCTTTTATATCCAATGCGGCGTCTAAATGATGTATTGCCGGGTTTTCATGTATTGCCGGTTTCTCAACGGTCCGCCGGCGAAATCCCACGCAGGGAAGAAACGCCAAAGCAGCGGGAATGTTCTTAATGAATGGGTCTGCAATTTTCAAGGTGCCGTGAGGTCACAAAAAGAACCTCTCACCCTATTTGCCGTTGAAGGTGAGAGACTGCACAACAATTTTTTTGAAGATCTTCATTTTCGAACGTAAACGACATTGCGATACACGCCACATCTCCAGCCATACAAGCCGTTTCACCGGTCGTTTTGATACTCTGTAAAAATGGCATAAGAAAAGCAGGAAACCTTTCAAAGATTTCCTGCTGAGTGGTGCCGCCGGTGGGCGGCCGGTATTCAATTTTGAAAGTTCGGGTCAGAGCGGCTCGATAAACTGTTGTTTATCGCATGCAAGCATTGACAAATTTCATAGGTACGTCCATGCGTTCTGCTACTTGTTCTGGTGTCATTCCACTGTTTAAGAAACGCTTGCATACTATTTTCATATTCTCGCCAACTTCGATAATGTGTTTATCTGGGTCATAGAAGCGAACAACACGCTGTCCCCATGAGTGTTCTACAATAGGGTGGACATATTCAACCTCACATTCTTTCAGCTTATCCGCAAATTCATCAAAATTATCTTCTTCAAAGTAAATTTCAAAGTTATTGCCACCAAAAGAAATATCGCTTTTCCCGATAAAATTTTGATATGTTTCAACTGTCTGCAAAGCCAAACCGCCCGTTAAAGTTTTATTTGCTCCAAAATCCATAATCACATGAAGCCCCAAAACCTTTTTGTAAAACTCAACTGATTTGTCTATATCTGTTACTACCAGCATAGGATTTTTCATTTTCATTCTTGCTACCTCCACAACTTCCAATTGTCGTTAAGTTAATTATACTATGACCGACCACTTTTAGGAATAGATCAATTGTAAACTTGTTTAATAAAAACGCACCTGCAGGACGGGACATCAGCCCATAAAGCAAGTGCGTTTCCTTTTAGTTCGTATAAATTACGGCATACCAGTTCACCACAAAAGACATAAAGCTCCTCTGAAAAACAGAGAGCTTTTTGACTGTGTACCATGAGATATGCGGCCTATATTATAAACTCATACTCGCTGCTTCGTATCGGCATCCCAGCGCATCCCCCCAGACCAAAACATGGGAGGATGTGCATGACAAACCACCCTGCCAAAACCGCGTTTTTTTATTGGCAGAGCTGTCTATACGATTCTGGTCAGTTCACTTTTCTCTGCGCCGTTAGCTCCCCAGAATTTGAACTGCTATGCCATTATAAAACTGACATAAATCCGTAAAACAGAAGGAGAGGTGAACTAAAAGTGCAGAATCACCATGAAATACTCGGCGAAAGCATCAAGCCTGCCCGTATAAAAGCGGATATTACGGTCGAAGCCCCGGCTGCCAAGGTCGAAGTAACCGAGAGATTTATAAGAACGAAGGCAAAAAAGCCCAGCTACGGCATCCTCTATAAGCTGATTCGAGAGCTGTCCATTTTACCCGATCAGATTTTCTTCCCGGAAAAGCAGGCAGTACCACCGCAAGAACACAAAAACTGCGGAAAGGATATTTCCTTTTTTCGAGGGTTTTGTGATTGGATTGCTGCCCATTTCCATCAATGTGCCCTCCTTTCACTGAGGGGGAGCGTTGTTTCTGCGGGAGTGGGGCTGGACGGCCCCATCCTGAACGTACTCCAGTACCTGTAGTTCACCCTTTTTCAGCCGGAACACCACATCGGCCTGTTTTGCCAGCTCGCCCGAGTGGGTAACGACCACCACACACTTGTTCATCTTGTGAGCGCTCTCTTTGAGAATTTCCGTGATGTCTTGGGCGGTATCCTCGTCCAGATTGCCGGTAGGCTCATCGGCCAGAATCACCGGGGCCTCACTTGCCAGAGCGCGGGCGATAGCCACCCGCTGCTGTTGGCCTCCGGAAAGTTTCAAAACATTCCGCTTTGATTCCTCTTTTGTAAGGCCAAGGCGCTCCAGAATGGGCAGCGGCGGCAGTTTAGAAGTTAGCGACACATTCTCCGTGGGAGTCAAGTAGTCGATCAGGTTATACGCCTGGAAGATAAATGCCACATGGTTTTTCCGATGGTCGGAAAGGCCCGTCTTGGCAATGTCCTGCCCGTCGAAATAAATCTGGCCGCTACCGGGGCTGTCAAGGCCGCCGATTAGGGAGAGCAGGGTGGTTTTGCCGCAGCCGGAAGGCCCTAGGATGGCGTAGAGTTTGCCTTGTTCCATTTCGGCGTTGATGTCCTTTAAGACTTTCTTTTTATTATCGTAGGAATATCCCACTTGCTTGATTTCCATGATACTCATAGTGATTACCTCATTTCGTTATTTTAGGAGGGTGGATGGCCTTATTCCATCTGAGCCAAAATCTGTTTGGGCTTTAACCGCATAGTAGAGATACTGGACACCAGCACCGCCGCTACCAGCAGGATGCCGCCTACGACGGCCACCAACATAAAGTGCTCTGGCGTAACGATGACATTCTCAGCCGCCTTACCGAACAGCGTCCCCAAAGTTCCCGCCACCCGCTTGCCGGAGAGGTAGGCCAGTGGGAAGGCCACCACTGCGATCAGCAGGGTTTCCAGCACATACTGGAGGATCACCGCAGGCTTGACGATACCCACTGCCAACAAAATGCCTGTTTCCCGTTTCCGGCCGCGGATGGACATTGACAAAATCACAATTATCAATATCATACTCACAACTGTTACCACAATGATAAGCGTAGTAATCAAAGTACCAGTATTAGAAAGGGAAGCGGAGATATTTTGATACACCTCATCATTAGCAATAATCTGAAAATTGTTCCAGTTGATAGAATCAATATTTTGTACCTGCTGAATAATAACTTCAAGCTGTTTTGGGTCGGTCACAAAGAAGTCCGCAGCAGCATAGCCTACATCTGCATAATTTTCCAACAAATCTTTCATTGCCGCTTCACTAACAAAGGCATTATTCGCATAGTCATAATAAGACGCCTCATTATAATTATTTTTCTCATCTGTTTTATCAGCCACAATTTCAAACAAACCGATAATTTTCAACTCTCTTGTTTTATCACTTGACAATGGATTATTGACAGCTTGAATAGTATCGCCAACTTTAAGATCATGCTTTTCTGCCATCTCTTTACTAATAACAATTCCATTATCAATAGATGTATCAATGCCTCTCCCCTCACACATAACCAACGCTCCAGACAGGAAAAGGGAGTGATATTCTGAATTGATACAACCATAAGAATAAAATTGACAATCAACCATTGCATGACCCGTAGGGTTCATTTGTTCCAACCAATTCCCATTACTATCAGACAAGCATAGAATTGTACGGATAGAGGCGTTATAGCCCTTGATACCATCTACTTCAGCAATCTTTTCCATCATGTCAGCTGTAAGATATTCTTGTGTGCTGTAAGAGCCACCACTTCCACTTGACCAACCTCCCGTAGATACATTCCTTTCTACGGTAAAGCTGGCCCCGGTAGTTCCGCGCACCTCCTCAGCCTGTTCCTCCTGTGCATCAGCGATAGCAAGTCCCGATAGCACCAGCGTGGCAATAGACAGAAGCAAGCAAAATATAAGCATCGTCTTTTTCCATTTCCGGATAGTATATAAAACTGCTCTTATTCCTAATTTCATTGTTAAAACCTCCTTAGCTCATCTGCGACAAGATACTTTTGGGCTTCATTTTCATAATGGGACAGGCTGCCAATACGGTAGAAGCTACACAAAGCGCCATGCCAAAAGCCCACACCAGGGCGTAATCCACGGCGGAAACAGCCACCTCAATCTCGGCAAGGCCCAAATCCTCGGCAGGTTCTTCCGCAGCTTCGCTTTTCCCGATCAAGTCCACCGTTTCACAGGTTTCACTTGTCACTTGAGAAAGCAGGCTGCTCCCGATCTGATGGGAAATGGCTGTGCTGGTTCCGAAGGAAACCATCAGGGCAATGGCCGCCACAAGAATCACTTCCAGCAGGTATTGCAGCAGCACCGAGCCTTTGGAAATGCCCATGGCCAGATAGATGCCGGTTTCATGGATTCGCTCACGGAGCCGCAGCGTCAGGAACAGAGCCAGCACCAGAAAACAAATCACGGATACCACCGCAATGGCGATAAAGACGATATTCTGCAAGCCCTCCAAGGATTCCTTGGCGTTTTGATAGTCGTTGTCATAGCGAGTCAAGGTGCAGCTCTCCCAATCCACGCCATCCAGTTCCTGCACATCGGCCATAATACGCTCCAGCTTGTCCGGGTCGTTCACATAGAAATCCCCGTACTGGACATTGGTGGTTCCCTCCGTGCCGTAGAGTAGGAAAGAGGCGGTAGAGAGGTCGGTAAACACGATGTTGTCGTAAAGGTCATAGGATGGGGCTATGCCGATGGAATCCTGTTCCTCGGTGTTGGTGAAGATCCCGGCCACCATCACGGGGATGGTCTGGCTTTTGTCCTCCACATTCCCCAGCAGCATGGTATCGCCCACAGACAGGCCGTTGCGCTGGGCGAATTTCTCATGGAGCAGCACCTGGCTGCCAGTTTCGGTGATGATGGGGTTGCCCTCCACCATCTCAAAGCCGCCATCGGTGAAATAGCTGTCCTCCCGGGAGTTGGAGCTGGCCACCACCCGTCCCGCGTTCTCATAGCCCTCCGGCACCCGGGCGGCATCGGTGTTGATCTCCAGAAGATTCCCGTCTGCGTCAAAATAAGCAGCGTAGGTGTAGGAGCGCAGGGTGTACCTGCCGCTCAAACCATCCACATCAAGAATCTGGCTCACCGTATCCTCCGGGATGCCGTTTTCCAGTGTTTTGGCGTTGATGGTGAAATAGCCCAGCAGGGCTTTTTTAATATTGGCGTTGGCCGTCTCTGAGGCCGATTGGATGGAAAGGCAGGTCAGCATCAGCGTGGCCATAACCAGCAGAAACGCCAGCAGCGTGAGGGTCTTGCCCTTTTTGCGGATGGAATACAGGCAGGCCCGCTTGCACAGGTTCATGTCTGAGCCGCCTCATTTCCTTCGGGTAAAATCAGTGGGTTCACTTGTGTACCTCCTAACGTAGTTTTTCGCCGGGGCTGTTTCCCGCTCCGGTGGTGTCCCCGTCTGCCGGGAACACCCTTATGGTACACGACGAAGGTGGAGCCCTGATGGAGTTGAGATATTTTTTAGGTGGAGTTGGCATTTTTGCAACCCCAAATTAATGTACTGTCTCCCGGCGTCTGGGCAAAGAAAAAACAGGAAACCTCTGAAAGATTTCCTGCTTGGTGGTGCCGCTGGTAGGCGGCTGGCATTCAGTTTTAAAAGCTTGGAGTAGAGTGCCTCAAAGATCGTGCGATACAACATGTATTATTCTTTGACTGTGCCGGCATAAATTATGTTATCATCAGTAATACCTTCTATTTGTAAAATCATTTTGCAATGAATTCCATCTTCGATAAGATAAAAGGTATTTTCTCCCTTTTCAAGTTCTACGCTTTCTTCCTTCCAAATAGCATTATAGGCTTCCTCTGTTGCAGGCAACAATTCTATTGTGGTAGGCTCAGTATCAGAATCGTTATAATATCCTAAAATTGCTCCTTCCTTATCATCCGTACTATAAGTGTACCGCAAGGTTGCCTTTGCGTCATTTTTTAAATTTAGATAGTAAATTTCTGAATTTTCAGTAGTCAAATCTATTTTTATTGTTGTTTCTGTACGGTTGCTTTCCTGCTCGGAGATCGCAACATCGATTTGATGTTCAATATCATCTTGGGTTCCACTGATCGTCTCCTTTACTTGCTCCTCGTTCATTTTCTCTCCATTCTCATCATTATTGTTTGAAGAAACACATCCTGACACAGATAAGATAATGCACATTACTAAAAATGTTGATAAGAATTTTTTCATCAAATCTTCCTCCATTCTGTTTGCTATTTTAATATTTGATAATAAAACAGCACCAAAAGTAACTGCTTTGTGTGTATGGATATGAAATTGTCAAACTGGAAGCTGTCATTCTGTAAGCAGTCGTCCGTTATCATTCCATTCGCCATACATAACTCCCGCTTTTGTGTTATCTAAAAGCTTCTGTAAGCGACTCTGGAACAGTTCCGACTGCTTTTTCTTAATCTGAATTGTATCAATTCTCACACGCTGATAAAGTGGCGGAAAACTTTGAAAATTCGCCCAAATCTCTGCGTCCGCTTGAAGTGCATTCAAAATATCTTTATCAATCACAAATCCCTTCTCACTCATATCCGGCAACACAGCACGACCGGCATCTGTCATTCGTCCTAATCGTTCCATTCTGCGACAGCGTTCTTTGTTTAATTCAGACCATAAACTTCCCTTTCTTCGAGGAGCTAATCTTTGTGCTGTAACTCCGTTATCCATTTTCTTTGTTGTGCTGTCAATCCAACCAAAGCACATTGCTTCTTCAACTGCGTCTATATACCAAAATGTTTCATCATCAACAGGACGCCCACGCTTTACAACTACCCAACATTCAGGTTCTTTATTATAATTTTCCAAAAGCCATTGCCGTAACTCATCACGATTTTGTACATTCAATAAATTTCTAAATTCCATTCACTTTATCTCCACAACTTCAAATTTGCCGCTTTCTACATATCCACATTATACCATTCGCATATCAGCACCACAATAAAATTTTATGCACCGATAATTTAGAACAATTGATAACAAAAAACTTAAAGCAAGACTTCCTGCATCCTTGAGTTTATTTTATCATGTCTTTTAATTTTTTCTAAGAATAAATTGTAAACTTGCTATCCGGGAACGGCTTGCAGCACAAGTTGTTTTTGGGCAGTAAGTCGCCCGGCAAAGCGCAGCATACTGCCTTTACCGCAAAAGCGCCGTAAACTTCACGCCGTTTTCCGTGTTGACCATGCTGTGGGTGATTCCGTGGTGGTTCAGAATGGTCTTGGTGATATACAGCCCCAGGCCGCTGCCGCCGCTGTTCCGATTTCTTGACTTGTCCACCCGGTAGAATGGCGTGAAGATACGCTCCAAATCTTCCTCGGCAATGTGGACGCCGGTATTCTCCACGGAAAACACCTCATCCTTTTGGGTGACAGTAATCACCGCGCCCACCGGCGAATAGGCCACGGCATTTCCAATTACATTGGTAAACACCTTCTCCATGAGCCGCCGGTCCCCCTGATAGTGGTATTCCGGCTGTATGTCCATGCGAAGCTCGATCTGCTTGTCCTCCATCCGGCCACGGAACTGCTGGCAGACCTTTCGCAGCATTTGGCTAATGTCCAGATCGGTACGCTCCAGATGAAAATCGCCGCCACCCATCTGAGCCGCCGATAAAATCTCTTTTACCAGTGCTTCCATCTCATTGGTGGTTTTCATACACCGGCGCAGGTAGGTATCGCGGTCTTTGTATTCACCCACCTGATAGATCATGCCCTCCAGTTGCCCCTTGATGATGGCAATGGGGGTTTTCAACTCATGGGATACAGCGGTAAAAAATTCCACACGCTGCTTTTCCTGCTCGCGTTGTCTCTCAATGTCCTTTTGTAGCTTCCAGTTCGCTGCCTTTAAGCTATCCATCGCGTCGTTCAATCGTTGGGACATTTCATTCAGGCTGGCGGCCAGAACGCCAATTTCATCTTTTCGGTTGACTTCACACTTCCAGGTCATGTCCAAAGTAGTCATCCGTTTCGCCACGTTGCTGATACTGACCAGCGGCTTGGAATAATACCGGGAACAAACCACTGCCCCAATGATGGAGATCAACAGAATCACAACGGCGATAAAGGGGATGAGCTTCAGCAGGATGTCATAGGATTGCGCCACCGCTACCAGTGCGGCATTAGCAAATAAATGATAGGTTTGCCCGCCTTGCTGGAATGTTGCAGAACAGCTTATGGAAGGGGCGGAAGTATCCAGATTCTCCATATTGGCAAAATTGACGGAGAACAGATTGTTCCCATACGCATCGTTGACCTCCACCGAAGCATTATTTGTCATAGAAAACTCCAACAGGCTGTCTGAGCTGGCCTCCCAGCCGTTCCGCTCCAGAACCTCCACCAAATCATAAAAATCGGAAGTGATTTGTCCTTCCAGCTCCGTACGGTAATTTCTCGGCAGGAAAATCATCACCATGCCGTAAATGATAATGCAGCAGACCGCCAGCAGCGCCAGCATACTGAGAAAGGTTTTGATCTGAATGCTTTGACTAATCTTCCTTCTCAATTTTATATCCCGCCCCTCTCATGGTTTCGATGTAGTCCACCCCCAGCTTCTTGCGGATATTCTTGATGTGGGTATTCACGATTTTTTCGTCACCAATATAGTCATAGCCCCAAACCGTGTCCAGCAGTCTTTCTCTGGACACCACCCGGCCCTGATTCTCTAAAAGGAGCTTCAAAATCTCAAATTCTCTAGTAGTCAGGAAAACGCTTTCTGTTCCCACAAGGACGGTAAGACTGTCCGTATCCACAGTGATTTCCTTATAGCGGATCACGTCATTGTGGGCAGCGCCACCCTGCTCCGCACGGCGCAGCACCGCTTCGATGTGCTTCATCACAACCGGCATGGAAAAGGGCTTGGTGATGTAATCATCTGCCAGAGCGTCAAAACCCTTCATCTGGCTGTCGTCATCATCCAACGCAGTAAGCATAATAATGGGAATCTGGCTCTCTTTCCGCAGGATTTCACACACGGCAAAGCCGTCAATTTTCGGGAGCATTAAATCTAAAAGCACCAGATCAGGCTTGTTCGCCCGGAACCGCTCAATCCCTTCCAGACCATCAGCAGCCAGAACCACCGTGTAGCCTGCATCCTCCAGAAACGCCTTGATGATATTCTGAATGGATTCTTCATCCTCTATAATCAAAATCATTTTTGACATTGCTTACACCTCCAAGGGTAGTGTAACACACAAAGGTGGAGTTTCGGTGGAGAGGGGGAATTTTTTTAATTCCTCTGTTCATATTATAGCTGAACTGCATTTTGAGAAAAAGTGTGCGAATTTGAATTCTGTATATCCACATGATACGAGACTGTATGACAGGCTATTTCTATTTGAAAAAAGTCAAAAATGCCCCTCATCCAACAATGAAAAGCCCCCCAATTGCTAGACAGTATAATACACTATCTAACAATTGGAGGGCTTTATTATGCCAAAAGGAATCCCCAACAAACGTTACACGCCGGAATTCAAGCGAACGGTAGTCGAGACAATGCGAGAGAAACGTCGGCGTATATGCGAAGTGATGAAAAAGTTTGAAATCAATGACCATGGCATCATTAAACACCGGGAGCGAATCTATCTTGAAGAAGGGCCGGAAGGCTTGGCGGTAGAACGGCGTGGGCAAAAAAGCAGCAGTCGGCCGGCCAAGTTGTCTAAGGCGGTTGAAGAAGACCTTATTGCAGAGAACCAGCGGCTGCGAGCAGAGGTAGATTACCTGAAAAAATTTGCAAGCCCCTTGAATTACAGCTCACCATCCGCCTCATTCGTGAACTGGATACAGAGATTAAATTGAAGAGCAGATTCAATCCTTGATGGATGCCCCTATTCTACCATTACTACAATTCCCGGCATGGGCTTCCGCATGGCCGCCATGATTCTCGCTGAGGTCGGGGACTTTTCACGTTTCGATTCTCCGGACAAGCTGCTGGCCTACGAAAGAAGCTGGTACGCCTCATTTTTGCTTTGATGCGTTCCGGTTCTCCTTACTTTCCTGAGCTTTAATTCATGGCCTGTAATTCCTGTTCTTTTGTAGAATTTCGGTAAATTCTGGAAAATTATGAGATTTTCCAAGAAAAGTTATTCCCGAAAGAAATCAAGGCTTATCTGCGCGCCTCCATTTTACGGACGCGCGCAGCTTCAGGCATTACTCAGGGAGAAATGGCTCACCGCCTGCTTTTAAGCACCAGAGCCTACGCAAAACTTGAAGCCGGCGCCTGCTGCAGCCTTGTCACCGCTTTGATTTTCCTTTCACGCTGCTGTCCTGACCGATGCCAATTGCGATGTATACCGCCTTCTTTACAACCTGCCCTTCGCTGCGCACAAGACTCAAACTCGTCTTTCCGATCATGGGGAACGGACACATCCACGTTCCCCAAAGCTGGTACGCAGCGTTTTTCTGCTGTACCCGTTACGGCTGTTGTCCGTGTCCTTGTTCTTATAGGTCGTGCTTGTAGTCGTGCTTGCTATAGCCCAGTTCGTCATTAGACTCGGCCCCCAGACCATTTTCCATAAACTCGGCTATGGTCTCCTCCTGTAGATATATTACAGAATACATATAAGCACTTCAGCATGTATAGAAACGTTTCAGCTTATCTGCGTGCAGGCCGATTAGGATACCTGCGCAAACCGGCCCCATCGTCCATCCACTTTCAATAGACCACGGCCCCCAGCCAATGTCATTCGGGATCGCGTAAACCTCCAGCTTTTCCATATCCGAGCTTCTCGGCCATGTACCATTGATCAGCGGATCTCTGCTGTGAATCTGCATATGAATAAAATATTCAGTAATATCTTTCCAAAGCTCGTAAAAATACACATCCCCTGTACAGAAATATGCCTGAATAAATCCCAGAGGAAGCCAGTTCACCACATACAGATTATCCACAATCGGATTTCCATTTTCCACTAGCATAGAGCCTTCGTCTCCAATATTCGGTTTAGGGACCTCACCGTTAAACACCCACTCCAGATAACCGCCATTGGGGTGACGCACCGTTTGAAGCTGCGCCACAGTATCATACAGCACCTTTTTATGACGCTCCTCCCTTGTGGTATAGTAAAGCCAAGAGAGCCCCAGAATCGTTCCGGTCAGTCGGCTGGTTGTATAGATGCTTCCCCGGCAGGACGGATATATTTTCAAAAAAGCTTCAAAACCGCGGATCCCCGCCTCCTTGTACTGTGCCTTACCGGTCAGTTTATAAAACATCAGAAGCGCGGTAAAAAAATACGGGTCTCCCGGCTCCGGGTCATCACATGGCTTACTTTGAATTTCGCGGATACGCTTCTCACTGAGATTGGCATTGTCGAGCCTCCTCGCACGAAGGCCATCGCTGCCTGAGGTGCGAATCAGATAGTCCAGTCCTGCCTGAATTTCTTTCATGTGACTGTTTGTCCCCAAATACATGTTCTTCAGCAATTCACCTACCAGTAACCGCCCCGTATCATGCGTATAGCACACGCCCCACGCAGAGTCTGTCCAGCCAATCATCCCCTCAAAAATTCCAGCATTTTTACGCTGCATATAATCGAAGCAGTAGGAAAACAGATTATCCGCAATTTGCAAGCTACGGGCAGTACCGTTTACGACATAATCCATAGCGTACATCATACCCACCTCACCCATGCAGTCATCTCGAATGGGCATGGTTCTTCTACGGGTACCGTCCGGGTAGATCTCTGTGCCAAAGCCCTCACGCATGCCGCGGCGTCCTTCAGACAGCAGGATTTCCGCATCGTCAAACCAACCCATTGCACGCTTCACAGCAGCATTTGCCTGCATTTCAAAGGAAAGCTCCGCCTTATAGTGCCCCTGCGTATAATGGTCCGGAAGCACCTCCGTTTGAACTTCTGTCTCCGTCACCCACGAAAGGATAAAATTCAGCAGCCTTCTCCAGCTTTTTTTCGGTGCAAAGGTAGCCCGGATAAAATTGCAGAGACGGAAGTTACAGATCAAAAGGCTTTCCGTTTCAAACCAAAGCGTTTTATTTTTTTCGTCATCTAAAAATCCGGCCTCTGGCGTCACATGATCATGCGCACAGATATGCTCCTGCGTAATCAAAAGAGGCTTGCCCAGAGGACTTTTCATATGCTTCGGCGTATATACATTGCACTGCTCCTCCAAAATATCTCCAAATGACAGCCCCTCGATCATCCCATTCTCCGCTATATAAACCATTCGGCTGTAGCGCGTGGATTGCTTCTCCAAAAAATACTGGTCCGGACCTATGCTTTCGTAAAACTCCGCAAAAACTCGTTTTCCTTTTGCAATCTCTTTTTCCATTGCAAAACGATCCACACCGTTCAAGCAGCACGGCGCTTCCTCTGTACCGCCCAGAAGTACAAAGGCATCAAAGTCCGCCAACGCACAGCTTCCGAGGCCCTCCGGCGCAAGCTGCTCCACCTGAATGCCTGAGGTTCTTTCTAAAATGGTCAGTATATCATTTTTCTTTTTAGTAACAACGGCAACCCGTTTCATTTTCTTCTCCTTATATCGTCAAAATAAGTATTGTACAAATTTTTTCTATTGCGGCAACAGCCGGTATGTTCCAAATCACAGTTGTTGGAACACACCAGCTGCACTGAACGCAATCGGATTATTTTTCAAGAATCATTATCATTTGTTCTCAGCGCTCCACGCGTCAAGCTGAGATTGAACCTCTGTCAGAATCCGGTCAACACCGTTGTCCTTCAGCTTCTGGTTAAAGTCATCCACTGCCTGATTCACAGCATCCTGCGAATCATACTGTCCTCTCGCCAGCGTGCTTGCATATTCTGAAATAACATTGCTGCATGCAGCAATCTCATTTGTAATCGGATCGGTATTCAGCACAAATCCCATATGCTCCGGAAGAATCGCACTGTTATTATACTCTACAATCTTTTTCATCATAATATTATCCGGTCCTGTGAGGTCTTCCGGCGCATCAACAACGGTCAAGTTGCCGAACGACGCGCCATACCAGTAGTAATATCCACGATCTACCGGATCACCGCTATTTCTAGAGCTTCCTTCCATTGTCATATTCCCGTTATCATCAATTACCCAATGCTCACCCTCAACACCAAAGCGCAGCATGGTAGCAATGTAGGAATCTGTATTTACAAGCTCCAGCACCATCATAGCCCGTTCTGGATCTGCACAATTCGCTGCAATAGCGCTGCCGGTACCAATATAGTTATTTGTATCCGTCCAAACATTTTCCGCTACTTTAAGCCGAGTTGTATACGTATCACTGTATAAATGATCACTGATGTACGTAAATCCCCAGCCAGCGCAAGCCAGTAATGAACCATCATATAAACTATCCGGGTAATCAGCGTAATCATATGCATAGACGCCGTTTTCTACCATACGTTGCTTCATCAGGCAGAACTCACGGTATTCATCTGTTGCATAGAGGTTGAATGCGGTGTCTGAGCCATAACCAGCTACATCATCAATTCCAGAGATATTGCAAACAGCCGTATAATTATTTCCCAAAAACGTTTCTACATTGAAATAATAAGGGAATTCCGACGCAATATCCATCAGAAGCGGTTTTCCTTCCATCTCCGGGTGTTTTTCATTTCTAAGCTGCAGTGCCTGCGTGAAGAAATCTTCGTTCCCTCTCCAATTTTTAAACTCAAGCCCTTCCATGTCCAGACCCAGTTCTTCTGCCATTTCTTCATTATAAATCATATTCATAATATAGCAGTTGTCTTTCAAAGCCGGAATACCGTAAATCTCTCCATCAATTCGCATGGCATTCCAGACGTCATCGCTGAACTCGCCCTTAATCCCAGTTCCGTACTGGTCAAGGAGATCGTTCAGCGGGAAAAATGACCCCTGCTTCGTGTGGACTGTATAATTGACGCTGCTGTTATAGGTTACAATACCTACGTCTTGTCCAGCACTGAGCATTGTAGGCAGTTTGGTTGCATATTCATCCGCACTAAGAATGTGCAGATTTACCTTTGTATTTATTTTTTCCATCAGATACTCGTTCAAGGTATCATTCACTATGGAAATATCCGGCTTTTCTCCCAAATCCAGATACCAGTCTAATTCTGCATATTCGAGCTCCCCATTCCCTTCTCCGCTGCTGGCGGAATTGTCATCAGCCGCCGGCACAGTATCGCCTGATCCGCATCCAGCGAATGCGGACACAGTCAAAGCTAATGCAACAAGTAGTGAAATCCATCTTTTTTTCATTTGATACTACACTCCTTCGATTTCTCTAAATACTGATTTGATTCCCTCTTTGATCTAATCCTTTCCTGCGCTGCAGTTTTTGCTTCTACTCTGCGGCTTTGTTTCCTGTACTTTTTTACCATTTTTCTAATTTCCTTTTCACCCCCTGACTTTATCAAATCTTTAAATATTTCGGTGCTTCATGCTGTCCGTTCAATGTCGCACTACACATTATTCCTTAATGCTGCCTACTGTCATTCCGCGAACAAAATACTGCTGAAAGAACGGATAAGCAAACAAAATCGGTAAAATTATAATAAGGGTACAAGCCATACGAAGGCTTTCAGTAGGCGCCTGACGTGCAAGCATCATGCCGTCCGGCGTATTCAGAAGCGCCGAGTTCTGCTTCAGATACTCAATGGAATTTTGAAGCTTTGTCAACAGCGTCTGCAGTGGAATAAGGTTTGGGTTGTCTATATAGAGCATACCGGTAAACCAATCGTTCCAGCGGCCGACAAGTGTAAACAGCGCCAGCGTAGCCAGCCCGGCTTTGGAGAGCGGGAGCACAATTCTGAAGAATACGGTAAAATGCCCCGCTCCATCAATTTTTGCCGCATCAAAAAGGCCGTCTGGAATGGATGTGCGGATAAAAGTACGCAGAATAATCACATTATAGGCCCCTATAGCCCCGATAGCAGAAAGATCCATACCGTATTATCCAGATGGAGATAGCGAACATTCACAATATAGCTTGGCACAAGACCGCCGCCAAACAGCATGGTAAAGAACATCAACCAAGTCAGCGGCCGGTTTAGCCAGAAGCTCCGCACTGACAGAACATACGCAAACATGGACGTTACAAACATGCTCAGAAATGTTCCTGCCAATGCATAAAAAATGGTAATGATGTAGGAGCGCACAAGCTGATCTCCCATCTGGAACAGGCTTTTATACCCATCCAGCGTGAACTCCGACGGAAAAAAGGTGTATCCTACCTCGCCGATACTGGCCTCGCTGGAAAAAGATACGATCACGATCAGCCCCATCGGCAGCAGGATAATTAGGGCAACTATTATCAGAAGGAGATTGAAAACCAGATTCCATCCCCTGCCAATCTGGTTGAGCTGTTTTGATTTAGCTTCCATGTTTCCTATTCCTCTCTTTGTGTTTTCAGAACATTGCACTTTCCGGATCAATTTTGCTAATCACCTTGTTGGAAACCACTACCATTACCAGCCCGACTACTGACTGATAAAAGCCAGCCGCTGCATTCATACCAAGATTCCCCATAGACTGCAGCCCACGGTAAATATATGTGTCTATCACGTCCGTCACGCTATAAAGCGCACCGCTGTCCAGTGTCACATTATAAAACAAGCCAAAATCACCGCGAAAAATATTTCCCATAGACATAATCAGCGAAATACCAATAATTGTCCGTAAGTGCGGAATCGTAATATACTTAGCCTGTTGGAAGCGAGTTGCGCCATCTAAAACTGCCGCTTCGTAATAATCATTGGAAATACCTGAAATAACCGCTAAGTAAAGAACCGTCTGATAACCTACCCCTTTCCATGCATTAACAAATACCAGCAGAGCCGGCCAGATTTCTGGCCGCTGATACCAGTTAATGCGCACGCTTTCACCGGCAGCAGAACCGAGAATTTGATTAACAAATCCATTCGAGCGGTCAAGAAAAGCCGAAACCAGAATTGCTACGACTGCCCAGGAAAGGAAAAAAGGCATCATATAAATCGTTTGAAAAACCTTTGCACTCCGTTTTGAACGAATCTCACTGAGAATTAACGCTACAGCCACCGACAAAAATAGGTTCACCGCAATAAAGGCCAAATTATACAATACAGTGTTCCGAGTAATAATAAAAGCATCGGACGATGAAAAAAGAAATTCAAAATTTTTGAGACCTACAAAATCGGAGCCTGCAAAGCCTTTCGTCACATTGAAGTTTTGAAATGCCATTACAAGACCGCCCATTGGCAAATAACTAAGGCAATACCGCACAGAAAAGTAGGCGCGATACTGCCAGAAGTGATATAATAAGAC
>OBVW01000437.1_pt1 | contig 24237 bp, 19 predicted proteins | sample 1495141 | NCBI WGS metagenome assembly OBVW01 (sample SAMEA2580013, study PRJEB22360) | human gut metagenome | biome: human gut; feature: human-associated habitat; material: faeces | place: Denmark | collected 2008/2010
CCCTGCCATACGGAAGTACTCCGCCGTTCCTCGGCCGGTTCTGCCAATGACACCCGATGCATGGGCGTCATCCACGATGAGACAGGCCCCGTAGTCCTTCTTCAGTGTCGCCAGAGCGGGCAGCGGACAAATATCCCCATCCATGCTGAATACGCCGTCCGTCACAATGAAGCGCTGCCCTTCGCAGGGAACGGTCTGCAGCAGTCTTTCCAGATCCGCCATATCGCTGTGCCTGTAAACTGCCGTTTCGGCTTTTGATATACGGCATCCGTCGACAATACTCGCATGATTCAGTTCATCACTGAAAATGACATCTCCCTTTCCGGCAAGCGCATACAGCACTCCCAGATTCGCCATGTATCCTGTATTGAAGATGACTGCGTCTTCGGTATGTTTGAAATCGGCTATTTCCTTTTCCAAATTGGATAACTCAAAAGCTGCCCCCGAGGTAAGACGCGCCCCGCCGCTTCCCGTACCGAAATGAACCGCTTTCGCCGCCGCCTCCTGTACTTCCTTCGCATGGGTCATGCCCAGGTAATCATTGGAATTGAAAACGATATACTGCTTTCCTTCACGATCTACACCGAGAGACGCCGTTTCCATGCGCAGATCCTGCACCTGCCTGAGCCGCCCTTCCTGCCGCAGCGCGGAAAGAGCGGAGAAAATATTTTCCGGCTTCATTTGACCCTCACCAGCACTGTCTGATGCTGCATATACTCCACATACCTGTCCATATCCGTACCGTGCTTTACAAAAAATACGCGGCCGCCGATAGGATCCCCTTTCTCCTTCATCATCGTAATCCGGCCGTAGCCAAACTTCGGCGAACCCACATAGCCTGTCACATAAAAAGGATCATCCGACCAGCAAAGCTCCGCTACCGTCCCCGGCGCCGCCGCCACTTTCGATGCCAGAATGAGCGCTTCCCTCGGATGTTCTCCGCCCAGGCCCTTCGCCCCCATCTGTGCTTCGTATACGCACGTATCTTCGCAATCCATACAGCTGCACCGCACGCCGCGCATACCGAGTCCGTCCAGGCGCTCTCCTGTTTCCGCATCAACGACTGCCGCGCCGCGCATACTGTCTGTCAGCGATTCCAAAATGGCAAATCCTTTCCCCATAGCGGTTTCACTGACTCCGGAACGGAGCAGTTCTTTTTTCGCTGCCGCCCGTCCTTCCTCCTTTGTTGCCGTGTCAATCTGGTACAAAGGCAAAAGCGGGCAGCAGGTGATTCCCTCATGCCTGACCGCTTCCACCTTGAACTGGATAAAATCCGCCGCGCCGCGGTCATGTTCCCAGGCACGGTGCAGCATGGAAATCATCTCCTGTTCCACGCTGTTCTTTGTTACAATCCTCTCCGCTCCGGAAATATGCTGTCCGCCCACGCCGTGGGCACCGCCAAGACTGGAACGCATTTTCACGCTGTACAATACCTTTTCTTCTCCCATAATACTCCCCCTTTATTTTCCGCCCGTTTCCGGACAGCCAACATCTTTTCTAAGTGTAGTAGCCGTCTTCACTTTTGTCAATCATATTTTTTTATAAAGTTTACAATAAAAACAAGATTTTTTCCAAAATAAAAATCTCCTCCCCCGGTTAAGGGAAGAAGATTATTTTTTAACTGCCGCTTTTATTTTCTGCTGCTAAAGAACCCCCTGCAGGAACAGGAAATTTTTATTCCGCAACTACGGAAATATGTACTTCGCTGGTAACCTGCTGGTGTACCCAGACTTCCACATCATATTCTCCTGTGGTCCTGATCGGATTTTTCAGCCTGATATTTTTCTTATCCAGTTCAAACCCATACTGCTCTTTAACGGCATCACAAATATCTTTTGCCGTGACACTGCCGAAAACCCGTCCGTCCTCACCGGACTGCACTTTGATAACCGCTTTTACTTTTTTCAGCTGGGATGCCATGATGACCGCTTCGTCCGCAGCCACTTTGGATTTAAATTCTTTAGATTCACGGCGCTGTTCCGCTGTATTCAGATTGGCTTTCGTTCCTTCCGCGCCAAGTCCGCGGCGAATGAGGACATTACGGCCATAGCTGTCCGCTACTTCGACAACATCGCCTCTTTTCCCCAATTTCTTTACATCCTGAAGCAATACTACTTTCATTCTTTTTCCTCCTCCGTTTGTTTACGAACATTGGCAACAACCGCCTTTGTTATATCTTCTATATTGCCGTCAGTACCGAACTGCGCTCCCGCCACTGTCTGATGTCCGCCGCCGCCAAGCTGTTCCATGACAATCTGCACATTAACAGACCCGTCGGAGCGCGCGGAGAGGCAGAGTCCGTTCTCCGTATAGTAGAAAAGGAAGCTGCACCGTATCTTCTGCACGGTGACAAGGAAATCCGCCACCTGTCCTGCGATAATCTGGGAATCCGCCGTTCCTTCCGGGCATACGGCAAAAGCCATATATTCATCTATCTGTTTCATATCCGCCAGGATCATGGATTTAATCTTGATGGACGCCAGGTCCATCGAAAAGAGCTTTTTAACCAAAGCGGTGTCTGCGCCGCACCGCCTGAGATAACTTGCCGCGTCGAACGTACGGACACTTGTCTGGACGGTAAAGCTCTTCGTGTCCACCACCATCCCCGCATAAAGGCAGGATGCTTCCAGTGCATTCATTTCTTCTTCGCTGCCATAGTACTGGATCAGTTCCGTCACCAGTTCCGAAGCGGAAGATGCCGACGGTTCCATGTACGTAAGAAGCGGACTGTCGATAATGCTTGCCGCACGGCGGTGATGATCGATAACGACTTTCTTCTGCACTTTCCTCAGCAGTTCCGGCGCCGCCACCAGTTCGGGGATATGCGTGTCCACCACAATAGCCACCGTCTTATCCGTCACGAGGCTTTTTGCCTTGCCCTCATCAATCAGAAGTCCTTCCGCCAGACCGCTGGATTGTATGGCCTGGATCATTTTCCTGGACGTATCATCCTGTTTGGAAATGACGATGTGCGCTTCCACCTTGGACACTCTCGCCAGGTGGGAAACACCTACCGCGGCCCCAAGCGCGTCAAAATCTTCATGGGCGTGCCCCATAATGAGAACCATATCCGCTTCGTTAATGATCTCACGGAGCGCCTGCGCCACCACACGGACGCGGACACGGGTACTGCTCACCGAAGCAGGCGCTTTGCCGCCAAAGGCTTTTACATCTTTCCCGAGACGGACGATGGCCTGATCCCCGCCGCGGCCAAGAGCCAGATCAAGCGCCACCTGGGCTTCTTCATACTGGCGGTTAAAAGATTCGTCACTTTTTACGATGCCGATGGACAAGGTCACGGGAATACGGTTCACCGTATGGATTTCCCGCACCCGGTCAAGTATTTCAAAATTAGAATCCATCATATCCTGCAGGGCCTTTGACGAAATACAGGCCACAAAATCAGACGCATTGTACTGCTTGATAAATCCGTCATGGCTGTTGAACGTAGCAAGCACTTTCTCCGTCACATCAGAGAGCAGGGCGGACCGCTCCACATCACTCATCTCCGCCGTCACTTCCTGTATATTATCTATGCGGACCAGACAAAAGACAGGGCGTGCCTCTTCCGACTCTTTTAAAGATTTCTCCACATCGCTCCTGTCCATGAAGTAAAGCACCATGAAAGATGCTCCGTCCGGCTCATCAGAAGGAACCCATTTATGGAATACACGGAAAAACGTTCCTCCCGCATGGCAGTCAAACCACCCCGCCTTCCCCCAGAGCTTGGCTACTTTCTGTCCCTGGATAATATCCCGGAGAGGCGTTCCCTCTTCCGTACCGGCAATCCATGAACGAAATACTCCGTTTGCCCAGACGAGCTTTTTCTTCTCGTCCACAACGGCAATTCCCAGCGGAAGATTCCGCACCGCATAGACCGTACCAACCGAAACACCTGATGATAAATCATCAAGATACCGCATGAGAAGCCGCTCCTGCATAAGGTCGGAGCGTTTCACCCAGACGACAGCCGCCGCGGTCACGATAAACATTAAAAGCCCGAGGAGCCAGTTCTGTGTGGCAAGCACCAGGACCGCCGCCAAAAGGAGGCTTATCATGACTTTTGAAGTTTTCTTATATACCCAAATATTGCTGAGCATAGTGCTCCTTTCATTCTTTTCATCCAACGCAACCCGGTTCCGGAAACCGATGCTTTATATGTAATCGTACCCTATGGCAGTTCTTATTGCAAACAGGCTGCTATTCGTAATTTCTCTTCTTCCTGTATTGAAGCACCATATCGGACAACCCTAGGAGAACGACGATCATCTGCACCATTCCGATGATAACGGAAAGAATTGCGATGATCCAGCGGAGCGGCCTCACGAAAGGATATTTTCTGGGCATCCACCAAAGCGCCGCCAGCCCCTGAAGCCAGAAAACGAGAACACAGGCAAGTCCCAAATTGTACTGGATCATTTCGAGCGTTGCATTTCCATTCGTGATGTACTGCATGGCAAATGCCAGAACATAAAGTCCCAGAAAGAAACGGGGCAGTTCCCATCGTTCCAAAGAAGGCATTCCGGGGATATCCTTTATGCCGAGACGGGTAAAAATCTTTTTCCCCAGTGCCATAGACGCCCAGGTATAGAAAAATGCGGCGCCCAACGTAGCGGCAGGGATGGATTTTCTTATAGAATCCATCATCTGCTTTACATTCTCCTGCGCCTGCGTGAGCAGTTCGCCGGAATAAAGTTGCGCCATCTGCCCCATCATCTGCTGCTCCATGCTGTCCATCGCTTCCCCACCAAAAATCATAGGCGGCACATTCAAAATATACATCGCCGCAAATGCCTGCCCGATCAAAGCGGCAAGAACCACGACCGCTCCCGCGGCAAGCGTCACTGTCGCAGAAACCTTATTTCTGTAACAAATCCCCAGTATCACGCCAAGCACGCCGAAGATTGCGCAAAGGAAAGCAGCGGAAATAAATCCGAAAAATACAGAATCCAAAATCATGATACCTGCCGTGACGATAATTGCCCATGAAGTCCCTTCCTTCATTCCCAGGTATGCGATAGGAAGAGGAATCAGCAAAAATACCACCAGAGAAATCAGGGGCATGTAAAATCCGATGACAGAAAGCACTACCGCCAGTGCCGTACACATTCCCGCCAAAACGACGGCGTTTGTTTCTCCTGCTCTATATTCGTCCATAACTGCTCCTATCAAACATTTATCAGTATTATTCTATATTTTACCATACAGAAACAATAAACGCGGCCAATAAAAAACTGTGACCCCATAAAAGAAATCACAGTTCATTATGTTCGCGCGAGGCTTATCTGACTTCCTGGATGATAGGAAGAATCATCGGCCTGCGCTTCGTCTTTTCAAAGAAATACCTGCCCAGGGCATCGCGGATCTGCGTCTTGATAGCGTTCCATTCCGTCACATTCCCCGTGTTGCACCGTTCCAGCACATTTTCGATACGGCTTCTTGCGCCGGACATAAGCTCCTCGCTGTCACGGACATAAACGAATCCCCGTGATACGATATCGGGACCTGCCGCGACCTGGCTGCTCCCCTTTTCAAGAGCGATAACCACGATGAACACACCGTCCTGCGCCAGCTGCTGGCGGTCGCGGATAACGATATTTCCCACATCGCCTACCCCGAGGCCGTCTACAAAGACAGCGCCGGACTGCACCTTGCCGGTGATCTTGCCGCTGCGGTTCGTAAATTCGAAAACGGTCCCGTTGTCACCGATAAGAATATTCTGCTTCGGTACGCCCAAACTTTCCGCCAATTCCGCATGAGAGCGGAGCATTCTGTATTCTCCGTGAACCGGTACAAAAAACTTCGGACGGACAAGCGAGAGCATCGTTTTCAAATCCTCCTGGGAACCGTGGCCCGACACATGGACGCGGCTCGTCCGGGACGTAATTACCTTTGCTCCCAGACGCATAAGATTATCAATCGTCCTGCCGACACTCGTTTCATTTCCCGGAATCGGCGATGCGGAAATAATGACCGTATCCCCGGCATGGATCTGCACCTGCCGGTGGCTTCCGTCCGCCATACGGGACAGTCCTGCCATAGGTTCGCCCTGGCTCCCCGTCGTGAGGATGCAGATTCTGTCATCGCGATAATGATTGAGCTCCTCCGGTTCAATAAATGTGCCTTCCGGAGCCTTAAGGTAGCCCATTTCAAGCGCGATACCCACTACATTGACCATGGAACGGCCGAAAACACAAACTTTTCTTTTATTTTCAACAGCCGCATCAATCGCCATCTGTACGCGGGACACATTGGACGCGAATGTGGCAAGAATGATACGTCCCCTGACTTCGTGGAAAGCATCTCTAAGCGACTTGGAAACCACTGCTTCCGACAAAGTATATCCCGGATTCTGGGCATTCGTGGAATCGGCGCAGAGGACAAGCACACCGTTGCGGCCAAGCTCGGCGAGCTTGTGCATATCCGTCTGTTCTCCGTCCACAGGGGAATGATCAAATTTAAAATCACCTGTATGCACCACAGTTCCTACCGGCGTACGGACATAAACGCCGCAGGAATCCGGAATGGAATGACATACATGGAAGAAACCGAACCTGAAAGAACCGCGTCTGAATTCATCGCCTGTCTTTACTACATTCAAATTGTACTTTCCGATTTTCTGTTCCTTCAGCTTGCCTTCAATCAGGCCGCAGGTCAGCCGCGTCGCATAGACCGGAGCGGAAACATCACGCAGTAAATAAGCCAGCGAACCGATATGGTCTTCGTGTCCGTGAGTAATGAGAATGGCCTTGATCTTGTCCCTGTTTTCAATCAGGTAACTGAAGTCGGGGATAACGATATCCACCCCCGGCATTGTTTCATCAGGAAAAGCCATTCCTGCATCTATTACGATAATTTCGTCGCCGTAACGGAATACAGTCATGTTCTTCCCGACTTCCCCCAGGCCTCCCAAGGGAATGATCTGTAATCTGGATTTTGCCAAGATTAACCTCCTATTCAATTGTAGCCGTACATTTCATTTATTACATAAAATATAAAAATTGCCGTACCATAGTCGCTTTTGTTATTATACCATGGGACGGAAAGGATTTGTTCCCTTATTAAAGAAATAATATATTTTTTCATTTTTATGTGCACCCATAGTATAATGAATGAAATATGAAATCCCGCACAGGAGGCGCCATGGCAAAAGTAATTAATTTCAATCCCGGCAAAAACGTAAAAGCCGGCATCTTCGAAAAATACATGAAAGACAATGACCTGAATTTCTTCCAGCGCAGAGATACCCATGATGAAAAGGATTCCGTGGCTTTCATCACCGCCATCCCGGCGGGCAGCCACCGCCTTGTAGCTGCCGTCATCACGGACAACAGCATGTATACCCTGCTCCGCATCCATCTGGGTGTCGCGCCTGCAGGCCCCGCCCGTAAAACTTTCATCCGTTTCCTGGAGCAGCTGAACGCCGCCCATTCCATTTTCAAGTACAGCATTGCCGAAGATGACAACACATTCCTGGATATCTGCGTCACCACAAGGCCGGAAAGTTTCGATCCGGAAGTAGTCCGCACCTCTCTCAACCTCATCATCTTCCATTTAAAAGACAATTATGAAGACATCGCACGGCGCCTCTCCAAACCCGGTGACGCTTCTGACGGCTTCGAACTGTAACATCAAAAACAGTATGATCTGTCCTATCGTAAAAGATATTCTATTTCTCCTTAAAACAGCATTATAAACTTGAGCTGAATAACGAGGAACATCAGACGTCATAGCGAAGGATCTCCTGCCGTTGTGAGGAGAACGGTAAGATGTCATCAGGGGAATAGATTCTTCACTCATTGTCATGTTGCCGTTTCCCATCTTTCTCACACAGCATTCTTGCCCCGTTCAGAATGACGATTTAGGGAAAGCGTCATAATGACGAGAAATGAAAGACGTCATCCGGATCGCCAGCAAAGGATCTGCTGTCATAATGAGGGAAATGTTAATCGTCATCCGTAGCAAATGTGAAGAATCTATACCCGTGGCGAGGAAAGCGGTGAGAAGATAAAAGCCGTTAGCTGTGAGCTGTCAGCCGCAAGCTAACTATTCTTTTACGATTTAAGCCATTACGACAAGCGAGTATCCTCAATCGCACTACGTGCGCCAGCAGCTTCTTCTGACAGCCGACTCCATGATCCTTGTATAAGACGTTAAGGTTTCATAATTAGAGAAACGTTAATCGTCATCCGTAGCGAACGTGAAGAATCTATACCCATGGTGAGGAATACAGTAAGGTGTCATCTGTAGCATCAGTGAAGGATCTGCCATGATGAAGAGAAAAAATACCGAAGATCCACTTTTCAAACTTCACCGCAAAAATCACCAGCATGAGCCGGATAATCTCGATTTAACTAAAAAACTCCGACAATATATGTTACTGGACATATATTATCGGAGTTTTATTTTTATCCGGATTTCTTAGTCATCAAAACTTATAGTCTACCGTGACCATGTAATTTCTGCCTTCTGAGTAATACCCGCCATCTGTCAGGTTATCTCTGTCAAATATATTATCTACTGCCAGCGCCACAGAGAATGCATCATTAATGTGATGGGTATAAAGGAAGGTGGAGTTAAGCATGAGTCCGATATCTTGGATATTACTGTTTGTACTGGTTCGATCTCCAATCCATGCCAGAGAGAGGGATACTTCATCTTTGTCACCTTTCCATGCTGCGCCTGTGGATAACTGCCAACGGCTGTATGTTTCTTTCCATGCGGAAGCAGCCGTATTCTTCTTTTTAGGATTGCCAAATATACCGCCTACATACCAGGATAGCTGATCATTAGCCTGTATGCTGTAGGACAGTTCTACACCTGTATTTTTGTATTCCGCTGCATTATAAGACTGGGACACGGTATTTCCATCGACAGTAATTTTACGGGAAGAAATCATATCATTCAAATGAACATGGAATACAGCTGCTTTTAATGTACCTCGACCAATTTGCTTTTTATAACCGGCTTCATAATTCCACCCGTATTCGGGATCTAAATTCGGATTGGCAGCAAGCATGCCGCTGCTGTAGTAAAGCTGGCGCATGGTCGGCATGCGGAAAGATTTACCTACATTAATGTAGATGCTTTCTTTGTCATTCAATTTCTTATTGATTTGAACCTGCGGCAAGAATGCGTCAAAGTTTCCCCGCTCCGTATGGTAAGCATCCCAACGAAAACTTGCGATACCTGTCATCCCATGTCCGAAATCATGTTCATAAGAGCCATAGAGTGCGTAATTATCTGACACGAATGTCCCAAATTTCACCGGATCCCGCAATGTACCCGTATCACTGTTTTTAAATTTCTGGTTATGGTCCACATAAGATTCTCTTTTGTATAGAGCGCCAATCAGAACTGTGTCATCCCCGATAAAAAAACGCTTCTTCAAATCAGTCCCCCAGTAACGCTGTTTGCTGATTTCCCATTCACGAGCCGCTTTATTATGGACATAATAGTCAGGATTGTCGATACTCCTTTCCTGATAAAATATATTCGAGGAAAAATTATTTTTATCATAAGAAAGATAAAAAAAATCTTCTTTATCTTTATAGTCAAAATGCTGGATTTTACCTACTTCTGTCGTCTGATGGGCATAGTATTCAATAGAGTATTTCTTTTCTGTATGCATGTAACTTGCTGCCAAAGTATCAGTGAGTCGGTAGGAAATACCCATTGCCTGTTTTTTACTTTCGCCAAATCCTGTATTATACTTGTATTTCTTTCCATTTACTGTTTTCATCGAAGATGAAGGAACCGCAGTCATGGCTCCTTGATCTCCCATGCGGTCATAAGAGTAGAATACCCTTAATTTATTATTGCCTGCAGCCACGCTGCCTACTCTTTGTCCATCACTCCCCGCACCAAGTCGCACAGAACCCTGTCCGTCTTTTCTGGTAATTACATTGATAACACCGCCATAAGCAGAACTGCCATAAAGTACGGCACCTCCACCCTTTACGACTTCCACTTTTTCAACGGCACCGACCGGAATCATATCTAAGTGGCTGACACCATTCCAATTGACAGGAATACCATCAATCATCACAAGAGTACCGCCGGTAATTCCTCGGAGATTGACACTTGTATTTCCTGTAATCCAGCTTTGGTCATGCGGCCCCATGGCACTGACCATAATCCCGGGTTCATATTTCAATGCCTGTGCCACATTTTCACGACCGGAAGCCTGTAATTCCTGCCCGGTGACAACGGTAACATCTGCGGGCGTATCCAGTTCTTTTTTCTCATACGCCTGCGCTGTGACATTCACCGTATCCAACATATAGACCGGCGTTTCTTCTGCTGAAACAAAACCATTTCCCATCGCCCCCAAGACACATGCAAGCAACCATATTTTCTGTAACTTCTTCATACTGACACCCTTTCTTTAAAAACTGGACTTATTCATAAAGGCCTTTATAAATGGCTTTTATACTTTCCCCTGTCTTCACATTTGCAGCGCAAATGTATCTATATTCCAACGGATAAATGCGTTTTGTCTGTACAGCCCGCAAATGAAACAGCGGTGCTTCTTTAAAATACCCCTTAGCAAATTCCCTATCCGTATCCCCACCATGGTAAATCAGAAATACAACTTCCGGATCAGCTTCCCTTAACTGTTCCGCACTGATGAAGGGAACTTCATAATTTATATTGAAGCTGCCAAGACGTTTAATAATATCTCCTGAAAGCAGTTTATCTCCAAAAACTTCTATCTTATCCCCCATAAACTCCACGGTCAGCACACGAACGGGTCTTTTCCCTTTTGCTTTTTCCTGTAATTCCTTTAAAATGGACTCGATTTCATTAATGACCTGTACTGCCTTTTCCTCTTTGTTAAAAATCATCCCCATATTTCTTATAAAATTTATTTCACTGTCTATCGTACATGGCGGGAATGGATCCACGGCAGGAACAGGTCCGGAATTTTCCTCAATATATACAGGGATGTTTTTCTCTTTCCAAAAAGAAACGTCACCTAACGCTCCGTTCCGAAATGACATCCGCCAGCCGATAATAAAATCTGGGTTTTGTATTAAAGCAGTTTCTTTATCCAATTCCCCTTCAACTATCACTGCATGAGGAATCTTTTCTTTATAATAAGGAATCCTGTCTTTCGTATTCATCGGAAAAGAAGCAGCAACCACCTTGTCGCTGACTCCCAGACAAATAAGAACATCCAGTATTTCCGGGCGAGTCACAATAACTCGTTGCGGTACTTTTGAAAAAGTAAGTTTCGACGGACTCCCGTCAAAAGTGAAATTGACGATGGAAACAGGTTGGGGAAGAAGCGCTTCCGATACTTGCATTTTTTCCGTCTTTTCGCCGCAGCCTGAAAACAGAGCAATCCCAGCCGCTATAATGCCGATCGTGACTATTTTACTCCAGCACATCAGAGTGTTTCCTTTTCCTTCTTCCAATGACGCGGGAGGTATACGATATTCATCCGGCCCGTAGCTTCTTCTATATCTACACGGCTGTCCACGCCATACAGCTTTTTGATAAATTCTGCCGTCAGAAGTTCCCTGGGAGTACCGATACCTGCTACTTTCCCCCCGCTGATGGCAATGAGGCGGTCACAGTACATGGCAGCGATGTTCAGGTCATGAACGGCAGCTATGACTGTCACATCCAGACTTTTCACGATATCCATGATTTCAAGCTGATACTTAATATCCAGATGGTTGGTCGGTTCGTCAAGGACAAGGCATTCTGTCTGCTGTGTGAGCGCTCTGGCAAGTATGACACGCTGCTGTTCCCCGCCGGAAAGAGTGGAAAAGTTTCTTTCGCCAAATTCTTCCAGTCCTACGACACGCAAGGCGTCCCGCGCAATTTTATAGTCTTCCGCATTGTCCCGCTCCATCATTTTCTTATGGGGTGAGCGTCCCATGAGGACCACGTCCAAGACGGAGAAATCAAAATTGTAAAAATTGTGCTGCGCCACGACGGCCAGTTTCAGCGCTGATTCACGATAGGAAAATTCATCTAATTTTTTTCCATTGAAATAAATTTTTCCCGTTGTCGGTTTCTGCACGCGGTAGACGCATTTCAGGAAGGTGCTCTTCCCGCTGCCGTTCGGCCCGATAATACCTAAAAATTCCTTTGGCCGCAATTCCAGGTCAATCCCCTGGAGTATCTGTCTGCCGCCGGCAAAAAACCGGACTGCTTCCGCAAGTATTTCCATCAGTCATTCCCTCCGAATCCATAGGTTCGTTTAATCATGAGATAAATAAAGCACGGCGCGCCGATCATGGAAATCAGGATGCCGATGGGCAGTTCCGTATGGGGGATGATGATACGGCAGAGACCGTCGCATATGACAAGAAATATAGCCCCTACAAGGGCGCTGGCAGGAATGAGTTTCTTGTGGTCAGGTCCCAGGAACATACGCATGACGTGGGGAATAATAAGTCCGACGAAACCGATCATCCCCGCCGCGTAAACGGCGAATCCCACAATGAGGGAGCTGATGAGAAGATACCACTGGCGGTAAAGGTGGAGATCTGTCCCCATCGTGATTGCCGTTTCATCGCCGAGGAGCATAAGGTTCAGCACACGGCTCTGTGTCCAGAAAAAAAGGACGGACACAATGATTACTGGCGCGATGACGGCAAGTTCGTTCCATTTCGCCCCCGCCAGACTTCCCATCAGCCAGTAAGCAATGCTCTGCATGCCTTCCTTATTATTGGCAAAGTACACGATGAAGCTGGAAAAAGCGCTGCATACCGCCGAGAGCGCCATGCCTGCCAGGAGGAGTTTCATGGAATTTGACCGCCCCCCAAGGTTGGATATGAAGAGGACTGCCAGTGACAGAACAAAAGCGCCGATAAATGCACTGATTCCCACGAAGTTCGGTCCCAGAGACGCCCCGATCCCCAAAAGGATGGCAGAGGTGGCTCCAAGGGACGCGCCGGAGGATATGCCTAAAATGTAGGGGTCCGCCAGAGGATTTTTTACGATAGCCTGCATAATAACGCCGCAGACAGCGAGTCCGCAGCCAATAAGCGCTGCAAGGACAAGGCGGTCAAATTAAGGCGCTGCAGGGAAGGGGGGGGGCAGAGGGAAAAGCCATACAATATCATGAACCGGCCCACGGCCCACAGCCTCAATGGGCAGATCCCCCATAAGCTGCTCCAAAACAGAATTGTAGATCTGATCAAGCGGCAGTTTAACCGTGCCGATGCTGAGCCCCCAAAAGAGCGCTGCCGCGAGGAGGAAAGCAAGCGCAATAAGAATCATGGTAAACCCCAGTGTTTTTAAAAATTTCATTTATTGCTCCTTATATAAATCGGGATACAAACCTTTTCCTATATATCGTATGCCGTCAAGAGTCCTTATCCCCGATGAGTAGACAGAATACAGGGGCAGCGGATAAACCCGCTTCTCACGAATACAACGTACATCCCGGAGCGCTTGTTCATGATAGAGCATATCCAGTTTCTGCTTTGGATGATCATAATCCCCTTCGATAAGGATGACGAATATGGCATCCGGATCCATTTCTATGATTTGTTCCTTGCTGATTTGCTGCTGTCCGGATGCAAGCAGTTCGCCGTTCATTCTTCTGAGGATATCGCCTGCAAGGGTTTCCTCCCCGTAGACACTGATATCCGATCCCATAAATTCGATAATAAGTCCGCGGGGATGTTTTCCTGTAAGAGTTGCCTGCCCGGCGGTGCGGGAGATTTCATCTTTCATTTCTTTGACAAGGCTTTCCGCTTTTTCTTCCCTGTCAAATATTTTCCCCAGATTTAAAATATCGGCATACTCATTTTCAATGGTGCGGTTCCTGTTTGCCGGATCGGAGTTTTGGGAAATATAGGTATGCACGCCGCGTTCATTCCAAAATTCCGTACTGCGGAGAACCTTGTCGGTAAAGGTGGAACTCCAGCCTGCAATGAAGTCAGGCCTCATCATCATGATTGTTTCCGGATCAAGGTTTTCCAGGCTTTTATAAGGAATCGCTTCATAACCTGCCTGATACTCCTCACGGATATACTTCCTGTCAGGGACGCCCATTCCCGCAATGATACGATTCCCTACCCCAAGAGCCAGCAGTGTTTCTATGGAGTTCTGCCAGACCGCCGCCACTCTCTTTGGCGGAGAATAGAACACCTGCCGCTCCTTCTCCCCATGAGAGTTCAGGTTCTCCACAGCAAGAGGATATTTTTCCCTGTTCCATTCTATTTTCGCCTCTCCGTCGATACGGGGCATTGTTTTCCCATTTTCTTTCACAACCGGCGCGCAGCCTGAAAGAAAAATCAAACCCGCCGCTATAACCGGCAGCCATTTCACCATTGTTCTCTCCAATATGTATCAGAATCCTTTTAATTTTAATTTTAATTTTAAAAATATTTCACTCTCTCTAATTATACCATAATATAAACTATTGATATATCTTATATTTTATGACGGTATCAAGTTGTTGTAGGCGAAATCTCTTTCATAAAATCCCTCTCAATTCCAATGATCAAATCCGTATTGTATTGCAAAAGGGATCTTCTTTTCTATTGTACAAAAATACCCACTAAAATTTTATGCCAACTATTCACATATGTTCATCTTTTTCAAAAGCGGCTACTTCTCCTACGGTAAGCCGTCGGTACGCACCTTCTTCCAATGCGGAATCAAGAACAAGCGTACCTATACGAATCCGCTTTAAGTAGATGACCTCTTTTCCGATTGCATGAAACATGCGTTTAATCTGATGAAATTTCCCTTCCTGCACCACAACTCGGACTTCACTTACCCCGTTTTCCAATGCCGATTTCGGTGCCCGGCTGTTTGCCAAATCCATAAAATCACTTTCCAGAGCATTTTCACGATATCCGTCAATCATGAGTTTTGCAGGAAGTGCCGTAAATATTTCATCGACATAAATACCTTTCTCAAACTTTTCCCTGTCTGCCTCATCCACCCTGCCGTCAATGCGGGCATAATATTCTTTATCAATATGCTTTTTCGGAGAAAGCAGACGATGATGAAAACCGCCGTCATTTGTGACCAAAAGAAGTCCTACGGTATCTTTATCCAACCGTCCTACCGGAGACAGGTCTTTGCGCCGCCTTTCTCCAAAAAAATCCAATACTGTTTTCTGATACCGGTCTTCTGTCGCCGTGATGACACCTGCCGGTTTATTCAGCATATAGTATTCATAACGAAAATAGGGTACCGGTTCTCCTGCAAAAATAATCTCATCATTTTCATTGACCATAAGCCCGGGATCCGTTATCTTTTCTCCGTTGACCTGTACTGCGCCCTTTCGTATGTCCCGTTTCAATTCCGTCCGCGTACCCATATTCATATCGGAAAGAAATTTGTCCAGCCGCATAACATCCTCCTCATCTGCATCTCTTTCGCCATTTCTATTATACAAGAACAAAAGAAATCAAATCATATTATGCCTGCATCCCACAGTAAAAACCCACCTTGTGAATAAGGTGAGTTTTTTCATGCTTATATGGCTAAATTCCTTTACTGCTTATCAGCATTTTCCACGGCTTTTCTGCTGTATTCATCTGTCCATTTTTTAAAATTGCCATTGTCTGTATTTTCTTTAATGACTTTATTGACGACAGCCACCACATCTTCATTTCCTTTTTGCACCGCTGCAGCAGAACTCTTAACTGAATTCGGGAATTCTACCTCAGAGAACATAAGATCATCATTGAATACAAGGTACTGTCCACCGACAATCCCTTCCACCACAAGCCCATCCACTTTCCCCTGTTTCAATTCAAGCACTACTTCCGGCACATGGGCTAAAGAAACAATCTTCGCGTCTTTAATCTTTTCTTTGGCAAGAGCTTCCTGGGTTGTCGATTTTTGTACGCCGACGGTTTTCCCGAAAAGGTCTTCCAATTTTTTGTATCGGCTGCCATCTTCCTTACGAATGATAACTTTCTGCTCTGTCGGCAGGTAATCCGCGGAGAAATCCATGGACTTTTTACGTTCCTCTGTCGGATTGATGCCCGCAATGGCGATATCCACCTTTCCTCCGGTCAGCGAAGTGAGAAGCGCCTGGAAATTCATATCCTGCACTTCCAGTTTCACCCCTAATTCATCAGCTATTTTCTGCGCCAGCGCCATGTCAATACCGATAACTTTCTTTTCACCGACAGAGGTATCAATAAATTCATAAGGCGGATAACCGGAAGCAGTCCCTACCACAAGTTTCCCCTGCTTTTTGATCTTCTGCATCAGTGGACTTTCTTTCTGCACAGCCCCCTGGTCCGGTGCTTTATTCCCATCGCTGCAGCCTGAAACAGACAGCGCCGCGGCAGCTGCTATCCCAAAAATCACCGCTTTTATCATTTTCCTCGCATTCATTTTTTCCGCTCCTTTCCAACATACTGCATTGCCCTTTTTAGTAGTGTAAAGGTATATTAGCATAATTATTCATATATGTCAATAATTATTCATATAAAATTTAATTTCTTAGTTCTCTATAATTTGTAAGTATTATAAATCTCTCCTCTAAATGCATATTCTCTCATTCTACACATATAAAAAGACGCCCCCAAGGAGCGCCTTTCCATTTTTGTCATTTTGCTTTTTCAACAGCGACCTTGCTATACTCATCCACCCATTTTTCAAAATTTCCATTTTTCGTATTTTCATCAATCACATCATTAATCAATTTAACCAGGTCATCATTTCCTTTTTGCAGTGCAACAGCAGAAAGTTTCTTTGCATCAGGAAAAGTCACATCAGCCAGTACAAGATCCGGATTAAAAATCAGGTACTGCCGCGCAACAATCCCTTCTAAAACGATGCCGTTCAGCTTGCCGTGTTTTAACTCAAGCACCGCGTCGGGAACGCTTGTCAGCCCCACAGATTTTGCCCCTTCTACTTTCTGGGCGGCGGCTTCCTGGGTAGTGGACTTTTCAGCACCGATAACTGCTCCTTTTAAATCAGCTGCAGTTTTATATTTCGCGGCATCATCTTTTCTGATCAGCAGCTTTTGTTCCGTCGGCAGATAGGATTCGGAAAAAGCCATCGCCTTTTCCCTTTCCGCCGTCGGAAAGATACCACCCACCGCAATATCTACTTTATTTGCCGTCACGGAAGAAAGAAGCGCAGAAAACCCCATGTCCTGTACTTCCAATTTCACGCCTAACTTATCGGCAATCTGCTGTGCCAGTTCGATATCAAGTCCGATAACTTTCTTTTCACCACTCGCGGCGTCTACAAAAACATAGGGAGGGTAACCGGAAGAAGTTCCTACAACAATCTTACCTTTTTCCTTAATTTTCTGCATCAGGTTTCCCTGAGCTTGTGCATTCTGTGGTGCTGCCGTCCTGCTGCTGTCACCGCATCCGGAAATGGCAAGCGCGCATACGGCCGCTAATCCTAAAATCGCTGATCTAACTGCATGTTTCATTCAAATAACTCCTTCCCTGACTCAATTTTATGTATTATACACCGCTCTATCCGCCGTGAAAATACGGTATGACATCTTTCTTACCTTACCGACCGTATTTTCAGGCGTATTTCCAGAACACGCAGACAGGAAGAAACAAAGAATGTCATCACGAAGTAGTATACCGCGACAATGACAAGCGGAGGAAAAGGCTGGAAACTGATTCCCTGAATGGTCGCCGCCGTATACATGAGATCTGCCATGCCGATGACGGACACCTGGGAAGACTCCTTGATAAGGGTAACAAATTCATTACCGATCACCGGCAGGATATTTCTGATCGCCTGGGGAATAATAATCCGCACCATAGATTCCCATTTCGAAAATCCGAGAGACATGGCTGCTTCAAGCTGCCCTTTATGAATTGACTGGATACCGGAACGGACAATTTCACACTGGTACGCGCCAGAGTTTAATATCAGTGCCAGCACACCGGCTGACAGCCTTTCAAAATCCCCCCCCCATATTTCAAAATTAGGGAACTGGATTCCAAGGAACGGAAGTCCAAAAAACACAAGGGAAATCTGTACAAGCACCGGAGTGCCGCGGATGACCTCTACATATACCGCAGCAACAGCCTGCAATATTTTCACACCGGAAATCTTCATAAAGGCCAGAATTACCCCCAGAAAAAGTCCGAAGAAACATGACAAAAATGAAATAATGATCGTTATCTTCGCGCCTGCCATAAAAATATCATTATATTTGATAGCGGTTTCAAGCACTATATCCATAATACAATCTCCTTAAATATCCGTATGAAGCAAACGCTTTAGGAAAATCTGTGTCCTTTCTTCCTGTGGACGGCTGAATATTTCCTCAGGACTTCCTTCTTCTACAATATACCCTTTATCCATAAATACCACACGGCTGGAAACAGAGCGGGCAAACTGCATTTCATGGGTTACCACCGCCATGGTCATACCTTCAAAAGCCACTTCTTTCATAACGGTGAGAACATCACCGACGAGTTCAGGATCAAGAGCGGAAGTCGGTTCATCAAACAGGAGCATCTTCGGTTTCATCGCAAGCGCTCTGGCAATAGCCACACGCTGCTGCTGTCCGCCGGAAAGCTCCCCCGGATAATGGTTTGCCCGATCCGCCATGCCCACGCGGGAAAGCAGCTCCATAGCTTCTTCTTTCGCCTGTTTCTTATCCAGCTTGTTGATATGGACAGGCGCATACATGACGTTTTCCACAGCACTGAACATGGGAAACAAGTTGAATGACTGGAATACCATACCCACATCACGGCGGAGCATTTTCACATCAGTCTTTCCGTCAATCAGCCTGCCATCAAACCACAATTCGCCTCCCGTCGGTTTTTCCAAAAGATTCAGGCAGCGGAGAAAAGTACTCTTCCCGGAACCTGACGGACCGATAATCGTCAGCACCTCTCCATTTCCAATCTGAATATTAATGTCTTTCAGAACTTCTACTTTCCCGAAGGATTTCTCTAAATGCTTGACTTCATAAATCACATGTGTACCCGCTGCATCAATCATCGTACCACCTCAATTATTAATATACAGGATAATAGCATAATTATACAACTATGTCAATAAGTTCTCATTATGTAATCTGCCGCAAGGAATAAAAAACCATACTTGCACATTCCCGTAAGTATGGCCTTATGAATAAATTCTATTTTATAAATCAAATTCCCGTTCCCAGATTTCCTTGTACATAAGGAAACGGCGGGATGTTTCTTCTTCATCTTTCCCCTTCAACGAACAGTAAATCTTTATCTTAGGTTCCGTTCCCGATGGGCGGACCGCTATCCATGAATGATCCTTCAAGATGAATTTCAATACATTTTCAGCAGGCAGTCCGTCAATACCTTTTGCATAATCCCGTATCTCCCCGATGTCCGGTAAAATCTCCTGCACGTCCTTTACCCGGAGAGCTGCCATGATATCTGCGATTTTTGCAAGACCTTTTTTACCGGCAAGTGCATAAGATGAAAGTTTATCAAGGCAGTATCCATATTCTTTCGATAGTTCCGCCAGCACATCAATCAGAGTTTTTCCCTGCTTCTTAAAATAATCTGCCATCTCGCAAATCAGAAGGGCTGTCACAACGGCGTCTTTATCTCGGGCATGGGTACCGGCCAGATAACCGTAACTCTCTTCATAGCCAAAGATAAATTCATGGCTTCCATCTTTCTCATACTGTGACATTTTCTCACCGATATACTTGAATCCGGTAAGAGTTTCTTCCACCTGCACACCATACTTCCCTGCAATATTCCTGCCAATGCCGCCGGTAACAATTGTTGTTATAATGGTGGACTTACCTGTCAATTCTTTTCCCTTCATCATCAACAGATAGTTCACCAAGAGTGCCCCCATTCTGCTTCCTGAAATAAGAAGATACTTGCCGTTATGGAGGACAGCCGCACCTATCCGATCGCTGTCGGGATCTGTTCCGATAACGATGTCTGCTCCGATTTCTCCTGCCAGCTTTATCCCCAACTGCAAAGCATCCTGATTCTCCGGATTCGGCGCGCTTACAGTCGGAAAGTTCCCGTCAGGCTTTTCCTGGCTTTCTACGATATGGACATCAGTAAAACCACCACGTTTCAATATTTTCCGCACAGGAATATTCCCTGCGCCATGAATAGGCGTGTATACGATTTTAAGATTTCCCACATTCCCCTTCAATGTGGACTGTTTATATATTTCTTCAATAAAAAGATCTACCGTATCCTGCCCCAGCCGGGTAAGCAACTCTTTACTGTCGGTACATGGAATATGGGCAAGATCAGAAATATTTTCTACATAACGCGAAAGCACATTGGCATCACGAGGCACCAGCTGCCCCCCATCCGGCCCGTAAACTTTGTATCCGTTATATTCCTTCGGATTATGACTCGCAGTAATGACGATCCCGCCTGCCGCACGAAAATGCCTGACCGAAAAAGAAAGAACAGGGATTGGTTCCGGCTCTGTGAAAAGTTTTACCGAAATCCCTGCTGCGCAAAGAACATGAGCCGCTTCTGCAGCAAAATCAGCGGAGTTATTTCTGGAGTCATAAGCGATAATCACCCCGTCTTGACACCGTTTCCCATAAGTATCCTGCAGGTAATCCGCAAATCCTTTTGTCGCTTTCCGTACATTGTACCTATTCATGCGGTTTGATCCGACACCCATAATACCCCGGAGCCCTGCCGTACCGAATTCCAGATCCCTGTAAAAGCGATCTTCAATTTCCTTTTCATCTTTCAGTAAAAGCAGTTCTTTCTTCTCTGCATCATCACACCAGCTGAGCCAGTCCCTGTAAGCATCTTTATACCCCATCACAGGCTTTCCTTCTGTTTTTCCCCGCCATATCCGTAAGGATGTGACAGATGCCATTTCCATGCTGCGGCAATAATCTCTTCTGTACTGCTTCTTGTCGGATTCCATCCCAATGCCTTTTTGCACTTGGCAGATGATGCAATTAAGACCGCCGGATCGCCGCTGCGCCGCCCTTCTTCGACCACCTTGAAATCCACACCTGTCACTTTCTTTGCGACCTCAATGATTTCTCTCACGCTAAAACCATTTTCCGAACCGAGGTTAAATACATCACTCACTCCGCCACCCGCCAGATACTTCATTGCCAGCACATGGGCATCCGCCAGGTCCAGCACATGAATATAGTCACGAAGACAGGTACCGTCAGGCGTAGGATAATCCGTCCCATAGATGGAAATATGGTCGCGTACCCCCTGTGCCGTTTTCAAAATCAAAGGAATCAGATGGGATTCAGGCTGATGATCCTCTCCGATCATTCCGCCTTCTGCCGCGCCTGCTGCGTTAAAATAGCGGAGTACCACATAGCTTAATCCGTACGCCGCAGTAAAATCACGCATCATATCCTCGATGACAAGTTTCGTCCTGCCGTACACATTGGTCGGATTATGGGGAAAGTCTTCTTCAATAGGTGTTTTCTCCGGCTCCCCATATACCGCTGCCGTGGAAGAAAAGACGATTTTATCCACGCCTGCTTTTCTCATTCCCAGGAGCAAATGAAGCGTCCCTTCCACATTATTGGAATAATATTTGCCCGGTTCTACCATGGATTCTGCCACAAGACTGGATGCAGCAAAATGAATCACACCGTCAATTTCATAGCGTTTCATAGTTTCTGCCACAAAAGCAATATCATGGATATCGCCCTCGATAAAAGCAACCTCTTTAGGCACTGATTCACGGTGCCCGGTAGACAGGTTATCAAAAACAAAAGGAGTAAATTCTTCTGACTTCATCAGTGCTCTTACTGTATGTGAACCGATATATCCCGCACCGCCTGTTACAAGAATATTCATTCTATGTTCCTTTCCACAAGAAATACAGACTTATAAAGAATTTCCCACTACCAGTCTTTCGTCAAGTTTTTCAAGTATGTATAGAAATCATCGCCCAAATCATCTCTTCGAAGCGCATATTCCACAGTGGCTTTCAAAAAGCCCAGCTTATCTCCGGTATCATATCGTTTACCCTCAAAGCAGTATGCGTACACATTCCCTGTATGAGCCATAACACAGAGTGCATCAGTCAACTGTATTTCTCCACCTTTTCCCGGTTCAGTCTGTTCAAGCACCTCAAAAACTTCCGGTGTAATTACATATCGTCCCAATGCTGCCACACGGCTCGGCGCTTCAGAAATGGAAGGTTTCTCCACCATATCATCTACCTTCAGAAGTCCTTTATCATTGATTTCTTTTCCGGCAATAATCCCGTAAGCAGATACCCGATCCGGCGCTACACGCTGGCAACCGATTACAGTGCCGCCGGTTTGTTCATACTGTTCCATAAGCTGTTTCAAAGCGGGGGTTTCCGGATGATATACGACATCATCGCCGAGAATGACTCCAAACGGCTCACCGTCCACAAATTCTTTGGCACAGAGAATCGCATCACCAAGCCCCCGCATGTACTGCTGCCGGACATAATGGATTTTAATGGAAGAAATTTTTCTGATTTCTTTTAAAACGGACATCTTTCCGTGCTCATACAAATGGGACTCCAACTCAGGGGACGAATCGAAATGATCCTCAATCGCCCGCTTTGCATGACCGCTGATGATTAAGATCTGGTCAATACCGCTTTCCAAAATTTCTTCTGCAATATACTGAATTGTCGGTTTATCGACAATAGGCAGCATCTCTTTGGGCATAGCTTTTGTCGCAGGAAGAAACCGTGTACCGAATCCGGCAGCCGGAATAACCGCTTTCCTTATTTTCTGCATAAAGTACCTCCTCAAATTTTTATTTCTTATAAGATTATTTTCTCATATTCAATAATACTAAAATGCTAAGCCGCGTGCAAAGATTTCCGGCCGCCTTAATAGGGCCCCAAGCATCTCTCTTATTTTCCCCAGTGGCTGCTGCACTTATTATGGAGATAAGACCGATAAAAAAAGTGTCTTCTCTCAAACATTTTTTTTATTCATTTTTTCAACCATGCCATAGAGAATTTTTACAACTTCTCCTGCACTTTCCACATGATTCGAACTGCAGGCACTTTCCATCTGTTTCCTTTTTTCAGGATCCGTAAGGATATGTCTGACCGTTTCTGCCAGTTCTCCCCGTTTCACCCATTCTGCACAGCCGAGCCCGCTTAAAAATGCGGCATTTGCCCGTTCCTGCCCAGGAAGCGTATTCACCAAAACCATGGGTTTATTCATGATAATAGCTTCCGTGCAGGTAAGCGCTCCCGGTTTTGTCACCAACAGTTCACACCGCCCCATGATATGAGCTACTTTATTTGTATAGCTGTGCAGTTCCACAGGATGGCGAAGCTTTTCCGCTAAGACTGCCACTTCTTCATAAAGGCTTATATTCTGCCCCGTGATAACAATGAACTTTGATATTTCCTCCACTTCATCCATACGCTTCAAGTCATCAGCAATCCTACCGAGTCCAAGACCACCTCCCATGACAAGTACTGTCCCCTTTTCAGGAGCCGGAGCGCGGGCACTCTCCTCATAAAAAGACTTCCGCACCGGAATCCCCGTCGTATGGATTATATCAGAAGAAATACCGTAGCCCGATAACAATGATGCCAATTCAGGCGTCGCCACACAGTATCCGTCCAAGTGGCGGTCTATCCAAAGCTGATGAATGTCGAAGTCAGTAATCACCCCTAAAAGCGGCGTAGTAATATCGCCCTTTTTTTTCAGCAAATCAGCAGCTCCCGCAGGAAAGGGATGGGTAAAAATCAAGGCATCCGGATTCAATACCCGGATAAGCCGTTCCATTCTTCTGCGAAAACTTAACGACAAAAGCGTCTGCGATGTTTTTCCGAAGCTGCTTTTTTGTGAATTGCTGTACAGGTTGTCATATATATCAGGAATAAGCCTGATCATCTGCAGATACGTCCGCTTGATGATCTGATCCACAGACAGCACATCACGGGATACGAAATCAAGCACGCGAACAGAATCCTCAGGATGCATCTCCTTGATGGATTCCGCGATGGCTCTCGCCGCCTGGCTGTGCCCTGTACCGATACTGGCCGTCAATATAAAAAACCTGCGGGACTTTTTCTCAGGCATCAAAATTCCCTTCTTCCAATTTTATCTTTGCTCATTATAGCATATCCGGCAGCTCCGGCGGTAAAGAGGAAATGAAATGACGGTGTAAAATTGTTGTGGGTAAAGATCTCTTTCACAAAATCCCTCTCAATTCCAATGATCAAATCCGTTACCCAAATAGTTCCTTAAAGAGCGGTTTTGGCACTTTCCAATCCCCCGGCGAGTGTGTAAGAAAAAATCTGTAAATATGAATCAATAAGCCTCCTATGGTAGTATCAGATTAGTAGTGAATA
>OBVW01000462.1_pt1 | contig 22858 bp, 21 predicted proteins | sample 1495141 | NCBI WGS metagenome assembly OBVW01 (sample SAMEA2580013, study PRJEB22360) | human gut metagenome | biome: human gut; feature: human-associated habitat; material: faeces | place: Denmark | collected 2008/2010
GAGCCCAGTGCAATACCGAGCTCAATATTTAAGTTAACTAACCTGTCCAACTTTTGGGGGGCAGATCACTTTTTATTAGTTTTACTTACATATTATTTTTGTTTTTTCAAAAACTCAACGCCAGTATCTGGGAAATCGGTGAATACACCAGTTGCACCAGATTTATTCAATAATGCATCGTACATTTGATTTACGTCAGTGAAGAATTCAGGTAACGCATCTTTACGCACAGTGTATGGGTGTAATTCCACTTTGTATTGTGCGAGTTCTTTCACTAATGGAGTGTACACGATGTTGCCTGGTTTAGATTTTTCTTTATCTACTAACATGTACCAGCCTGGGCCAATTCCGTCAGCATATTTCACCACTTCAGCCATTGCACCTGGTTTGAACATCCAATCGTAATCGTAGTTCACCCATTTGCCTTTCGCATCTTTTTCTTCAGTTTCATGCCAGTCGGTGTATGCCACTAATTGAACAAGTTTTAAATCCATGCCCATTTTTGGTAGCAATTCGTTTTTGATACGTTTTAACTCATTGAAGTCGAAGGTTTGTAAGTAAACCATGTCAGATTTCTTATCGTAACCGTATTTTTTCAACACTTTAAGGGTTTCAACTGCAATGTCTTTGCCATTTTGGTGGTGGAACCAAGGTGCTTTGATTTCAGGATAGATACCCACTTTTTTACCGGTAGATTTTTCTAAACCTTGGATGAATTCGATTTCATCTTCAAAAGTGTGAATTCTGAAATGCGATTTCCAAAGAGGGAAACGTCCTGGATAAACTTGAGCTTGTTTGCCATCTTTGGTTTCAAAGTTTTCAGTCATTTCTAAACTTTGAATTTCTTTTAAGGTGAAGTCGATTACGTAGTAACGACCATCTTTACGATGACGATTTGGGAATTTTTTCGCCACGTCAGTTAAACCATCTAAGAAGTGGTCATGGATAACAATTAAACGACCATCTTTTGTCATCGCTAAGTCTTGTTCTAAGTAGTCGGCGTGTTGTGCAAATGCAAGCGCTTTAGATTCAAGCGTATGCTCTGGTAAGTAACCACTTGCACCACGGTGAGCAATGATAATTTTGTCTGATTTCATAGTGTCCACAGAAGAGTGTGCGCTACATCCTGCAAGTACGCCTGAAGCTAATAAAGAAAGCGCTAAGGTTTTGAGTTTCATAAGCATTTCTCCTTGAAAGTGCGGTTAAAAATTCAGTTGTTTTTTGTAATAAAAAAGGCGGCAAGCCTTCGCCTGTCGCCTTTAATTTATAGATTATTTACCGTAGGTATCGCCTAATTTAGCTTTGTGTTTACCTTCTTCAACCATTACGATGAAGAGTAATAACACCGCTAAGACACCACCACCGATCATGACGTAGAAACCGCCGTCCCAGCCATAGTGTTGTGCTGCCCAACCGATAACAGCTGACGCTGATACTGTACCGCCTAAGTAACCGAATAAACCGGTGAAGCCTGCTGCTGTACCTGCTGCTTTTTTCGGTGCAAGCTCAAGAGCGTGTAAGCCGATTAACATTACAGGACCGTAGATTAAGAAACCGATTAAGGTCATTAAGATGAAGTCAGTTAATTGATATGGGTTTTCATACCAAGCTGCATAGTTTGCAAGCTCTGCTTCAGGTGTAGCTGGGTTCATCCAGTATGCCACTACAGCTGCTGTAGTTAAGATCATGAAGATGAAACCGGTTAAACCACGTTTACCTTTGAATACTTTATCTGATACCCAACCACATAATAATGTACCTGGAACTGCTGCTAATTCATAAATGGTGTAAGCCCATGCGGTACCTTTGATGTTGAAGTGTTTTACTTCACTTAAGTAAACCGGAGACCATTTTAATACGCCGTAGCGGATTAAGTATACGAATACGTTAGCAATCGCGATGTACCATAACAATTTGTTTTTCAATACATAAGTTACGAAGATTTCTTTTGTACTTAAATCGTTTTCGTAAGTTTTTTCGTTATAGTCATCTGGGTAGTCATTACGCCATTTTTCGATTGATGGTAAACCACAAGATTGTGGAGTATCACGCATGACGAAGTAAACTGGAATCGCACAGAGCATTGCCGCAATACCCGGATAGTAGAGGGATTGTTGCCAAATGTCTTTTGCTTGTGCTTCAACGCCGTGAGTGCTGAAGAAGATAGCACTTGCTAATAGTACCATTGCACCTGGCATCATACCACCAATGTTATGCGCTGTATTCCAGATAGATACGATAGTACCGCGTTCTGATTTAGACCACCAGTGTACCATTGTACGACCACATGGAGGCCAACCCATACCTTGGAACCAACCATTTAAGAAGATCATTACCCACATGATGGCAATGCCAGAGGTTGCCCATGGGAATAAACCCATCATGGTCATACAAAGACCAGAAAGCAATAAACCAAATGGTAAGAATACACGAGGGTTCGAACGGTCAGACATACCTGCCATTACGAACTTAGATAAACCGTAGGCAAGACCAGCCGCTGAGCCGATAACACCTAGTTCCGCTTTTGAGTACAAGCCGGCTTGAATTAAACCAGGTTGTGCTAAGTCAAAGTTTGCACGTACAAAATAGTAAGCGGCATAACCAAAGAAGATCCCTGCAAACACTTGCCAACGTAAGCGTTTATACGTGGAATCAATTTTCTCCGCAGGAAGTTCCGCAATATGCGGTGCGGGTTTAAATGGTCCAAACATAATTTCTCTCCAAAATCATTTTAATTATGAGTCCACCCCGACAATGGGGATAGCGTGCATGATAAAATAAAAATAGAAATTAAAAAGAGAAATAATTCAAAAATGTGATGTATTTCACAAAAAAAAATTTTAACAAATGAGCGAATACGAAAATTATGTGATCTGCTTCACAAAATGGCTTTCTTTTTCGCTCAAAATGTTGTGAATTTAACCGCTCTCCCATACAATAGCCATGGAATTTGTAACAGTTTTTACGTTTCTTTTTATTAATATTTTGGCTTTGGGGGTAACAATGGGATTATCGCCTAATATGTATCGTGATGTGGGTGATTTTTCACCTATCTCGACGGATGTGATTATCATTGGTGGCGGTGCAACAGGTGCGGGGATTGCTCGTGACTGTGCATTGCGTGGAATTAACTGTATTTTATTAGAGCGTCGTGATATTGCGACAGGTGCAACAGGTCGTAACCACGGTTTGTTACATAGTGGTGCGCGTTATGCCGTAAACGATCAGGAATCAGCAGAAGAATGTATTAAAGAAAATAAAATTCTGCGCAATATCGCTCGTCACTGTGTGGATGAAACAGAAGGTTTATTTATCACCTTACCTGAAGATTCCCTTGATTATCAAAAAACGTTCATCGAAAGTTGTACCAAATCCGGTATTGAGGCTGTTGCCATTGATCCTAAACTTGCTCAAATTATGGAACCATCGGTAAACCCAGATTTAGTGGGGGCCGTTGTTGTGCCTGATGGTTCTATCGATCCTTTCCGTTTAACAGCTTCCAACGTGATGGATGCCACCGAAAATGGCGCGAAAATGTTCACTTATTGCGAGGTGAAAAACTTAATTCGCGAAGGTGGCAAAGTAATCGGTGTAGATGTTTACGATCACAAAAATCGCGTAAACCGTAAATTCTTTGCGCCATTAGTTGTTAATGCAGGTGGTATTTGGGGACAAGGCATCGCAGAATATGCGGATCTCAAAATCAAAATGTTCCCAGCTAAAGGCGCATTACTTGTCATGGGACACCGCATCAACAAACTGGTGATTAACCGTTGTCGTAAACCGGCGGATGCGGATATTCTTGTTCCAGGCGACACCATTTGTGTTATTGGTACAACCTCTAGCCGTATTCCTTACGATCAAATTGACAACATGGAAGTGACTCCGGAAGAAGTGGATATCTTATTCCGTGAAGGGGAAAAACTGGCTCCAAGTTTGCGTCATACTCGTGTATTACGTGCTTATGCAGGCGTGCGTCCGTTAGTAGCGTCAGATGACGACCCATCTGGTCGTAACGTAAGCCGTGGTATCGTGTTACTTGACCACGCAGAACGTGACGGCTTAGACGGCTTTATCACTATCACTGGCGGTAAATTAATGACTTACCGTTTAATGGCAGAATGGGCAACGGATCTTGTTTGTAAAAAACTCAACAAAACAGCACGTTGTACAACAGCTGAGCGTCCATTACCAGGTTCAAGTGAAAGCCGTGCAGAAACTAATCAGAAAGTCATTTCACTTCCAAGTCCGATTCGTTATTCAGCCGTGTATCGTCATGGTTCTCGTGCAACTCGTTTATTAGATAAAGAACGTCTCGATCGTTCAATGGTGTGTGAATGTGAAGCCGTGACAGCGGGTGAAGTACGTTATGCCGTTGATGAATTAAATGTGAATAACTTAGTGGATTTACGTCGCCGTACTCGTGTGGGTATGGGGACTTGCCAAGCTGAGCTTTGCGCATGCCGTGCGGCGGGTTTAATGAACCGTTTTGAAGTGGCAACACCTCGCCAATCGACCATACAATTAACCTCTTTCATGGAAGAGCGTTGGCGCGGTATTGAGCCTATTGCATGGGGTGAAGCGATTCGTGAAGCGGAATTTACTTCATGGATGTATGGCAGTGTGTTGGGCTTAAATGATGTTCAACCGCTTGAAACTGACAAACAGCAAGGGACGGATAGCAATGAATTTTGATGTAGTGATTATTGGTGGCGGCCTTGCAGGTTTAACTTGCGGCATCGCCCTACAAGAACAAGGCAAACGTTGTGTCATTATTAATAACGGCCAAGCGGCGATTGATTTTGCATCCGGCTCATTGGATTTATTAAGCCGTTTACCAAATGGTGCGTTTGTTAAAAATATCCCTGAAAATTTGACCGCACTTGCAGCTCAATTACCACAACACCCTTATAGCATTATGGGTGCTGAACGTGTATTAGCGAAAGCGCAAGATTTCGAGAAATTAGCGGAATCGTTAAATTTAGATTTAATTGGTTCAACCGCAGAAAATCATCTTCGTGTAACGGGTTTAGGTAGCTTACGCGGTGCATGGCTTTCACCAAATAGTGTGCCAACCGTGCAAGGCGAAACCCCATTCCCTTATAAAAAAATTGCGGTTTTAGGCATTGAAGGCTATCACGATTTCCAACCAGAATTATTGGCGGATAACCTTACACTTAATCCACAATTTGCTCATTGTGAAGTGAAAACGGGCTTTTTAAATATTCCTGAATTGGATCAGTTACGTGCCAATTCTCGCGAATTCCGCAGTGTGAACATTGCGCAAGTTTTAGAATATAAACTGAAATTTGATGATCTGGTGGCTGAAATGAAAGATGCAGCGAAAGGCACTGAAGCAATTTTCTTACCAGCTTGTTTCGGTTTAGAAAATCAAGAATTTATGGAGTCACTTCGCAAAGCAACTGGCTTGCCATTATTTGAATTGCCAACTTTACCACCGTCTTTATTAGGTATGCGTCAACGTATTCAATTACGCCATCGTTTTGAGAAATTAGGCGGATTAATGATGAATGGTGATAGCGCATTAAAAGCACATTTTCATGGCAACAAAGTTCGTGCTATTCAAACGCGTTTGCACGAAGAGGAAGAAATCACGGCTGAGCATTTCGTCTTAGCTTCCGGCAGCTTCTTCAGTAAAGGTTTAGTCTCTGAATTCGATAAAATCTACGAGCCCGTATTCCATTCTGACATTATCGGTGTGGAAGGCTTTAACGATACCGATCGTTTTACTTGGACAGATCACCGTTTCTCAAATCCACAACCGTACCAATCTGCAGGTGTGGCGATTAACGCGCAATGCCAAGTGAAAAAGAGCGGTCAATTTTTAACAAATTTATATGCGGTGGGTAATGTGATTGGTGGTTTCAATGCACTAGAACTCGGTTGTGGTTCAGGCGTGGCAGTGGTAACAGCGCTTGCTGTTGCTGATGAAATTCTTCACAACACACATTAAGGAGGCGTTATGAACATTCAACAATTAATTGAAAATGCAAAACAATCCCTTAATGCACCACAACATCATCATGCCTTTGATGAAAGTTTTGAGAGCTGTATTAAATGTACGGCGTGTACAGCGGTATGCCCGGTTTCGCGTCAAAATCCAAACTATCCAGGTCCAAAACAATCAGGCCCAGATGGTGAGCGTTTACGCTTAAAATCAGCCGAGCTTTATGATGAAGCATTGAAATATTGTACTAACTGTAAACGTTGTGAAATTGCGTGTCCGTCTGATGTAAAAATTGGTGACATTATCGTTCGCGCAAGAAACAAATACCTTGCTCAACAACACAAGCCAGCAGTGCAAAAATTACGTGATGCGATTTTAAGTAACACCGATATTATGGGATCACTTAACACACCGCTTGCGCCGATTGTTAATACCATCACAGGTTTGAAAGCGACAAAATTTGTGTTGGAAAAAGCGTTAAAAATCAGCCGTCATCGTACGTTACCAAAATATTCTTTTGGCACATTCCGCAGCTGGTATATGAAAAAAATGGTGGAAAGCCAACAAAAATTCGAACGCAAAGTGGCGTATTATCACGGCTGTTATGTGAACTACAATAATCCACAATTAGGTAAAGAATTTATTCAAGTGTTCAATGCTATGGACATTGGTGTGGTGTTATTGGAAAAAGAAAAATGCTGTGGCTTGCCATTAAGCGTGAACCAATTCCCAGAACGTGCGAAAAAAATCGCACAATTTAACACTGATTACATCAGCAAAATGGTGGATGAAAATGGCTTGGATGTGATCAGTGAAGCATCAAGTTGTTCCTTAAATTTACGTGATGAATATCATCATATTTTAGGCATCGACAATGCGAAGGTTCGTCCGCATATTCACATGGTGACACCATTCTTATATCAACTCTTTAAAGAAGGTAAAACCTTACCGCTTAAACCATTGAAATTGCGTGTGGCTTATCACACCGCATGTCACGTGGATAAAGCGGGGTGGGCACCATACACCTTGGAAGTGTTAAAACAAATTCCAGGCTTAGAAGTGGTGATGTTGCCATCACAATGTTGCGGTATTGCAGGAACATACGGTTTCAAAGAAGAAAACTACGAGGTTTCTCAATCTATCGGTAAAAACTTATTCGATAACATCAATGCAGGCGGATTTGATTACGTGATCTCTGAATGCCAAACTTGTAAATGGCAGATCGATATGTCATCTAACGTGACTTGTATCCATCCATTGACGTTATTGTGTATGTCGATGAATCAAGCTTAGTGAAAAGAGCGGAAACTGATAAAAAAGTGACCGCTCTTTTTGTTATTCAATCCAATATGGAGAATCTATTATGCAAAAAATCTTCAAGGTTTCCTTGTCTTGTGATTGAAACAGTCGCTGCGTTAGATAAACCGTTAGATGAGTTACAAAAAATTACGGAGAAAGACTTGTTGGGTATTTATCGCGACAGCTTAAAAACAATGGGATTACCAATGTTTAACAGTGGTGCATTACAAGATTAATTAATTTCCTAAAAACAAAAGTGCGGTGAAATTTCACCGCACTTTTTATTTTCTCTTTCGATTAAAGAATATGTTGATATTGTTCTAACATTTCTTTTGGCCATACGCTTGATTGCACTTCACCAATGTGTTTTTTGTGAAGTAAAAGCATTGCCATACGAGATTGACCGATACCACCACCGATGGTGAGAGGTAATTTGCCGTTTAATAAATCTTGGTGCCAATCCATTTTTAAGCGATCTTCATCACCGGTTAAACCAACTTGTAAACGTAATGCAGATTCATCCACACGAATACCCATTGAAGAAAGTTCAAACGCTTTACCTAACTCAGCGTTCCATACCAAAATATCGCCGTTTAAACCTTTGTAGCCGTTTTCTGATTCAGTTGTCCAGTCATCGTAGTCTGGTGCACGACCATCATGTGGTTTACCGTCTGATAATTTGCCACCGATACCAATTAAGAACACGGCACCATATTCTTTACAAATGGCGTTTTCACGCTCTTTGCTTGAAAGATCTGGGTAGCGTTTCACTAAATCTTCACTGTGAACGAAGGTGATTTCTTTTGGTAAGCTTGATGGGATGTCAAAGCGAGCTTCTACGGCTAATTCAGTTAAACGGATTGCACGATAGATAGAACGTACCGTTTCTTTTAAATAAGCAAAGTTACGACGACCTTCAGGAATCACTTTTTCCCAGTCCCATTGGTCCACATAAACAGAGTGAGTTTGATCCAATGAATCTTCATCTGGACGTAATGCTTTCATGTGAACAAATAAGCCTTCACCTTCTTTAAAGTGGAAACGTGCGAGAGTATGGCGTTTCCATTTAGCCAATGAGTGAACGACTTCATAAACGGCGTTTGGGATACATTTCACGTTTACTTGAACAGCTTTCTCAATGCCTGATAAGTTATCTTGCATACCGTTGCCAACTTCACTAAGGATTGGACCTTGTACTTCGATAATGCCAAGTTGTTCAATCAAGTTTTGAGTAAAGGTGTTCTTCACAAAGCTGATTTCTTGTTGTTGTAAAATAAACGTCTTTTTCATATTTATCCTTCTTTTTATAATAACTGGTAAGATTTGTTGTGAATTATTCAATAAAATGACAAATTATTTCAAGTAATTTCTTTACATTGTTTTAAATGTTGAATATTATCAAAAATAAATAAGATATTTTGAAAAAGATCTAATAAGGAGTGTTTTATGAACAATATCGATACACTTGATCGCCAAATTCTCCGAGTACTGACAAAAGATGCCCGTACACCTTATGCAGAAATGGCAAAGAGCTTTGGGGTGAGTCCAGGTACAATTCATGTTCGCGTAGAGAAAATGCGTCAATCTGGTTTGATTGAAGGCACAAAAGCGATTATTGATGAGCGTAAACTTGGCTATGATGTGTGTTGCTTTATTGGCATTATTTTGAAAAGTGCAAAAGATTACGAAAAAGTGATTAAAAAACTCGACACTTTTGATGAAGTGGTAGAAGCCTATTACACCACGGGTAACTATTCGATTTTTATTAAAGTGATGACACACACCATTGCTGAATTACATTCCGTGCTGGCGACTAAGATTCAGCTAATTGATGAAATTCAATCGACGGAAACCTTGATTTCTATGCAAAATCCTATTTTACGAGACATTAAACCTTAAATGTCATCGAAACAATAAAGGCGTGTATTTAACACGCCTTTTGTTTTTTAATTAACGATAACGATCGAGGAATTTGTAATAGAGTACGCCGATCTTGGTGGCTAAGTTTTTAAGATATTTTCCACCGTAAAACGAAGGGACTTTCAACCCTTCAAAAATTCTCAAGCGTTCGTCATTACCTAAAATCGCTTCAGCAATAATGCGTCCCGCAAGCCCTGTTAGTGCGACACCGTGTCCAGAATAGCCTTGCGCAAAATAAATATGCGGTGAGATACGGCCAAAATGTGGGCTAGCGTTCATTGTCATATCAATTGGCCCTGCCCAGCCATAGTCAATTTTGACATTTTCTAACTGTGGGAAAACATACAACATATTGCCACGCATAATTTGCACCATATCTTTTTCTGAGCTTGAGTCACTACCAAATAACAAACGGTTATCCGCACTCAAGCGATAGTAATCGAGCAAGATATTGTTATCGCAAACAGACATGCTATTATTGATCACGGAATCAGCCGTGGCTTGATCTAAGGGTTCGGTCGCAATAATAAAGCTCTCAACTGGCAAAATTTTACGATTAATACCGCGATGAATAGATTTCGGTAGTGCATCGATATAAGCGTTGGTGGCTAAAATAACGTCTTGAGAAATGACCGCACTTTTATCGGTTTTGACTTCAATGCAGCCTGATTTTTCCACTAAATCCACAACAGGCGATTGTTCATAAATCTGCACGCCTAAATCCAAGCAAGATTTTGCTAAGCCTAAGCAATAGTTTAATGGGTGTAAGTGGCCTGAATTGCTATCGTATAAACCACCCACATAAATATCACTGCCTAAATGTTGTTTAAGTTTGGCTTTATCCCAAAGTTGCATTTTGTCATAGCCAAAAGTCGCATGGCTGGCTTCTTCCATTTCAATGAGATCGTCCATACGACGTTCATTTAACGCCAATGTGGCATAACCTTTTTTCCAATCACATTGAATGCCATATTTCGCAATACGTTCATCAATAATATCAATAGCTTCTAGCGACATATCCCAAAGTTGTTTTGCTTTATCAAAGCCCACTTGTGCAATATATTCATCAATGCCTTCTTCAAAACCGTTGATGGCTTGACCGCCACTTCTGCCGGATGCACCAAATCCGACTCTCGCACCTTCTAGGACTATCACTTTTTTGCCTTTTTCCGCTAATTCAAGGGCGGCTGATAAACCGAAGAAACCCGCACCAATAACACAAACATCCGATTCTTCTTGCTGAGTGAGAGGCGGCAGTTCGAAGGGTTGGTTTCGACTGTCGAAATAATAAGATTTGATATGTTCTTGATGAGCGAATTCGAGCATGATTGATGCCTAATTAATTAACATAAAATTGAAATTGAGGGAATCTTACCCTGATGGGAAAATATGTCAAACCTTTTGCTAAAAAGGTGCTATACTCCCCAAAGTTTATACAAGTAAACGATTACTTAAGGTTTATTTTGATTGTTCTGAGGAGGTCAATAAATTGAAAAAAAATGCTGTTCAATACATCAAATCACTTTGTCTTTCTGCCGTTGCATTTGCTGCAACTTCTGCTGCTCTTGCTGCTGAAAAATTGTATGTTTATAACTGGACTGACTATGTGCCATCCAATTTGGTTGCAGAATTTACCAAAGAAACCGGCATTGAAGTGATTTATTCTACGTTTGAAAGTAATGAAGAAATGTATGCTAAATTGAAACTGACCTCCAGTACAGGCAGTGGTTATGATTTAGTTTTCCCATCAAGCTATTACGTCAATAAAATGGCGAAAGAAGACATGTTACAAGAGCTTGATCACAGCAAATTAAGTAATTTTAAACAAATTCCGGCAAACTTATTAAACAAGGAATTTGACCCAAATAACAAATATTCTCTGCCTTATGTTTATGGCTTAACCGGTATCGGTGTGAATGCGGATGATATTGATCCAAGCAAAATCACAAGCTGGGCTGACTTATGGAACCCTGAATACAAAGGTAAAGTATTATTAACCAGTGATGCGCGTGAAGTGTTCCACATTGCATTACTTTTAGATGGTAAATCACCAAACACCACGAATGAAGAAGATATTAAAGCGGCTTATGAGCGTTTAGTGAAATTGTTACCAAATGTGGTGACTTTTAACTCTGACTCGCCAGAAGTGCCGTTTGTTCAAGGTGAAGCCTCTATCGGGATGTTATGGAATGGTTCGGCTTATTTAGCACACAAAGAAAATCCAAGTATCCAATTTGTGTATCCAAAAGAAGGCGCGATTTTCTGGATGGATAACTACGCGATTCCAAAAGGTGCGAAAAATACAGAGGGCGCTTATAAATTTATCGACTTCTTACTTCGTCCTGAAAATGCGAAATTAGTGGTTGAAAAAATGGGCTTCTCTATGCCAAATGAAGGCGTGAAAGCGTTACTTTCACCTGAAATGGCAAATAACCCAACCTTGTTCCCATCTGCTGAAAACATTGAAAAAGGCATTATGCAAGGCGATGTGGGTGAAGCCGTGGACATTTACGAAAAATATTGGAATAAATTAAAAACCAATTAATCAAATATTGATGAAAAGTGCGGTGAATTTGACCGCACTTTTTCTTTGTAAAGGATGACAAATGAGTTTCCTTGAGCGACTTTTTCACGCAATCTTGTTTGAAACCACGGTTGTGTTGCTTTCCGTTTTCGCTTTGTATTTCTTTACAGAAGAAAGTGTTTCTATTCTCTTTGGTTCCATGGTGCTGGTTTCCTTAACAGCCATGCTATGGAATCTCATCTTTAATTATTTCCTTGATAAAGTATTTACGGGGCCGCGAGAAAAGCGAGGCGTCATATTTCGTACTTTACATGCCATTTCATTTGAAGGTGGTTTGCTTATTTTCACTGTGCCGATCATTGCTTACTTTTTAAAAGTGGATTGGATTACAGCTTTTATGATGGATTTCAGTTTAACGGTGATGGTGACAGTTTATACCTTTATTTTTAATTGGGTGTATGATCACGCACGATTGCTATTTATTAAGCGTGAATGATGAAACGGGAAATAGTAAAAAAAGAATAAAAAGTGCGGTCAAAATCTCTAGTGTTTTTGACCGCACTTTGATTTTTTAGGGCATAAAAAGATGCTCTTTTATTTATTAAAGTTTTTCTACTAACTCTATGGCAGCACCGATGTAGGTGGCAGGGGTAAGTTGTTGTAAACGTGCTTTTTCATCAGCTGGAATATCCAGTTTTTCGATGAATTCACGCATTGCTTTTTCATCAACGCGTTTACCACGAGTGAGCTCTTTTAATTTTTCGTATGGTTTTTCAATACCATAGCGACGCATCACCGTTTGAATTGGCTCAGCTAAAACTTCCCAGTTTTGGTTGAGTTCATCACGGAGATGTTGTTCGTTCACTTCTAATTTGCTGATACCTTTACGCGTTGCAGCATACGCAATTAAACAATAACCTAAACCCACACCTAAGTTACGTAATACAGTAGAGTCGGTTAAGTCACGCTGCCAGCGAGAAATTGGTAATTTTTGACCAAGGTGAGTCATCACAGCATTGGCTAAACCTAAGTTACCTTCTGAGTTTTCGAAGTCGATAGGATTCACTTTATGCGGCATGGTAGATGAACCAATTTCACCCGCAATAGTGCGCTGTTTAAAGTGATTTAACGCAATATAACCCCATAAGTCACGATCGAAGTCGATGATGATGGTATTAAAACGTACCACGGCATCAAAGTATTCAGCAATGTAATCGTGAGGTTCAATTTGAGTGGTATACGGGTTCCAATCTAAACCTAATGAGGTGACAAACTCTTCGCTAAATTTGTGCCAGTTGATATTTGGATAGGCAGATAAATGTGCATTGTAGTTACCCACAGCACCATTAATTTTACCCAAGATTTCATTTTGTTGGAGTTGTTTGAATTGGCGTTTTAAACGGTAAACCACGTTCGCCATTTCTTTACCCACAGTACTTGGTGAGGCAGGTTGACCATGTGTACGAGAAAGTAATGGAATGGTTTTGTATTCGTTCGCTAAACGGGTGATTTCATCAATCAGTTTTTGCCATTCAGGTAAGATCACTTCTTCACGCGCTGTTTTTAACATCAAGGCATGAGAAAGATTGTTAATGTCTTCCGAGGTACAGGCAAAGTGAATAAATTCAGAGACTTTGGCTAATTCTGGTAAAGCTTCACTTTTTTCTTTTAAGAAATATTCAACCGCTTTGACGTCATGATTCGTGGTGCGCTCAATTTCTTTGATACGTTCAGCATCTTGAAGACTGAATTCTTCCACAATTTTATTAAGGTAATCGTTTGCTTCTTTAGACAAAGAAGAAACTTCTTGGATTTCAGCGGTTGCCGCCAATTTTTGTAACCAACGTACTTCCACGGTGACACGGAATTTGAGCAAGCCAAATTCACTAAAAATACCACGCAATGCAGTGGCTTTATCTTGATAACGACCGTCAATCGGGGAAAGAGCGGTTAATGCGGAAAGTTGCATAAGAGTTCTCCAAGGATTAATTTAAAGTTAAGTAGAGTTGTCGTGCCGCTTGCACTAATTTTTTACGATGAAATAACAGTTGCCATTTGCTGCCACCTACTTGACGCCACAAAACGGCAGAACGAATGCCGGCAAGCAAACACGCACGAATTTTGTCTTGTACATTTTGTTGCTGTAAATGATATGCCGAACCAATAATATGAATGCGTTTGCCTAAAGGACTAATTGTATCGACATAAATGTTTGCCATGATTGAAAACATCTCATCATCAAATTGATTGTCGTGATAAGAAAGTTGTTCTGGTAAACGGGCAATTCGGCGGCCAAGTTCTTGTTTGATTTCAGGTTGCTTGTTTAATTTGCTCTCTAACGCTAACAAGCTGCTCCAATAATTCAACAAATTTTTGTCGTTTAATTGAGTGAGTTGCTCAATAAGTGTGTTTAATCCCACTTTAAGATGTTGAACATCACCGCCAAATACGGCTAATGTATCTTCAGGTTGAGTGATGAGAAGAGAATGAATGGTGGTTTGGAATGCATCTTTATGATCAACTTCGCCTTTTTGTGCTAATTGATTGATTAATAAGACAGATTGACAAACACCGGCAAGTGCCAGAGCCATATCATTATAATTTTTCATTGGGACTATAGATTGTAAGCTGTAGAAATTTTGGGCGTAATATAGCATTTTTACACATTGTTTTGAACTCAATCATTAAAAAACGCCCTATCTTTTGTTATCATAGCGCCAATTCAGTTTACAGAATGAAAGGATAACCAATGACAAAACCAATTGTATTCAGTGGCGTGCAGCCTTCCGGCGAATTAACTATCGGGAATTATTTAGGTGCACTTCGTAACTGGGTAAAAATGCAAGAAGATTATGAGTGTATTTTCTGTGTGGTGGATTTACATGCCATCACTGTACGTCAAGATCCTGCAGCACTTCGCAAAGCAACGCTTGATGTGCTCGCCCTTTACTTGGCTTGTGGTATTGATCCGAATAAAAGCACAATCTTCGTGCAATCTCATGTACCAGAGCATACTCAACTAAGCTGGATATTAAACTGCTACACCTATTTTGGTGAAATGAGCCGTATGACTCAATTTAAAGATAAATCAGCACGTTATGCCGAAAATATTAACGTGGGTTTATTTGATTATCCAGTTTTAATGGCAGCAGATATCTTACTTTACCAAGCAAAAAGCGTACCGGTGGGGGATGACCAAAAACAACATTTAGAAATCACTCGTGATATTGCGGCTCGTTTTAATGCCCTTTACGGTGATATTTTCACGATCCCTGAAATCTTCTTAGGCAAAGCGGGTGCGCGCATTATGTCTTTGCAAGATCCTGATAAAAAAATGTCTAAATCCGATGATAACCGTAATAACGTGGTGACCTTGCTTGAAGATCCAAAATCGGTGGCGAAAAAAATTAAACGTGCGGTAACAGATTCTGATGAACCACCTGTTGTACGTTATGACGTAAAAAACAAAGCGGGTGTGTCTAACTTATTAGATATCCTTTCTGCAGTAACCGATAAATCTGTGGCAGAACTTGAAAAAGAATTTGAAGGCAAAATGTACGGCCACTTAAAAACAGCCGTTGCAGATGAAGTGTCAAACTTACTTGCGAGTTTACAAGAACGTTTCTATCAATATCGTAATGATGAAGCACTTTTAGACGAGATTTTACGTCAAGGTGCGGAAAAAGCCCGTGCAAGAGCGAAAGAAACCCTTGCTAAAGTATATGAAGCCGTCGGCTTTGTTGCTGCAAAATAATTTTAAACTTAATAAGCCGTGTTATATCACGGCTTTTTTAGATAAGGAGAAAAAGATGGCCATTCAAACTGAAAAACCAATTGAATGTGTAGGTTGTAATACTTTCGATATGAAATCATTGTTTGATAACAGTGATTGTAGTTTACCTATCGAACAGTTTTACGCGACTCGTCAAGATGCAGAAGGCGCATTGGAATATTTCACGTTAAAAGCACGTGATGTAGAAAGTGAACCTTGTCAAATTCAGTCTGAAATTCAACAGGTTGAAGAGGGATATGTACTTAAAGCGGTTTTCACATTCTGCTGCCAAGCGGAATTAGTGATTTTTCAAATGAAGCTTGTGTAAGTGATAACTTACTCTAGAAAACAGCGTTTTTTGTGACCGCACTTTCTGATATTTATGTTCCCCTGCATCGTATTATTCCTTTTTCTAATGTAGAAGGGCTGGGGAATCGTACCAGTATTTTCTTACAAGGTTGTAAGTTAAACTGCCTTTATTGCCATAATCCAGAAACCATTCCTCGTTATGCGGAAGGGGCTCATCAAGTCAGTCTGCAGTATTTGTATGAGCAAGTAATGGATGCAGTACCTTTCATTCGTGGTGTGACGGTTTCCGGCGGGGAACCCACCATTCACCATAAAAAGCTCGTTCCGTTGTTTCAAAAGCTACGTGAGGAAGGGCTAACTTGCTATTTAGATAGCAGTGGTTTCTTTGAATTTGAAGCAATTCGACCTTTAATTGATGTGACAGACAAATTTCTCTTTGACCTGAAAGGAGAAGGGCTTGGCTTACAAAGTTTGTGCTTTGATAGACAAAATCGCCAAGGCATTGTCCCTCAAAACATCATTCCCGCTCATCAACATATCAAGCAAGAAAATTTAGATCGCAATTTGAAGAATTTGGCGCAATTATTACCATTAAATAAAGTGGAAGAAGTGCGGTTAGTTTATGTGGCGAATTTTTTTGATGCAGAAAAGTTGGTGGAAAAAGTCGCTTCCTTATTGAAAGATTATCCGGATGTTTTGTTCAAAATTATCCGAATGCACACAAAAGGTGCTCGAGACGCTGAAGGGCTCAGCCCTTATGTCCCAACTGTTAAGCAGACCCAAGAACTTGAAAACTATGCAAAATCTTGTGGTCTGACCAAAATTGTGACCATTTTATAAGCAAACATATCGAAAAGTAGCAAAAATATTCCGACTTTTTACCGAAAAACAAGTAGAATAGGACAATTTTATTCACTTACTTATCTAACCAACCTAGGGGAAAAAAATGGGTATTTTAGGTAGCGTTTTAGGCATTGTCGTATTACTGGTCATTGCCGTATTATTTTCAAATAATCGTAAGGCGATTAATTTACGTACTGTATTAGGGGCTTTGGCGATCCAAATCGGATTTGCGGCCCTTATTTTGTATGTGCCGTTTGGTCGAGATGCATTACAAGCGACGGCAAATGGTGTATCAAATGTTATCGCCTATGGTAATGAAGGGATTAACTTCGTCTTTGGTGGATTATCGGATCCTTCAAATGCCGGCTTTATCTTTGCGGTGAAAGTGTTACCAATCATCGTCTTTTTCTCTGGTTTAATTTCTGTGCTTTATTACTTAGGCATTATGCAAGTTGTCATCAAAGTGATCGGTGGTGCATTGCAAGCCGCATTAGGCACATCTAAAGCAGAATCAATGTCTGCAGCAGCGAATATTTTCGTTGGCCAAACTGAAGCACCTTTAGTGGTTCGTCCTTATATTAAAAATATGACCCAATCTGAATTGTTCGCTATTATGGCGGGTGGTACAGCTTCTATCGCGGGTTCAGTGATGGCGGGTTATGCAGGAATGGGCGTCCCGTTGACTTACTTAATCGCAGCCTCTTTCATGGCTGCACCAGCAGGTTTATTATTTGCGAAAATTTTATTCCCGCAAACTGAACAATTTACCGATAAACAACCTGAAACGGATGATAGCGAAAAACCGACTAACGTGCTTGAAGCAATGGCAGGTGGTGCGAGTGCCGGTATGCAATTAGCGTTAAACGTAGGTGCGATGTTACTCGCTTTCGTGGGTTTAATTGCTTTAATTAACGGTATTTTAGGGGGCGTAGGCGGCTGGTTCGGTTACGGTGATTTAACGTTACAATCAATCTTTGGTTGGATCTTCAAACCATTAGCTTACTTAATCGGTGTATCTTGGGATGAATCTGCAATTGCGGGTCAAATGATTGGGATGAAATTAGCGGTGAACGAATTCGTGGGTTACTTAGAGTTCGCTAAATACTTACAACCAGATACAGCGGTGGTATTAAGTGAAAAAACCAAAGCCATCATTACTTTCGCATTATGTGGTTTCGCTAACTTCAGCTCTATCGCAATCTTAATCGGCGGTATCGGTGGTATGGCACCAAATCGTCGTGGTGATGTGGCTCGCTTAGGGTTAAAAGCAGTTGTCGCAGGTACATTAGCTAACTTAATGAGTGCAACTATCGCAGGTTTATTCATCGAGTTAAGCGGCGTAGCAATGTAATTAAAATGTGGTGAATTTTGACCGCACTTTATCTCTCAACACCACGAATCGTTCGTGGTGTTGTATTTTAAAGCAGGCGAAAACGTTTGCTTAAATGATTTTTTATTTATCAACAAGAGGAAAAAACAATGACTCCACATATTAATGCTCCTGAAGGCGCATTTGCAGATGTTGTATTAATGCCAGGTGATCCGCTTCGTGCAAAATATATTGCTGAAACATTCTTAGAAGATGCGAAAGAAGTGACTAACGTTCGCAATATGTTGGGTTATACCGGTACTTATAAAGGTCGTCGTATCTCTGTTATGGGGCACGGTATGGGTATCCCATCTTGCTCAATTTATGCGAAAGAATTAATTACTGAATACGGTGTGAAGAAAATCATCCGTGTTGGTTCTTGTGGTGCTGTACGTATGGATGTTAAAGTACGTGATGTCATCATCGGTCTTGGTGCATGTACTGATTCAAAAGTAAACCGTATCCGTTTTAAAGATAACGATTTTGCTGCAATTGCTGATTTTGATATGACACAAGCAGCGGTTCAAGCAGCGAAAGAAAAAGGTAAGCAAGTTCGCGTAGGGAATCTCTTCTCTGCAGACTTATTCTATACGCCAGATTTCGAAATGTTTGATGTGATGGAAAAATACGGCATCTTAGGCGTAGAAATGGAAGCAGCGGGTATCTATGGCGTAGCAGCAGAATATGGTGCAAAAGCACTTTGTATCTGTACCGTTTCAGACCATATTCGTACACACGAGCAAACCACGGCAGAAGAACGTCAATTAACCTTCAATGATATGATTGAAATTGCGTTAGAATCCGTATTAATTGGAGATAAAGCATAATTTTCCCGATTGATAGAATAAAAAAGAGCGGTCAATTCTGACCGCTCTTTTGTTTTTTATGCTTGCTATTTTTCATACCAAATTCGATTCACATAAAACACCACTTTTCCAGAGGGTGTTTCCACATGGATTTCATCATCAACGCCTTTCCCGATTAAAGCGCGCGCGACGGGAGAATCAATGGAGATCCAGTTTTTAGCGGGATCGAATTCATCGCAGCCGACAAGACGATATTGCTTCACTTCACCCTCTTCATCTTCTAGCTCAACCCAAGCACCAAAAAACACTTTACCTTCTTGTTTCGGATGGTAATCCACGATTTGTAGCACTTCTAATCGTTTGGAAAGAAAACGCACGCGGCGATCAATTTCACGTAAGCGACGTTTGCCATAAATATATTCTGCGTTTTCACTGCGGTCACCAAGCGCCGCGGCATCTGAAACCGCTTGGGTAACTTTTGGGCGTTCTTCTTTCCACAAAAATTTCAGTTCTTGGTCAAGGGCAAGCCAGCCTTGACGGGTAATGTAATTTGATTTTGCCATAATAAAAATAAAAGAAATTTTTTTGAATTATATTTGAGCCTGTTGTCTAAAACCAGTATTCTATTCCCGTTTTTATCGAATCCTTTAATAACAAAGAAGTATGACAATGTTAAATCAACAAATTAGCCAAATTATTGCGGCAGAATTAACCGTTCAACCCCAACAAATCCTCGCCGCTATTCAATTATTAGATGATGGCAACACCATTCCATTTATCGCCCGTTATCGTAAAGAAGCCACAGGTGGCTTGGATGACACCCAACTTCGTCATTTTGAAACCCGTTTAATTTATTTACGTGAATTAGAAGATCGTCGTCAAACCATTTTGAAATCTATTGAAGAGCAAGGGAAATTGACCGATGAATTGCGTGACAAAATCCATGCGACACAAAGCAAAACCGAATTAGAAGATTTGTATTTGCCGTACAAACCTAAGCGTCGTACTAAAGGGCAAATTGCGATTGAGGCAGGTCTTGAACCATTGGCTGATTTACTTTGGAATGAGCCGAAAAATGATCCTGAAACGTCCGCAGCTGAATTTGTGAATGCAGATAAAGGTGTAACAGACACCAAAGTCGCCCTTGATGGCGCACGCTATATTTTAATGGAGCGTTTTGCTGAAGATGCGGGTTTATTAGCGAAAGTCCGTGATTATTTAGCAAAAAATGCGGTTATTGTATCTAAAGTGATCGAAGGTAAAGAAACGGAAGGGGCAAAATTCCAAGATTATTTCGACCACCAAGAATTATTGAAAAATGTGCCTTCTCACCGTGCATTAGCGATGTTCCGTGGACGTAATGAGGGTATTTTACAATTAAGCTTAAATGCTGATCCTGATGCGGAAGAGGGAAGTCGCCAAAGCTATTGTGAAGAGATTATTCGTGATTATTTAGATGTCCGTTTCACGGGGCAGCCTGCGGATAAATGGCGTGAGCAAGTGATTGCGTGGACGTGGAAAATCAAAGTTTCGTTGCATTTAGAAACGGAATTAATGGCAAGTTTACGTGAAAAAGCAGAAGAAGAGGCCATTGATGTTTTTGCTCGAAATCTGACCGCTCTTTTAATGGCAGCACCCGCTGGCGCGAAAAGTACCATGGGCTTGGACCCGGGCTTGCGTACGGGGGTTAAAGTCGCGGTGGTAGATAACACAGGTAAATTATTAGATACCACCACCATTTATCCACACACGGGGCGTGAAGCCGAAGCGCAAGTGGCGATTTTCAGCTTAATCCGCAAACATAACGTAGAGTTAATTGCCATTGGTAACGGTACCGCTTCTCGTGAAACAGAACGTTTTGCGAAAGACGTGATTAAAGAAATCAAAGAAAATAAACCACAAACTGTTGTGGTGAGCGAAGCAGGTGCATCTGTGTATTCTGCTTCTGAATTTGCGGCAAATGAATTCCCGAATTTAGATGTATCTTTACGGGGTGCGGTCTCTATCGCCCGTCGTTTACAAGATCCATTGGCGGAATTAGTGAAAATCGAACCGAAAGCCATTGGTGTTGGGCAATATCAACACGATGTAAACCAAAGCCAGCTCGCGCGTAAGTTAGATGCGGTGGTGGAAGACTGCGTAAACGCGGTAGGCGTAGATTTAAATACCGCATCCGCACCATTATTAGCTCGTGTAGCTGGTATGACAAAAACCTTAGCGCAAAACATTGTGGAATACCGTGATGAAAATGGTCGTTTTGAAAGCCGCAGCGAATTGAAAAAAGTGCCTCGTTTAGGGCCAAAAGCCTTTGAGCAATGTGCAGGCTTTATGCGTATTGCAGACGGTAAAAATCCACTTGATGCTTCAGGTGTTCACCCTGAAGCTTATCCTGTAGTCGAAAAAATCTTGCAAGCTACCGCGCAATCTATTCAAGATTTAATGGGTAACGCAGGTGTGGTGCGCCAACTTGATGCTAAGCAATTTATTGATGAGCAATTTGGTTTACCAACCGTTCAAGATATTTTCAAAGAATTGGAAAAACCAGGGCGCGATCCGCGTGGTGAGTTTAAAACTGCTGTATTCGCAGAAGGCGTGGAAGAAATCACCGATTTAAAACCTGGTATGATTTTAGAAGGTACCGTCACCAATGTGACTAACTTCGGCGCATTTGTGGATATTGGTGTTCACCAAGATGGTTTAGTACATATTTCATCATTAAGCGATAAATTCGTAGAAGATCCACATCAAGTGGTGAAAACTGGCGATATCGTGAAAGTGAAAGTGTTGGAAGTGGATGTGCCGCGTAAACGTATTGCCTTGACGATGCGATTAGATGAAAGTGCGGTCAAAAATGACGGCAAATCTGACCGCACTTTAAGTGCAAAACCAAAAAGTAATTCGCCTCGCCAAGATCGCAATCCAAGAGGAAATAGTGCGATGGGCAATGCCTTTGCCGATGCGTTGAAAAATTGGAAAAAATAATTTCGTCATTTAGATGAAAATTGTGGCCAAATAGGCGTACAATGGAGGGGATCTGGTCAATCATCCAATCCCCTTTTTTATTTCAACGAAAGGAATATTCTTATGGAAAAAGGTATTCTTGGGCCGCATGAAGGCAAGGAGCTGGAATTAATGTTAAGGGGCGAAAAGCAAGTGGCATTATTCAATCAGGAGCTTGGTATTCCTGACGTCTTTCTCCCTTATCTTGAGCAAGGAATGCTTCATTCAAAAACAGTGCAGCGTCATATTAATGATGTTTGCTTAACTGATTTTATTGTCTATTTACCTCAATCTCTTGCACTCGCTGAACAAATGGAAGTGTTACTTCCCGCAAGCACTGTGAATGGTTTTGATCCAAAAGTGGAACGTGAAATCGGCCGAATTCTTGGCTACCGAGAAAAAGATATCGAGTACTATATTCAGCATTTTCAAGATAATTTAGAGAAGTATAGGCAGCAGTATAGTTGATAATTAATGATGTGAACGTGTGATAAACATTTTATCTCTATCAGGGCGACGTCCAGCTCTCTCGTAAGCGGAGAGAGCTGAGTTTTTATTATGTTATTTGACTTTTTTTCCGCTGCTTACTTGTGGCCAGCATTCTACATCTGTTACACCAGCAGATATTACGCCGCCAACAACCTTGCAGTTATATTTTTTTCCTGCCACATCAGCATTATAAGTTCCTTCAACAACACCGTTATTAAAATTAGAAATTTGCACTTGGCTAGCATCAACACCCAATTTAAATGCGGTATCTTTTTGAAGAGATGATTGGGTTACGCAAGCTGAAAGCGCACTTGCAGAAAGAATAATAAGAAATAATTTTTTCATAATACTCACTTAATAAAAGGTTAGATATATTTCTCAAAATGAGAAGTGGTGATCGGTTGACCAATTCTTATACTATAGTATTTTTGTCAGCTTCTCAAGTATGGCATTAATGTTGTAAGGAGCTTTAGAGATAATAAAAGTGCGATCAAAAACACAAGCGATTTTGACCGCACTTTATTATTGGCTAGAAGGGATTATTCCGCGTCTTCTTTTG
>OBVW01000512.1_pt1 | contig 20353 bp, 17 predicted proteins | sample 1495141 | NCBI WGS metagenome assembly OBVW01 (sample SAMEA2580013, study PRJEB22360) | human gut metagenome | biome: human gut; feature: human-associated habitat; material: faeces | place: Denmark | collected 2008/2010
TCGCATTTCGGCCGTTTTGCTCCGCAAACCCGGCCGTTAGGATGCGCCATATGCAGAGATGTTAGAAAAAAAGATGGGAATAGAATATAGAATTGATTCTATATGGGAGAAAATCGGCAATAAGGGTGAAATGGTTACATTAACGAATGATATTGTAAAGGATGTTATATTAGTTTGTGCAAAACTTATCTCTAATGAGATTTATTATGATGCATCAGAAGATAGAAGGAACACATATGTAAGAGATCTGTTAGATGAAAAGGGATATGTAGTAAGAGATCAAACAAGACATGGATTATCGCCACAAGGAAAGGATGCAGGAAAAGTTGACATTTCTATTTTTAAAGAGGGAAAGACATACACACTTATAGAAGCACTGAATTTATCCTGTTTAAGTAAAAAATATATAGACACACATCTAGATAAGATATTTGATTATGATGTTTTGGGAAATGATATCAATATAATTTTAAACTATGTTACAGTTAGCGATTTTGATAAATTTATTACTAATTATATTACTTATATGAAAGAACGTAAGTGGCGTTCCCCGATGGTTGATTTAGATGAAAAATGTAAAGAGTATAAAATTCTGTATTCAAGCATAAGAGTAGTAAAAACAACTCATAAAAGAAATGGGAAGAATACAATTTTATATCACATATGCGCTTTAATTAATGGTGCTAAATAATAATGGAATTATTTAATGTTTGTAACCCACAGGAACGCTTTAGTGAGCAACAGGCTAGACGTACATTGGAAAAAATGCAAAAGGAATACATTATAAAATTAGCTAATGGGGGCCGGTATGCGAAGTATACACTAATTTAACTTGTTGTTTTAACTCGGCTATGCCGAATTAAATGCCGAGTTAAAAGATAAAGTATCCAAAATGCCTTGAAATACGTGACTTTGCAATGTACTTGTTTAACTTGTCAGTGTCGAGATAGATGCCGAGTTAAAAATTATACTCAAATGGTATTGGAGGAAATTGAAATATGGTAAACTTAATTGCTTTTGATACAGAGAAAGAATTATGCGAATTAACAGGTTTGACGGAGTCTGAGCTGTGGGAAAAGGATTTATTCTCGATGATTGGGATATTGGGTTTCAATCAGATATTAAATTACATAGAACTCCGACGGCTGATGATATTCAGGATGGTTATGAGGAAGATGAATTGATTGACGATTATGATTTGCCGGCACATTGGCTAATGATGCAGATGAACAATTTTTGCGTTGGCGCTAATTACGTGTTTTTGAATGGAAAGCATTATTATACAGTTCATCACTCGTAAGTCGTTTTTTCTCAAAAATTCGATAATACAACAGCAGGAGGTACACATGAAAGTAAAATTACAAGAAGTTCTCGAGGCACTTGATGGTGTCGGAATGGATATGGAATATTATTATGACACGAAAAATGAAGAAATCCTGATGATATTTGATGGTATGGTTAATGGAGAAACGGATCCTGATTTGATAGAAGATATCGAAGAGGGTTTTATTGAAGATTATATCCCGTTGCCACGGCAGTATGATATGAATGAATATCGGATGATGGAAGAATTTATTTATGACTTACCGGCTGGAAGAGCACAGGACGCATTGGATGTAGCAATTAGAGGCAAGGGTGCATTCCGTAGATTTAAGGATAGGCTGTACGATTTTGACCTTCAGGAGAAATGGTATAAGTACAGGGATGATTGCTATGAGCAAATAGCAAGAGACTGGTGTGAACGGTTCGGGATAGAGATAGAGGAATAGGTATGGCTGGGACAAATGATATTTTAGAAGTTGCGAAGATGACAATTAACGCATCGATAAAGTGCAATACGGTTCGAGGATTTATTGGCTGGCACAGTTGCGATAATATTTGCATGGATATGCATGATGTATTGGATATGTGCGAAGATGCTTTTAAGCGGGAAAGATATCAGGAATCTCTTGAGGCAGATACATATGTGCTTGTTTCGGGCGTGAAATTGGCTTCTTGTGCAGATAGCAGTTCCGGTATGCTGACGGATGTAATAATGCGTGCATTTGAACTAATAGATTTATCTACACAGACAATTGCCAAACTGGATGCAGCAATGAGAAAACATGCGCTGTCATTGATTATAAAGGAAGCAAAGAAAAAAGCATTTGACGGCTGGGACTCATGGCGCTATGAATTATTGGGAAAGGCGGTTTGTTTGTGTGATGAGAAGTTGGCAGTAAAATTGGAAAAGCTTTTGGATGTATTCTTAGAAGATATTGAGAATGATTATACGCCGGAATACAAAAGGCAGGAAGATACAATTTTACGTTATAAATTGCATCGACATTTAAAGGGGGCAGACGCAGTTAAGGACGAGTTATATGCAAATCTACATATAAGAGAAATACGCATAATTGCAGTTAAAGATGCAACAGATGCGAGGAATTATAACGAAGCAGAAAAGTTGTGCCTTGAACAGATAAAGAAAGAGGACGGTCGCTTTTACAGAAACATTCCGGAGGATTGGAATAATATACTGTTTGATGTTTATGTGCAGTCAGGCATAACAGATAAACAGATTGAGCAGGCAAAGAAAATATTGTTCCTGGGGAATGCAGGATTCTGGGATGTTTTAAAGCGGCTGTACCAAAGCTTGGGAACATGGGAAAGTCAGAAGCCAATTATACTTAAAGAATTAAAGCAATGCAAATATTCAGTATGTTATCGGTCTGTATTGGTTGAGGAAAACGAAAAGAAGTTGCTATTAGAAGCCGTTACAGAAAATCCATATAATTTGTTCTATTATGCTCAATTTCTTGTAATGGATTATCCGAATGAAATTTATGAATTGTGTGCAAATTACATAAGAGAACAATGTGCGCAGGCAACAGATAGAAGATTATATAAGAAAGTATGTAAGGACTTATTACAGTTGATTAAGTGGAAAGGAAATGCTACTGCCAAGCTGCTTGTGGATGAATTTAAGGCAACGTATCCTAGAAGAAGTGCGTTATTGGACGAGCTGCAAAAGGTAGAGAGGAAATTGTAAGTGTTACTTGGCTGTTGCATTATTTGCAATACCCACTGAAAGCCATCGGAACCCACTATGTTTCTTGGTACTAACAACAACAGAGAAAAAGGATTCTCCACATAATAAATGTCAAAAGAAACATTGTAGATTTGAAAATTGAGGCGTTTGGTACTGTTATTTTACTGTTGTTTTTTGCAAGTGGCTTTGCAGTGCTGGCAGTGATGCGGATATGCATTGTTTTATAAGGATTTCAGTATAAGTGAAAATGTTTCTTGTAATTTACCCAAATGGATTCTATAATAAAATCGTGGTTGGAAAGGGATTATGAACTTATTGCTTTGGGTAGTGTCAATTGGCACGCCAAATCAGGGAAAAAAGAGGTAAAGAATCATTTTCAAGCCAACGGAACCATTTATAATGATAAAAAATCGTTCATAAATGATCGAAAGCTGAGTCGAAAATTGCGGTACTAAAATGGTACTACATTCGATTTGAACGAAATAGAATAGGAACAAAAACACATATTTGCAATACAAATATGTATAGAAAATCAATGAAAAACAATATCATTCACATCAAACTTTGCGAGTTTGAGTAGATATTTTTGTACATTTATAGTCCGCGAAGCCAGTAAAATCAAGGCTTTGCGGACTTCGTGCTTCTAAGGTGGTAATAAAATGGTAATGTTTTTAGAGCCGAAACTGAAATTTCATTCTACAAAATTTGCGATAGGCGAATGAAATAGATAGAATGTTACCAAAGGACATTGCAAAGTATTTGTGGTAATGGTGGAAAAATTTAGCTATTGGAGATTGTGCTTAAAGTATGCCTGCAAAGGGATATATGTCAGCCCGAAGGATTTGATGCGTATGGGCATCCATTCGAGTTATTTCATCTGGATATGGAAAGGATAGGTATAGTGCCAAAGAGGGCGCCCGCTAAGATAATAGATTTTCGGGCACACATAGAGAATAAACATACTATCGATTAGTCTGATGAAAAATAGCAGAAACATTTGACGTGACATATGAGGAATCTTTCGCGTTTAGTGGCGGAATCAGTATTGATTAAGACATAAAGAAATTGGTAATAAGGAGAGATGGAATATTATGGCAAACGAAGAGATAGCTAGTCAGGTGTTGGATTATTGGTTTGCGATTGAGTTCTTGGGGCAGGACTCTTATGATGTATGTACTGAAGAATCCAAACTTGTTCGAGCATTAAAAACATTTAAAAAAGCTGATCAGTCTACAAAGAATAAGCGTAGGCAAATCTCTGTTTTTGAACTTGTAAATAGCGAATCTGACATATATTCTCAAATTGTGAATCAAGCAAAGGAATGTGATATGACGATTTGGGGAAATCTGACATTCTATATTGGCAGGGTGTCTAGACAGGCGTGCATAGAAAAACTTGCTCAGGAACTTGGTGCAAAGCTAGAGCAGGAGGAGAGAAATTCAGAGTATATACCAATACTTAGTTTTCAGTGCACTACGAACGGAGCTTATGTAGAACATTCACTTTCTCTCTCTACTGTTATATGGGCAATATCTCAGGTAGAAGGAAAACAAAACGGAAAACTATCTGATCTGTTATCAAGTAGGGCGTATTCTGATACGATAGAACAGTTGGAAAGGGAGTTCTTTGAATCAGATAATTTCAACGAACAAGAGGCTATAGAGGAGGCGTCTGTTAAGGTGAATTCGGAAGGTATGCCAGTTTTTGCTGATGATGCTATAGTAGCTTCGAAAATTATGAGTATACATTCTGAAATTGTTAAAATGTATGGAAAATTTTTCCCGGAGAATGTGATTGAGGAAAGAAATGGTTTTAAATATCAGTTGTTTAAGAATTCAAAAGCTAAAGATAAATACGACGATGATAATTATATGGGATTGAGCCATGATTTCTTTTCTAATGATCTGAAGATGGTCAAAGAATCCATAGAAGCAGGAAAAGATGATTTTTCAACAGGTATGTTGTCTAACCTAATTGATTATATCTGTGCACCTCATGATGTCTTAGAAGAAAGACAACGTCATGATTTCGTCAGACCTAAAGATAAAGAGGTATTTTATAAGGAAATAGCCGAAATTCTCAACATGGAGAATGCTCCTCTTGGTAAATGGCCGTCCAGGTATATGCCTGCGTTAATGCAGCAGATTGCTATAAATATAGCAATATCAAACCGGCAGAGAGGAATATTTGAAGAAAGTGGGAATGTTTTTTCTGTGAATGGTCCGCCCGGAACTGGTAAGACGACACTATTAAAAGAGATTATTGCAAATAATATTGTTGAAAAGGCCAGAGCTCTCAGCCAATACGATACACCGGATGATGCCTTTGAAGGTGTGAAGTTTGTGTGTGGCGAATTGAATGGGGCGTATGCACAGTATTATCCGAAGTGGTTTAGGTTCAAAGATGAACATATTGCTGACTTTGGAGTGCTTGTTACATCCAGCAATAATACGGCTGTAGAAAATATAACAAAGGAACTCCCTCTTGAAAAAGGGATTCTTGATAATTTAAAAATTGTTTCTGACGGAAATATGCCAGATAGTCCGGAGAAGGCTCAACAATTAAGAACGATCTGTAAGATGTTTTCTACTTCTGAAACAGAGAAAAAATTAAACGTTTATCAAAAAGATACTAAGCGACAGGGTGAATACCCAGAGATATATTTCACTGGGTATGCAAAGAAATTTTTTGGAAATGCAGAAAAGGATGCAGATGCATGGGGAATGGTTGCTGCTCCACTTGGTAAAAAATCTAACATAAGTGGTTTTTACTATGATGTTCTGAATCCAATTTTGCAGGACTTCATGATAAAAAATGCTGACATTGAAGACAGAATTCCTGAATATAGAAAAGCCAGAGATGCGTTTTCTAAACAACTGGAAGTAGTTAGTTCTCTTCAAAGTCAACTAAAAAGTTACGGCGATATTTCTCTTAAAGCACATCAGTTATGTGCTTCTTTTGAGCAAATACGAGCTAAAAATATTTCTTTGATTATTTGTTGTGATGAGGAAATTAAGTCTTTTGAAAATCAGATAGTTTATACAAATACTGAAATAAAAAAAGAAGAAGACAATCTCAGTAACTTTACAACATTATATTCAGAAGCTGATTTCAAATTAAAAGAGTCTGAGAAAAGGATGAAAGATTTGTCAGAACAGGAAATTAGTTATAAGAAACAAGCTTTAGATGTGGAAAATTCTGTCGGTTTCTTTACAAAAATTTTTAGAAAAAGCAAATATCAATCTGCGCTTGATTTGGCTGAATGCTTTAGATTGAAGGCACAAGAATGCACGATTGCTGTTAATCAAGCCTCACATAAAATTGGCGTAGAAAGAGCGCAAGTCGAAAAATACCGTATTGATAAAGATAATGCTTTACAACGATTACATGAGTCAAAGGAAAGACTCAAAAAGCTAGAGGGAAATAAGTCTACTACTCAGATGAGAATTCTTCGGTTGAAGGGAGAAATTAATAATGCACAAGTCAGAGCTGAAGCAGCCAAGTCAGAATGCGAAAGAGACTTAAGGGAATATCTTAGTGCTGGAGATATGAAGACAGGCAAAGTTCTGGATGATACATTTATTGAGGATGTTCTTTCTAAGAATGATAAAGTATCTACTAAAGCGCAGATTTCTAATCCATGGTCTACGGAAGAATTTAATCGAGAAAGGGAAAAATTATTTTATCTAGCCCTTCAAATGACAAAGGAGTTTGTCCTAAGTTCTAAGTCGTGCAGAACAAATTTGTGTATTTTAGGTCAATATTGGGGGTTTAGAACAGAAAATGATACAGATAGAATCAAATTCCATAAGCAGGATAGAGAAGCGATGATAGCCTCATTATTCCAGACATTGTTCTTGATTACACCGGTTATATCTTCTACGTTTGCTTCCGTTGGAAGATTATTAAGAGATATGAAAACACCGGGGTGCATAGGCACACTTGTAATAGATGAGGCAGGGCAGGCTCAACCGCAGATGGCTGTTGGTGCATTATACAGAGCGAGGAAAGCTATAATAGTAGGCGATCCAAAGCAAGTGGAGCCAGTGGTAACAGATGATCTTAAGCTCTTGAAAGAGGCGTATTCAGAACCTGTATTTGCAAACTATAAAAACAAGTCATTATCGGTACAAAGCTGTGCGGATATAATGAATCCTTTTGGTACTTCCTATGATAACGGAACGGATTATCCTGATTGGGTTGGATGTCCGCTGCTTGTACATAGAAGGTGTATTTCTCCTATGTATGAAATATCGAATCGTATTTCATACAATGGAATTATGAAGCAACAAACCTTGCCACCATCAGATGGTAAGGTTGAGTCTTTTATTTACGAAAAATCGCAGTGGATAAATGTAACTGGGGTTGAAAACGGACATGGAGATCATTATGTAGCTGAACAAGGTAATGTTGTCTGCGAAATGGTAAATGTTTCTTTCCAGAAGGCAATTAAGATATCAAAAATGCAGGTTGACACCAAGCCAAGTCTCTATATTATCACTCCTTTTACTACTGTGGTGAGTGGATTACGGAAGGCAATTGGTACATATGCAACTAGAAACAAAAACTCTGCTTTAGGGGTTAGTACATCTCTTGATGAATGGTTATATGATAATATTGGTACAGTTCATAAATTTCAGGGAAAAGAGGCAAACGAGGTGATTTTTGTTCTCGGATGTGATGAGTCGCAGAAAAATAGATATGCTGTAAAAGGTTTCGTAAATAGCAATATCGTTAACGTGGCGGCTACCAGGGCAAAATATAGGTTTTACATGGTAGGGGATCAAAAGGTTTGGGGAAAAAATGAATATGTTAACGAAGCCAAGTCTATTATGGATAGGTTACTTATAGAGGATGCGGAAGAAAATAATTAAGCTCTCCTGAGTCACATTGATCAATTTCTAGAACATCATTATATCTGTTTCTCAAACAGGAAAGAGCCAAGATAGAGAATTAGAATGTGAGTTAGGAATAAGTTGATTCCATGTTTTAGATAGGGATGAATTTACTTTTACAAATGAGGCGGAGAGGTTGCTCTATCCAGAAAAATTCTTGTTGCTGAATCATTATTTTTAACGTAAGCGATGAATAACATACCGTTCCAAATTTAATTGAAGATTTGGGATAATACAGTCAATAAACAGTAAACGACTACTTTATCTATTTTCAGATCTGGATGCGGACGTATCACTCTTCTTTTCTTAAGCAAAGGTAGCCGTTTACGGTGTTTAACTACTTTAGCTAACAGGAGGAGCAGCTTATGCGTAATAAGAGAAGAACAGACGAAGAATGGCTGTCATTGATTCAGCAATGTCGCAGCAGTGGATTTTCTGACCGTGTCTGGTGTGAGCAGAATGATATCTCTATCAATACGTTTTATAATACTGTCACAAGGCTGAGAAAGAAATCATGTATGATTCCGGAGACAGACAGGCTAATCGTGGATACATCAGAAGCTGGAGCTGGGGCAAGTGCGGTAATGTACAGCATTGTGGAAACAGCAAAAGCAAACAATCTGAATATTTTCCAATATCTCTATATGGTACTGCTGTATATGACGGATTATATGAACTCGTCCGCAGGTATAGAACAGCTGATGCCATGGAGTGATTTTATCAAAGAGCAGTGTTCGGGGATCATTGATGTGGAGTCCACTGTCCCGGAAAACAGAATTCCCCTGCCATGTAGATAGCAGGGAAAATCTAAAGTAAATGGTAGTCGTTTACTGTTTTGGGTAGGCGGTGTGTTATTCATCGCTTACGATGAAACGGGAAATGCAGGAAGCAGTACAGGCAGGGGAGCGGGTACTTCAGACCCTTTACGCAGCAAGGGATAAGTTGGGAAGTGCGAGAAACTGGGGCATTTTTGATATGCTTGGAGGAGGCTTTATCAGTGACCTTGTGAAGCATTCTAAAATGAATGACGCATCTGCGTTGATGGAACAGGCGAAAAGCGATATTCAGCGTTTTCAGAGAGAATTAAGAGATGTGCAGGTTTCCTTGGATCTGCGCATGGAAATCGGCAGCTTCCTTTCCTTTGCGGATTTCTTTCTGGACGGGCTGGTGGCAGATTACATGGTGCAGAGCAAGATTACAGATGCAAGAGAACAGGTGGATGATGCCATCAACCGGATAGAAAAGATACTTGCTGATGTGAAAAATCGAATGAATGCGGAGGTGTATTAAGATGCGATTATTTGATAAAAGGACGCCGCTTCAGAAAGAGTGGGAAAAGCTGGAAGTACAGGAGCAGAGATTCCTTCAGAAGCGTTCTGAGAAAAGGGAGAACATTCTGAATCAAAAACTGGAGGAAAAGATACCGCCGAAACTTCAGGAAACATTGGATACTGCTTTTGCGAAGGCATTTGCTCTGATTTTCGAGAAAGGAACCAGGGTTATTGAAAAGACGTATCAGCGGGCAAAACTGGAGCAGGATTATCAGGTGCGGCAGTATACGGCGGATGTAAAGCAGAATTCCAAATCCCTGCGCTCCTTTTCTAAAAAGGCAAGAGATACGGGAACGAAGAATTTACTGCTATCCGGTGTGGCTGGAATCGGGATGGGCGTATTGGGAATCGGTCTGCCGGATATTCCGGTATTTACAGGGATGATTTTAAAGAATATTTACGAGACTGCCCTGCAGTATGGATACAGCTACGAAACCAGGGAAGAAAAATATTTTATCTTATTATTGATCCGGGGAGCAGTATCCTATGGGGATACACTTTGTGAGATTGACGGGAAAGTAAATGAATTTATCAGAAACGGAATGCTGCCGGAAGAATATCAGGATAAGGAGCAGATCGAACAAACAGCGGGATCTTTGTCAAAAGAGCTTCTCTATATGAAGTTCTTACAGGGGATTCCAGTGGTTGGTGCTGTAGGCGGAGCTTATGATGCAGTCTATATGAAACGGATCACAGAGTATGCAGAGCTGAAATACCGGCACAGATATCTGGCGGGGCGGAAAAAGGCAGAGAATAAATTGTTGTTTTGATGTGTGTGGAGTATAATGTGTTTATTAGTCAATGCTTAACACTGATGAAAGGAAAAATATGGTTTTAGAAAATAAGCTTAATATCACAGACTCCACAGAACTAGCAAGGATGGAAGAAAAGATAAGTAAGAAAAAAGCAGTGGAGTTGTTTGAAAATGGATATTTGAATAAATATAAAGCAGGATCTTTTGAGATACTTGCGGCAATTCACAAATATTTATTTGGTGAGATATATGATTTTGCGGGAAAAGTGAGAAATGTAAATATTGCTAAAGGCAACTTCCGATTTGCTCCGGTGATGTATTTACAGGCTGCAATCGAGAATATTGAGAAGATGCCACAATCAACATTTGATGAAATTGTTGAAAAATATGTTGAGATGAATATAGCGCATCCTTTTCGAGAGGGTAATGGGAGAAGCACCAGGATATGGCTTGATTTGATTCTGAAGAAAGAGTTGAACAAAGTTATTGATTGGAGTCTTGTAGATAAGGAAGATTATCTGTTAGCAATGGAAAGAAGTCCAATTAGAGATATTGAAATAAAATATATTTTAAAACAGGCTTTGACAGATAAAGTTAATGATAGAGAAGTTTATATGAAAGGTATAGATTATAGCTATTATTATGAAGGCTATGTGATATACAAAGCTGAGAATTTGTAGATATATACTCCTACCAACGGCAGGAGCAATAAAAGAACTGCCGTTGCTAGTCGTTCTCCAAAATAATTTCAAAGGAGAATGACTATGAAACAAAATTTAATTACGGACATTATTCAAGGAATGCTACCATACTTGAATAATGCACAGGGTAAGCGATTGCAGGAGGTGCTTCAATCAACATTTGTAAACTATGAAATAACGGAAAATACAGGAAATATGAAAGAATCAGAGCGTGATTATGTAGAGATATTTTTGGCGGCTAAGCGAATAGAAGGATGCTCAGAAAAATCTCTTAGATATTACAAAGCAACGATTGAAGCGATGTTAGCAACATTAGATAAAAATGTGGAATATATAGTGACCGATGATATTAGAGAATATCTTACGCAATATCAACAAAAAAATGACTTGAGTAAGGTCACGATAGATAACATCCGACGTATTCTTTCCAGCTTCTTTTCTTGGTTGGAGGATGAAGATTATATATTAAAAAATCCTGTAAGACGTATACATAAAGTTAAGACCGGGGTAAACATTAAAGAAACATACTCAGATGAAGCACTGGAATTAATGAGAGATAATTGTCAGGAGTTAAGAGATTTGGCAATGATTGATATGCTTGCATCAACTGGCATGCGTGTCGGAGAAATGGTATTACTCAATCAAAATGATATAGATTTCAATGAAAGAGAATGTATTGTATTTGGTAAAGGAAGCAAAGAAAGAGTTGTTTACTTTGATGCGAGAACAAAGATTCATTTGCAGAATTATCTAGATAGCAGAAATGATAATAATCCAGCATTGTTTGTATCACTTAAAGCACCACATGAAAGATTGAAGATTGGTGGGATAGAAACAAGGCTTAGAGAATATGGAAAGCAATTAGGACTGCACAAGGTACACCCGCATAAGTTCAGGCGTACACTTGCAACTATGGCAATAGATAAGGGAATGCCCATTGAGCAGCTTCAACAGCTCTTGGGGCATAGAAAGATAGATACGACTTTGCAGTACGCTATGGTCAAGCAGAGTAATGTGAAAATTGCTCATAGAAAATATATAGGATAGGACGGTAAAAATATGACTGAATGGAAAGAATCAAAAATAAAAGATTTTGCCGAGGTAAAAGGAGGAAAGCGTCTTCCCAAAGGAAAACAATTAACATCTGTTCCAACTAAACACCCTTATATTAGAATTAGGGATTTAGGCAAAAGTAAATATTTAGAATTAAATCCCGAAATTGAATTTGTTGATGACGAAACACAACTAAGTATAGCGAGATATATCGTTAATGCTGGTGATATGTTAATTAGCGTTGTTGGAACTATAGGACTAATTGGAATAGTCGGAGAATCATTAGATAAGGCAAATCAAACTGAAAACTGTGACAAGATAATAAATTGTACTGGTATCGAGCCAGAATACTTATACTATTATTTGATATCTCCTTTCGGTCAAGAAGAAATCAAAAGAGGAACTGTCGGAGCTGTACAACCCAAGTTACCTCTAAAAAATGTGTTAGATATAAATGTTAAATACCCAGCTATAGCTGAGCAAAGAAAAATTGTTGAAATATTAAAAAATGTAGATGAGAAAATAAGCATTAATGAACGTATAAACAATAATTTAGTGGCTTAGAGGTCAATGTCGGAGACATCTAGTTCGCCAGACATCAGCTTTGGCAATAGTGTATCACGCATTTCTGCCAGCAGAGCATTTTCGTAGGTACGAGATACAATTTCCTCAAACATTGGCTTTACAAGATAATTAAACTCTCGTATTTCATCGGTTGTTGGCGAATATATAGGCATTTTGCGTAATTCACCTAAACTGATATATTTTTGAGTGCTACCTGCAAGACATTTCTCAATATGTTGTAGTGTCTTCTCGCTTTTAAGGTAGCAGAGAAAATAATATGTGAGTTCGGGAGTATGAGAGGTTTTGAACAATGCCATATTTTTTATGGCGAAGTCAACAGCCTCATATGGAATATAAGATATTAGTCCAATAGTCCCTATCATACTCATCAAAATATCCTGTGTTTCAACAAGGCTGCGTTCGTTGATTTTATCAAAATCTGCCTTGGATATGCGGTTTGCTGAAGCTTTGTCAACACCAAATGGTAAAAGATGTTTTGAAGTAATAAGATAGTATCCCGTCGCTTGTGCTTTAGGCGAGTCGTGAGTGCCATCTCTAACATCAATAATGCTTGATAGTTCGACTGGTTCACCATTTACCTCAGAAAACATCTTATAATATACAGCCTGAGCTTGTTGCTCTAAATTATTGTTTATAACTTTTACGGTATTACATTTAAGAAAGGATGAGCCTATGAAACAACCAATTTTAGCAATTTGTTATGATTTTGATAAAACGTTATCTCCCGATGATATGCAGGCACAGGGGTATATACAATCAATAGATTATGAAATAGCAGAATTTTGGAAACAATCAAACCAATTAGCATCGGATAATGATATGGATCAAAATCTTGCTTATATGTATATGATGGCTAGTAAATCAAGAGGAAAAGTTCTATTTACTAAGGAAACATTGCACAAAGATGGTGGAAAAGTACAGTTGTTTCCTGGAGTTGAAACATGGTTTGATCGAGTTAATGAATATGGTAAGCGTAATGGTGTTATAGTGGAACACTATATTATTTCTTCAGGGCTAAAAGAAATGATTGAAGGAACTAAGGTGGCTACTAAGTTCAAAAAAATCTATGCTAGTTCGTTTTATTTTGATGAGGATGGAGTGGCAGTATGGCCAGCTCAGGTTGTTAATTATACTAATAAAACACAATTCTTATTCAGAATAGAAAAAGGAGTCCTCGATATAAATGATCAGGCTGTTAACTCACATTTTGAGCCTAACCAATATCGTGTACCATTTAGAAATATGGTATATATTGGCGATAGTGATACAGATATTCCGTGTATGAAACTTGTCAATATTAATGGAGGACATTCAATAGGTGTATATAATTCTGAAACAAAAGACAAAACAAAGGTATTTAGAATGCTTGATGAAAATCGTATAAAATATTTTGCACCGGCTGATTACACAGAAGGGTCAAAGCTTGAACATTTAGTACAGCAAATAATAGATAGGACGATTACAAATGAAATACTAGAAGATGTTCATTTTGATTGTATAGCTGAAAAGTTAGATGAAACAAGAGGTCAAAGTGAGGAAGAACTGAAAAAAGAAGAACTAATTGATAAACTTGAAGATAGTAGCAATTTTGCTAATACACATTCGATTATTGAACAAATGTTAGAGATTAAAGAATGGTCAGAAGATCAAAAATGCAAATTATTTAAAATTGCACTTGAAAACAATCAGGTAACATATATTTTAAAGGATGTTGATGTTAAGGATTTTTATCGCATGATATGTAAGAATAATAATAGTGAAGAAGCTAAGCGTATAAAAGAAATTATATACGAAAAAGAGTAGAGGTGATTCATATGTCCACTATATTTACGGAAGCTAATTACGAAAATTCAGTTATAGAGCTGTTTAGAAATGATTTAGGTTATGAATATGTTTATGGTCCGGATATAGAAAGAGATTTTTACAATCCACTATATGAGGACGTTCTGCTTGACTCTCTGTATCGTTTGAACAGCGGTCTGCCCGATGACGCCATTCAGGATGCCTTATTTAAGCTTAAAAATTTTGAAAATGGAGAACTTGTGCAGAAAAATGCTGCTTTTATGGACTATCTGCAAAATGGAATTCCGGTAAGATATTTTGTGGATGGTGAGGAGCGTTCCTCTATAGTTTATCTTGTTGACTATAAAAATCATGACAATAATTCATTTATCATAGCGAATCAGTGGACTTTCATTGAAAATAGTAATAAGCGTCCTGATGTAATTCTCTTTTTAAATGGATTGCCGGTTGTATTGGTTGAGTTGAAATCTCCTTCTCGAGAAGAAACGGACGCTTCTGAAGCATACAGACAGCTTCGCAATTATATGCAGGAAATTCCATCTATGTTTATATATAATGCTATCTGCGTTATGAGCGACCAGTTGACATCTAAAGCGGGTACAATCACTTCAGGCGAAGATCGCTTTATGGAATGGAAAACGAAAGATGGGGATTATGAGAATACACAGTTTGCACAGTTTGATACTTTCTTTGAGGGAATGTTCAAGAAAGAGCGACTGCTTGACATTGTAAAGAACTTCATTTGTTTTTCAAATGAGGGTATTAACTCATTCAAAATTCTTGCAGGATATCACCAGTATTTTGCAGTCAGAAAAGCAATTGAATCCACAAAACACGCTACTGTTACGGATGGTAAGGGCGGTGTGTTTTGGCATACACAAGGAAGTGGTAAGTCACTTTCTATGGTATTTTATGCACATTTGTTGCAGGAAGCATTGGATAGTCCAACGATAGTTGTTATCACCGATAGAAATGATCTTGATGATCAGCTTTATGGGCAATTTGCAAAGTGTAAAGAATTCTTAAGACAAGAGCCGGTACATGCTGAAAGCAGAGAAAACTTAAAGTCTTTGCTTGCCGGCAGACAGGCAAATGGTATTATCTTTACTACAATGCAGAAGTTTGAAGAATCTCACGAAGCATTGTCGGAGCGAAACAACATTATAGTTATGGCGGATGAAGCACACAGAGGACAATATGGACTGACAGAAACTGTTGATGCCAAAACTGGTAAGATAAAAATTGGAACAGCACGAATTATCAGAAATACGCTGCCTAATGCTACATATATCGGATTTACTGGTACTCCTATTTCATCAAAGGACCGCAGTACTCGTGAAGTATTTGGTGATTATATTGACATTTATGATATGACACAGGCTGTTGAGGATGGAGCAACAAGACCTGTTTATTACGAGAGCCGGGTTATCAAGCTTAACCTTGATGAAGATACTCTTAAGTTGATTGATAGTGAATATGACATTATGGCTGAAAATGCTGATGGAGAAGTAGTTGAGAAAAGCAAGCGTGAACTTGGTAAGATGGAAGTTGTTCTTGGCAATGATAATACTATCAATTCACTTGTCTGTGATATTCTTGACCATTATGAGAATAACAGAGAGAATCTTTTAACAGGAAAGGCAATGATTGTTGCTTACTCTCGTCCTATTGCAATGAAGATATACAAGCGTATCTTAGAACTTCGGCCTGCATGGACTGAGAAAGTTGGAGTTGTTATGACTTCCGGTAATAATGATCCGGAAGAATGGAGAAAGATTATTGGCAATAAACATCATAAGGATGAACTTGCTAAGAAATTCAAAGATAATAACAGTCCTATGAAGATAGCAATTGTTGTTGATATGTGGCTGACAGGCTTTGATGTTCCTTCACTTGCAACTATGTATGTCTATAAGCCAATGTCCGGACATAATCTTATGCAGGCGATAGCTCGTGTAAATCGTGTATTTCGTGATAAAGAAGGTGGACTTGTTGTAGATTATGTTGGAATTGCTTCAGCATTGAAACGGGCAATGAATGATTATACTTCTCGTGATAAAAAGAATTATGGTGATACTGATGTTGCAAAGGTTGCATATCCGAAGTTCTTGGAAAAGCTTTCAGTTTGTCGGGATATGTTCCACGGATATGATTACTCGAAGTTTACAGGTGGAACAGACCTTGAAAGAGCAAAAACTATCAGTGGTGCAGTCAACTTTATTATGGACAGAGAGAAAGTGGATGATAAGGACTCATTTGTAAAAGAAGCACTTATGCTGCATCAGGCATTGTCTCTTTGTTCTTCTTTGGTTGATGAAGAAAGTCGATTTGAAGCAGCATTCTTTGAATCAGTGCGTGTTCTTGTCATTAGACTGACTAATACAGGAGTTGGGAAGAAGATTTCTCTTCCAGAAATGAATGCAAGAATAAATGAGCTTTTAAAACAGAGTATCAAGAGTGATGGAGTTATCAATCTTTTCTCGGATATCAAAGAGGAATTTTCACTGTTTGACCCGAAGTTCCTTGAAGAAGTTGCCAGTATGAAAGAAAAGAATCTTGCAGTTGAACTTCTTAAGAAGCTGATTGCAGAACAGGTTTCAGTATATCGCAGAACTAATGTAGTTAAATCTGAGAAGTTTAGTGAAATTATGCAGCGTTCGCTTAATGCGTATCTTAATGGTATGTTGACAAATGAAGAAGTTATTGAGGAAATGCTGAATCTTGCAAAACAGATTGCAGCAGCCAAAAAGGAAGGTGACCAGCTTGGGCTTACTGCTGATGAGCTTGCCTTCTATGATGCATTAACGAAGCCACAGGCGATAAAGGATTTCTATGAAAATGAAGAACTGATAGCAATTACAAAAGAACTTGCAGATACTCTACGAAGAAATAAAACAATTGACTGGCAGAAGCGAGAATCAGCAAGAGCAAAAATGCGTATGCTTATAAAGAAACTGCTGAAAAAACATAAGTATCCGCCTGAGGGTATGGAAGATGCAGTTCAGACTGTTATGACACAGTGCGAACTTTGGACAGATAATAATGATATGGGAGAGGAGAATGTTATTAACTTTCACAGAAAATCAACATCATATGCTGAATCAAATTATGCAAAGCCCTTGATGGTTGCTGAAAGTGAGGCAACTTATAAAGTGAGAAAATAGAAATACAAAGGAGCAATGGAATAATGACTGACTTACTCATAGTGGGAAATGGTTTCGACTTATATCATGGATTACCGACTCGGTATACAGATTTTCTAAAATTTATAAGCTATTGGTCTATATTTTGGGATAATTATAATGGAGAGGCTAAGGCTCAAGTGTGTACACCTTTTAGAGTTAAATTATCTGAACAAAATGAAATAATCGAAGAGTCGATGAGAGATTTTGCTTCTCATCAAGGATATTACAAATATGAACATCTAGAATTTATTAACAGTCATATTGATAATTTATGGATTCAATATTTCTTGAAAAAACAGTTATCTAGTGTGAATTGGATTGATTTCGAAGGTGAGATATATAATGTCCTTAAATTGGTTGAAGAATATTATTCGGAATTTATTCCAGAGATGAGAAAGAGGAATGATGCTCCAATAAAATACATACCAGGGGACATGAGTACAGTAATTAATATATTTAAGAAAAATTGTCCAGAGGAATATATCGATTTTACACAGGGAATTATAAGTAGGAGCGATACAGAAAAAGATAAATTAAAAAATAATAAAGAAATGTTACTAAGTACAATGAAAAGAGAACTTGATGATTTAATAAAGTGTTTAGACTATTATTTATTGGATTTTGTATCAAATATAAAAGTTGAACAGTACTCAGAGCAGATTAAAGAATTGTCATATATTAATTTGTTGAATTTCAATTATACATATACATACGCATCTGTATATGGGAAAAATAGTTTACGAGAACATCATAGAATACATGGTGATTGTTTAGAGGAAGATATGGTGCTAGGTATTCCGGATGAATCATTTCCTAGTACATTAGATTATATATACTTTCAAAAATACTTTCAACGAATTCAGAAGCGCACTGGTAATTATTACAAATCATGGATTACAGAACCAAATGCACGAGAGAAATCTTTGGAGGATGTTCCAATAAATGTATTTATTATGGGTCACTCACTTGCAGATAGTGATAAGGGGATTTTAAAAGAAATTTTTATGAATGATTTTGTCTGCAAAATTACGATATTTTATCATAGTCAGTTGGCTTATGAACAACAAGTAATAAATCTTGTGTCAATGTTTGGAAAAGATTTTGTGATAGAACAAACTGCAAATGATAGGATTGTGTTTGAAAAATTAAAAAAGCCTCAAAAGAGAGTGGCAAGATAATATATATATTAGAAAAATATTATGTATATTGTTAAGTGAGTAAAGGAAGTGAATTAATGGACATAAAGCAGCTAATTGGTGAAACCACAGATTACGACAAAAAACTTGCACTTGAAGAAAAGAAACCTAAGAGCTGGTGTAAGAGTATCAGTGCGTTTGCTAATTGTTTTGGAGGCAAGCTTATATTTGGTGTATCTAATGATAGTGAGTTGGTGGGACTTGCGGATGCAGAAGGTGATGCGGAGAAAATTAGTGAAGCAATAAAAATACATTTAAATCCAATACCGGAGTTTAGGCTTTCATTTGAAAAAGATGAGGACAAGACTTTTGTTATTGTAGAAGTTATGAAAGGGCAGCAGACACCATACTATTATGAGGGAGACGGGCAACTTGTCGCATTTATGCGTATAGGAAATGAAAGTGTTCCAGCGACTCCTTCACAACTAAGAGAACTGGTTCTTCGTGGGAGCGGTGAAAGTTATGATAGCCTGAAATCAAGATATGATTTTGACAATATGTCATTTACAAAATTGAAATCAGTATATAAGCAGAGAACAGGAAATACATTTGAAGATACAGATTATGAATCATTTGGATTGATTGATGAAAAAGGTAATCTGACGAATGCCGGAGCACTTCTGGCAGATGAATCACCTGTGCGTCATTCCAGATTGTTTTGCACTAGGTGGAATGGACTTAGTAAGGCATCTGGAATTGTAGATGCACTTGATGATAAGGAATATACTGGCAGTCTTGTCACATTATTACAAGATGGAACAGATTTCGTAAGAAATAACTCTAAGAAGGCATGGCGTAAGGTTGGGGACGGAAGAATTGAAATGCCGGATTATCCGGATCGGGCAGTGCTTGAAGGTGTAGTAAATGCATTGATTCATAGAAACTATATGGAGATAGGTAGTGAAGTTCACATAGATATGTTTGATGATAGGATCGAAATATATTCACCGGGTGGAATGGTAAGTGGAATATCTCTTGAGGGGAAAAATCTATTGAAAATTCCGTCAAAGCGAAGAAATCCGATATTAGCTGATATATTCAGCCGTTTAAAATATATGGAGCGTAGAGGTAGTGGATTTAAGAAGATATTGGCAGATTATGAGGGACAAGTAGAATTTGATGAGACCAAGATGCCAGTCTTTGATGCAGATAATGATGATTTTACATTGACTTTGTATAATCTGAATTATGGCACTAATTATGCAACACAGGTGAATGAAAATGTCATAGAAAATGTCATAGAAAATGTCATAGAAATTTCGGAAGAAAAAATGAAGCAGTTAATGCCAGAGTATTCTAAGAAGAAGCTTACTAAAGCATGTGAGATCCTAAAAATGATTTCCGAAAATCCGAATATTTCTATTGATGAATTAAGAATAGCCTTAGATGTCACAGATAGAACAATTGCTAGATATATATCAGAATTAAAGGATAAAGGTATCATAGAACGAAAAGGTCCAGATAATGGTGGTAAATGGAAAATTAAGTAAGTGAATGACAGTAAATATGGCACTCAATGTGACACCCAAACTTTTACTCAAGAATATTCCGAAGTTAGTCTCAACGAAGTCTCACTAGATTTGAGACTGAGTGAGACTCTATGATATAGCAAAATGCGATAAAACCGGGATTTGCAGGTAAATTATAAAGTTGTAGTCTCAAGACAGTCTCATTTTTGAAATCGTTTGTTGAGACTAACATGAGACTGAGGAGGTTCAAAATCATGGACATAAGTAAAAAAGATTGGAAGCTATTTCGAGAAAAATTATCAGGCTGGCAGGAAAATTATATGGAAGGTCTTGTTAAAGAGTATGCAAAT
>OBVW01000529.1_pt1 | contig 19762 bp, 20 predicted proteins | sample 1495141 | NCBI WGS metagenome assembly OBVW01 (sample SAMEA2580013, study PRJEB22360) | human gut metagenome | biome: human gut; feature: human-associated habitat; material: faeces | place: Denmark | collected 2008/2010
CTTTTATCTACCCCCAGTTTAACTGGGGGTTTACTCATGCCTTTTCGGCGGACAAACAAAAAGATGGTATCCGTAAAGAGATAACCATCTTTCCTCTCTTTTATATGAATATACCTCTAATTTGTTAACGATCTCAAAGGCGCCGGGATCCTTCCGCCCCGGGCAATAAACTCATCAGCTTTAAACCGATTGATATCAATAACCGGCGCATATCCCATAAGTCCGCCGAAATTAACCATGTCTCCCGGCTTCTTTCCGGGAGCTGGAATCAGTCTTGTCGCTGTCGTTTTGTTATTAATCATGCCAATTGCGGCTTCATCAGCAAGAATAGCCGAAATCGTCGCTGCGGAAGTATCTCCCGGAATCGCTATCATGTCCAATCCGACAGAACATACGCAAGTCATAGCCTCCAATTTTTCCAAAGAAAGACTTCCCCGTTGCACCGCTTCAATCATACCAAGATCTTCACTAACCGGAATAAATGCACCAGACAAGCCTCCGACACTGGAAGACGCCATAAGGCCTCCTTTTTTCACCGAGTCATTTAAAAGTGCAAGTGCAGCGGTCGTACCTGGGCCGCCACAGCTTTCCAATCCCATTTCTTCCAGTACTTGCGCTACACTGTCCCCGACAGCCGCCGTCGGCGCCAATGATAAATCAACAATACCGAAAGAAGCATGAAGACGTTCTGTCGCAACTTCCGCTACAAGCTGCCCTAAACGTGTAATCATGAACGCCGTATTCTTTACCGTCTTTGCCACAACATCAAAAGGTGCACCTTTTATACTTTCCAAGGCCTTTTTCACGACACCAGGTCCGGAAACACCGACATGGATGGCAACGTCCCCCTGCGTCACTCCATGGAATGCGCCTGCCATAAAAGGATTATCTTCCACAGCATTACAAAATTCAACCAGTTTTGTACAACCATACGCATCTTTATCTTTCGTCAACTCTGCCGTTTCTTTAACAATTTCCCCCATACGTTTTACAGCATCCATATTGATACCCGCTTTAGTTGACCCGATAGCGACAGAACTGCAAATGCTCCGTGTCACGGCTAAAGCCTCGGGAATGGAATCAATCAGCACCTTATCCGCCGATGTCATCCCCCGATCAACTAAAGCGGAAAACCCGCCAAGAATATCTACACCGACTTCATCAGCTGCTCTTTGGAGTGTTTCAGCAATCGAAACGTAGCTGGAGCTCCTGATTCCGCCTGCTACCAGTGCAATCGGCGTTACAGAAATCCGCCTGTTTATAATCGGTACGCCGTACTCACGGGATATATCATGGCTTACCTCCGCCAGATCTTCCGCATTACGGCAGATTGTATCATAAATGTTATTACACAAAGTTTTTCCATCAGAAGAAACACATCCGAGCAGCGATATCCCCATCGTTATCGTCCTTACATCCAGTTTATTCTGATCAAACATACGCTCCGTGGACAGGATATCCTCAATATCTAATTCAAGCATGGTTCCTCCTCAAATGCGATGCATAGCATAAAATATGTCTGCAAGCTGTACACGCACATCCACACCCAGTTCTTTGCCAAGCATTCCCAATGCATCTTGTACATCTTTAAGAGTTCCCTTTGCCTTTTCCATATCACAAATCAGGATCATATCAAAAATTCCATCCAAAATCGTCTGAGAAATATCCAGTATATTAATATTCTGCAGTGCCAATTCTTTAGTAACGCCCGCAACGATACCGACACTGTCCGCGCCGATAACCGTAACAACAATCTTTTTCATACCCGTTTTCCTTTCCCCTGACAAAAAGTCATAATTCAATACTTAGTCATTATATCATATAACACTGTATCTTTTATTCATTAGCATTTCATATTCATTCATCTTTTTATCCCCATAAACAGTATCCTTCACTCTTTTCTTCTATAAATAATGAAGAGAACCGTGTATAATAAATAACCAAAGAATAACTCGTTTATCTTTCAGAAGGAGAACTTATGAAAAGTTTAAAATATATTTCCTGGAATGTTAATGGACTCCGCGCTTGTATGAAAAAAGGCTTTATGCAGTCTTTTAAAGAGTTGGATGCAGATTGCTTCTGTCTGCAAGAAACGAAACTCCAGCCTGACCAGATCGAGCTTGACATCCCAGGCTATTATCAATATTGGAACAGTGCAGTAAAAAAAGGATACAGCGGAACTGCATTATTTACTAAAATAAAACCTCTCTCTGTTACCTATGGTATCGGTATGGAGGAGCATGATCAGGAAGGACGGGTCATCACAGCAGATTTTAATGACCACTGCCTGGTAACCTGCTACACACCAAACAGCCAGCGTGGACTGGCACGGCTTACATATAGAATGAAATGGGAAGATGATTTTAAAAAATATCTGCTTGGTTTATCCCAAAAAAAGCCGGTCATTCTCTGCGGCGATTTGAATGTGGCCCACGAGGAGATCGACCTTGCCAATCCGGCATCAAATCATATGAACGCAGGTTTTACTGATGACGAACGTAATAAAATGACAGAACTCCTTTCCGATGGATTCACTGACTCTTTTCGCTATTTACATCAGGACAAAAAAGATGCCTACTCCTGGTGGAGCTACTTTGCAAAATCTAGGGAAAGAAATATTGGGTGGAGAATTGATTATTTCCTCGTCTCCGATATATTGCAGCCGCGGATTAAAGCGGCAGAAATCCATTCTTCCATTTTGGGCAGTGACCACTGCCCAGTGGAATTGGATATTGAAATCTAAGATATACCTGCAAGATTCTAATTATTTATACCATTCAGAAAGAAGGAATTTAAATGACGAATGTACTCATCGTGGAAGATGAGCCTGCCATTTCCGACATGGAAAGGGATTTTCTTGAAGGCGCGGGATACAATCCCTTCATTGCGGAAAACAGTGAAGAAGCATTGCACATGATGCGCAGTGAAAAGATAGATGCCGTTATTCTTGATGTCACCCTGCCGGGAGAAGATGGATTTTCCCTTTGCCGCAAACTGAGAGAAATCACAAACGTGCCCATTCTTTTTGCAGCAGCCAGAACAGAAGACTCTGATATCGTCCGCGGGCTGGGACTTGGTGCCGATGACTACCTGCTTAAACCACTGAAAGGAACCATCCTTATTGCCCATTTACGTGCACAGCTTTCTGTCCACATGCGGATTAAAGCGGAACAACTCAATAAATCCATGCCGGAAGAAGGAATTACTATCGGAGACCTCATCATACGCCCCAAAGCACGGCAAGTCATCCTTAACGATAAAAATGTATTGCTTACAGGCAAAGAATTTGATCTTCTCTATTTCCTTGCCACACATCCCAATGAAGTATTTTCAAAAGAGCAACTGTTCGAACAGATATGGAGCTTAGATCCCATCGGTGAGCCGGCAACGGTTACAGTCCACATTAACCGGCTCCGTTCCAAATTAAAAAAGGTATCCGGCCGTGCTTACGAACGGATTGAAACTGTTTGGGGCTCCGGCTACCGGTTTCATGGAAATTGATTCTTTTGAATGGGCAATACCATCCGATGAAGAACTTTACACCATTGCATGATACAAGGACAATATTATGAAAATTTTAATTACAGGCGGCGCAGGATTTATCGGCTCCCACTTATCCGACGCGCTCCTCGCCGCCGGGCACGAAATCACAATCATAGATAATCTTTCGAGTGGAACAAAAGATTTTCTTCCCGAAGAAGCAGAATTTCTTGAAATGGATATCCGTGATGAAAAACTGACGGATATCTTTAAAGAAAGACACTTTGACATCGTCTATCACGAAGCAGCGCAAACCATGGTTCCCGCTTCTATTGATAATCCCTATCTGGACGCGGATATAAACATCAGCGGTATGCTCCGTGTACTGGAAGCCGCACGCAAAACAGATGTGCAAAAAATTATCTTTTCTTCCTCCGCCGCGGTTTATGGAGATAATCCCGCGCTCCCTCTTACAGAAAATCTGATTCCCACTCCCGGTTCTTTTTATGGACTTACAAAGTGGATGACGGAAAAATATCTCGCTCTTTACCATGAAATTTACGGGCTTTCCTATACTGTCCTCCGTTACAGTAATGTGTACGGCCCCCGGCAAGGTGCTGATGGCGAAGGCGGTGTCATTTATATCTTTGCCAAATCGCTTGCGGAAAACAAGCCGATTACCATTTTCGGAGACGGCTGGCAGACCAGGGATTTCATTTCCGTCCATGATGTTATTTCCGCCAACCTGTCAGCTTTAAATCAGGCAGATGGTAAAATCATAAATATCAGCACCGAAACGGAACTGTCACTGAACGATTTGGCAGCAGAAATGATTGCGGCCGCCGGACGCTCCCGAAAACTTCTCCATTACGGTTCTCCACGCACAGGCGACATCTATCGCTCTTGCCTCTCTAATCAAAAAGCGAAGACACTGCTGCATTGGACTCCTTCAAGAAACATCAAAGACGGTCTTACCGAAACGATTCATTTCTTTCAGGACAGACTCTAAATGATACAAAAAAGCATTTCCCTATGCAGACGCATGAACAGAAATGCTTTTTTTACTTATTATACGAGATACTCCGCCAAAACTTTAGCTACTCCATCATTCTCGTTAGAGTCACAAATGCTTCCTGCTGCCGAACGGGCATATTCGTCCGCATTTTTTACAGCATAAGAAATTCCTGCCATTTTCAGCATAGATACATCATTTTCTGTATTACCAAAAGCGATGACCTCAGAAAAAGAAATATCCCACATATTGCACAACTTCTGAAGCGCTGCCCCTTTGCTGACTCCTTTTTTATGGACATCCACGAAATCATCTCCCGGGAATACGACTTCTACCTCATCTGAAAAATTCGTCTCTATGACCCTGCGTATCTCTCTGCGGACCGCTTCGGACCCATCCGCAAAAATCAGCCTCGTTGGCTTTTTCTTCGGATGGTAAAATGTATCTCCCAGGTATGCCACAGCCTTGGTTCTGTACTTCTTATACTTTGCTTCCGTTTTATCGGGCTCTGGCAAATAGACCTGGTCATCAAAAAAAGTATGTACCAGCCATCCTTTTTCTCTTGCTGTCAGAAGAATCTTTTCTGCCACGGAAATATCTATCCCATCCTGCCATATCGGTCTCCCGGAACGGCTCATCATGATCCATGCGCCGGTATAACAAATCAAAGGTGTATCAGAAAGTCCCAATTCTTCTGCCTTGGGACGCGCCGCATCAAACATTCGTCCCGTCGCCAGCACGATGCGTATCCCCCTGCGTTCCGCTTTCCGGATAATATCCTTGGAGTAATCGGAAATCGACATGTCATCACGAAGAAGAGTTCCGTCCAGATCAATCGCCGCCATTTTGATTTTCATTCAATTTCTCCTTTATAGTCCATCATCTATTCGCTATAATAGTATGTATCTATTATAACGAACGGAGTACATCCAATCACATGAAATATCGGTTACTGCTTCTTTTAGCAGCTCTTATCTGGGGCTTTGCCTTCGTCGCGCAAGTTATAGGCATGGATTCCATCGGCCCCTACGCTTTTAACGGGATCCGTTTCCTTTTAGGTTCCCTGTCTCTGCTTCCTATTATTTATTATTATCCTTCCGGCAGAAATCCGAAAAAAGCTCCCTTTTCCATCTGGGTTGCCATTCTTATGGCGGGTATACTTCTCTGCGGCGGCGCCACTCTTCAGCAGGTCGCCCTTCAATACACCACGGCATCAAAAACAAGTTTCCTTACTGCCACTTACCTGCTCATGGTTCCGGTCATCGGTCTTTTCTTCGGACAGGTACTGCGCCTGAACCATATCTTCGGTGTCATTCTTGCCATGGCGGGGGTCTACTTTATTTCCATCACAGAAACACTCGATATCGGCTATGGAGACTTCTTAGTACTTCTCTGTGCCGTCTGCTACGCAGCCCACATCATTCTCCTCAACTATTTGACGCAGCGTTTCCCGCCTGTCACACTTTCATCAGGACAATTCATGGTCGTAGGTATATGCAACCTTATTCTGGCCTTCTTCTTTGAAACCGTTTCTATTTCAAGCATACTGTCCTCCTGGTGGCCCATTTTATATACAGGCATACTCTCTACCGGTGTCGCATATACCTTACAGGCAGTGGGACAGAAATATCTCCCTGCCACGGAAGCCACCATGCTCCTAAGTCTGGAAATGGTCTTTGGCGGACTCTGCGGCGTGCTCTTTCTGAATGAATCCTTTACCGGAAAGCAGTTCATCGGTATCCTCTGCATGACAGCCGGCGTATTTCTTGCGCAGATACCAAGCCGCACTATGCTGCCGCTGAAAAAATGAAATAGCTAACTTACGAAATAATACAAAGGGGCAAAATGATCCTCTACCCTCACGATTAAAGTCATTACAGCAAGCATCCTCAGCCGCGCTGCACGCACCAGCTCCTTCTAAAGAAGCCTTTCAGCTTACCTTTTAGTTTCATAAAGTATTTTAGCGAACCGTTATTTAGAAAGGTGGCTTTAATAGTAAAAATAAAGAAATGTGAGAGCCCCCTTATCTATAAAGAGGAGGACCACGTCAGTGGTGGAGGATACTGGCTCGAGGGAGTGACACGAAAGGTAAGAATGAAACTCTCTCCTCTGTCAGTCGTCTGCCGGCTTTTGTTATCTGTTATTAAAGAGCAGAACGACGCGTAAAAATGGTTCACTTGTCCTTGCGGCTGGTGGGTGATATACCAGTAGCACCAAAACGGCACAATTAAAAAATCTCGAAGAATTTTTCTTTATACAGGAGCTTACCATGAAAGAATTTACCATCACCAAAGCAGAAGAAGGACAGACGCTTTTCAAGTACCTTTGCAAACTCCTGCCCCAGGCTCCGACAAGCTTATTCCACAAAAACTTCCGTAAGAAAAATATTACATGGAACGATAAAAAATGCACGGGAAAAGAAATTCTCCGGGAAAAAGACAATATAAAAATATGGTTCTCCGATGAAACATTCCATACATTCTCGAAAAAGAAAAAAGCAGATCCCTCACAAAAGAAATCCGCCTTCTCCTTTTCACAGCACATCATCTACGAAGATGAGCATATCCTCATGGTAGACAAACCGGCAGGCATACTCACCCAAAGTGATAATTCCAATGAATTATCACTGAATGACGCCCTGCTGGACTATTGTCATTACAATAATCATTCCACAGCGAAGCCATCCGTATGCAACCGCCTGGACAGAAATACAAGCGGCATCGTTCTTTGCGGAAAAACTGTCAAAGGCCTGCAAATGCTGAATGAAATCATCAAGAACCGTACCCTCCACAAATACTACCGCTGCATCGTCTTAGGCGAAACAAAAGAACAGGACACCCTGAAAGGCTTCCTCATAAAAAATGAATCAGCGAATCAAGTCACTATCATTACAGAGCAAAAAGACAATGCTGTACCCATAGAAACGAGGTATAAAAGAATCTCCATCATAGAAAAAGCGGGCACAATCTGCTCTCTGCTGGAGGTCCGGCTCATCACCGGCCGCCCCCACCAGATCCGCGCCCACCTCGCTTCCATAGGGCACCCCATTTTAGGCGACAGAAAGTATGGAAATAAAAAGAGCCTTGAAATCTCTAAAGCGCTAAACATCCCCCACCAGCTCCTCTGCGCCTGTTCCGTCACATTCCCGGAAATGGATGGAATATTCAGCTATCTGTCGAAGAAAAAATTTAACATACCAATAAAATACTATTCACTGAATAATACACAATAACAAGTTTACCTATCACATCAGCATGTCTATATGCTAAACCACTTTGGAGTTACAATTAATGACTAGGTCTACTCAATATATTTTTAATTATAGATTCATATCCGGGAAACAACTTCATTTGCGTATATCCCATTTTTTCTAACTTTTTATTGTATTCATCGGCTATTTCTTTAGAGAAAATGAGTTTATAAAGTAAAGGTAAATTTTCAGTTGGATTTCGGTTGCAATGTTTTTTATAGTCTTCATACATTTTATTGTGTTCCTTTATATATTTTTCTAATAACTTACTTAAACAAGTAACATTTTCTTTTCCCTTCAAAAAATCGTTAAATCTGGTATCTCTCTCATCAATATATGATTCTATCGAAGATGCCTGATTATATTTTTGCCAATCACAAACTAAATTATATTGCCACATAGAAAGAACCCCTTTTTGAGCATTGATATTATCATTATATTTGTATCTTGGTTTATAGAATATTAATGGAATACTATCATTATATAACTTATATATTAATGTATCCTCTATGGCAGATATATTGAACATTTCATCTATCTTTTCATCTTTCTTTTCATCTTTCTTTTTATTCCTACAAAATTTTCTTATTTCTTCCAACTGAAAATCTTTAAAATCTTCTACAGCTGATGCATTTAAAAGCCAAACACTCCTTAAATCATTATTTTGTGAATCATTATCTTTTTTCTGTAAACATGCAAAATATAATGCCACATATATATCCTCCGTCCAATCCAAAAATCGTGTTTTCATGCCATAATGCTGCGCAAGAGCCAGTAATTCAAAAAAATTATTATTCTTTCCATCGTCTATCCACATATAATCATCATTAATCATACTCGATAAATCATTTATCTCACTAATAACACGTTTATCAAAGAAATGAACTTGAGGGACATACAATCCCTGCTCATTACATTCTCTATAGAATAACTTTATGTCATTCGCTTCTTTTAAAAAGGTTCTTCCATTATCCTCTTTTTCATTTTCATTATTGCGTAAAGCACTAGGAATAAGATCATAATCAGATTTTTGTCCCCTAAAAACCCATCCGCTCCCATTGTAGTCCTCAATAAACTCATCCAATTCTTTCATTTGTTTTATTTTTATTTCTTTAATGATATCCATTTCCTTCTCCCAATGATATGCCAATCATTATATTATATTTAAATTATTTTAAGAAGATTTTGCTGCTTCTCCATTTTTCTAGATCTTACTTTATATTGCTTTTAAGGCTTCACCTGCATTTGACATCCTGAACACACTGATAACAAAATCTTACATCATACATTTCCTCAGCATCTCCTCGTTCTACAAATTCTATCCCAAATAAAAGTATATTATTTCCCTTGTTCTTTATATAATATATTTGCAATAGCTCATACACTTTTTACTATTATATATCTTTTCAAAAAGCATTATGGGGATTATTTATTGTACTTGAATTATGAACTAAAGCCGTAAATAATCCCATTTTAAAAATACCCCTTAATATCTATTCAATAATTGCCTCCGCATTATTAGAAATAAACCTACGCGCCTGATCTGCAGATACTGTTCTAATTGAAACTTCTGCTCCTGAATAACGATCACAATTAAATGAATAATACACATCACTATTTTTCTCTTTTAATATAAAACCTCTATCAGTTCCTTCTAAAAACTCAAGACAATCTATTTCATCTTTATCTATATCAACACGTTGAATAAAGTTCAGGAGTTTACCCTTTATTTCTTGATTATCTTCAACCGGAATATTCTGTTCATCTATATAGCGAGAAAATACTATACCCGATATAAATTTATCTGAAATTATCTTCGCAATCTCTGCCTCAAACGGTTCTAAGTTATCAAATTCATCACATTTTTCTTCTTTCAACTTTAAGATTTCGCATTTTTCATTTTTCGATTTCTTATACCATTCTATTGCCGTGTCTATATCTTGGTTTACACCATTCCCTCGATGATAACAATTCCCTATACTTATCATCGCTTCCCTACATCCTGCATCCGCCGATTCACGGAAAAGCGCAGCAGCCCGTTCCTGATTAAGAAGAACACCCAATCCATAGTAGTAGCATAATCCCAAATTATTTTTTGCCACTATATCTCCCTGTTCCGAAGCAGTCTGAAATAAAGAAAATGCTTTGGAACAATCTTTTTTTACCCCCTTTCCATTAAAGTAACAAACTCCTAAATTATTCTGCGCCTTTACGTTTCCTTTCTCCGCCGATGATTGATAATACTGAAATGCCTCATCATAATTCACAAGTTCCCCTACGTCATTGTATTCTTCTTTATAATAACAGGCATTTCCTTTATTCAGAAGTTCTTCCCCCATTTCTTCTACAGTCTGTGTCTCTCCCGTTTCCGGTAAATTTCCGCTGTCCTCTCCACAAAGCATGTTCTCATTATTTGGGAATACAAGTAGTTGATTTTCTTCCGCTTCTCTCAGATTATAGAGTAAATCCAACATCATATCATAACAGTTTACAGCCATATTTGGATTCACCTGTGCTTTTTCCGCCATGTATTTATAAGTGAGATTCACACCAATTTCTTCTTTATCGGCAGGTACTTGATTGTCTTTCAAGTAATTCTCTACTGTATCTACTATATAGCTTTCCTCATTTTTTAGAGAATCCAGTTTTCCCAATGTTCCCATAGAAATCAAATACCCCGGATCTTCAATTTGTTTCAATTGTTTTCCTTGTAATAGTTTCTCCTTTAAATCGGCTCTGTCAGAAATCGTTTTTAATACCGACATATAATTGACCTGTTCTTTGGGCTGTAAATCTACTGTCGATATGGCTGTTTTCAATAACAGCAAATCTTTCGTTTCCCATACGCCTTTTGTAATATCATAAAAATCTCTTGTCAAACACACCATTTTTCCGGCAGTATCCAATTCGGTATATTCCACGCCGTCCAAATCCTGATATTCAATAGAATTCTGCCAGGTCAGAAGGTTTACATTTTGCTCCAATTTGTCTATTCGTGTTTCCAATTTTACCAATTCATTTCGATTATATTTAAAGAAACGTAAAAGGCCTTCATAGATATGGGCAAATTCATCATCCACTCTATTTAAGGATGCGTTCAATTTATGGTTGACAGCAGCAATTAGGTCGAAGGTCATCAGGTTCTGTTCAGCCAGCTTTTGTAAAGTTCTCTGGGAAGCATACTGGGCAGCAGCTCTGTTTTCATTGATTTTATTTTGCAATCTGCTGTTATCTCCGCTGAACCCGCCCCACAACCTTTTAAAAAATCCTTTGCTTGATAAGGCAGTCTGCGCCTCATCAGCCTCTATCATGCAGGCAATACTTTCAAAAACGAGTTTATTGATTTCCTTTCTGTTTCCCTTATACCTATGAATGATTCTGTCCAATTCAGCATCTAATGCCCGACTTTCTTCCGGTGATAATATATCCGCCCGTACTATATCCAATTCTTTTGTCATTTACTGTTCCTCCATGATTTTTTCCAGTATCATTTTATAATCCCGCAATCTTTTCTCGCTTCTTTCCTTTCTCTCCGCATAAATTTTTTCATCATCCTGCATGAAAAAGAGCCTGTATTCCTGCTGTTTCCCTTGCAGATTCATCTGCTTTGTCACATACCATGCCTTATTCGCCGCATCTTTTGATACTTTTCTTCCCATCAGATCCTGCGCCAACACTTCCGTATTCACCCTATCTTGTCTGTATTTTACTTCTAAATTTTCGCCTCTTTCCATATAAGTCATGACATTTCCTATTCCCCGCAGAAATTCTTTATCCTCCGGCAGAGAAATCAGGGAACGCCAGCACACGATATTCTGTATAATTTGTATAATCATATCATCCGCAAATTGCCGACGGTCATCACTGGCATACATAAGGAGCAGCTTTCCCCGGATCAGTGCCCGTTTCAGATCTTCCAAAACAAGGTTCAGCTCTTCTTCACTCAAAAGATACTCCTGCACCAGCGGCACAATGGCTTTATTAAGAATCCTTACCATTTCTACGGCATCGTCTTCCACAAAATGATCCAATATCTTCTGTGCCCCGACACCTGATAAAGTACCGCCTGCAATTCCGCCGACAGCAATACCCACATAACCACCGACAGCAGCACCTACGGGGCCTCCGATAGCCGCACCGGCTAATGCCATGCCGGCTCCACCTGCCATACCGCCTCCTATGCCTGCCACTAAAACGCTCACATCTTTAAAAAGCTGCTTGCCTGAAATTTTTCCCTAGAAAAAATGGGTAATATTTTCTGCTGACATGACCAACACCATACAAGTCATAGCAATAATATTTCCTCTCAGCAGTTTTGCCAGATTATTTGTAGCGGCGCCTCCATAAATAGGAGCACTGCCGCGCAGAGAATTAACTAACGCATTTCTGACGCTGCTCGGCAGCAATTTTACCAATTCTATAGTCGGTCCCATCAGCATCTGATTAAACGGAGTACGTGTCAGCTGGGCCGCCAAGACAGAAGAGGCAAATGCCATTCCCCCCATCTTTATGCCTTCATACATTGCCACTTCTACGGCAATCTCTGTATCTTGTCCGTCCCACAGCGCCTTTGCAAAAGTGATCGTCGCCGAGATACCGGCAGCACTCATCCCGATAACCGCTCCATGAGCCGCATCAAAAACAAGTGATTCTACCGTTCCTGCTTTTGCGATAGCCTTTGCCTGATTATAAGTTACATTCCCCTTACGGACTAATTTTTTTGCATCTTTTGGATTCTTTGTATGCGGTACTTTTCCCTCTGCGATCCTTTTTTCCATGATTCGGACTGCTTCTTCATATTGCTCATTCGGTACTTCAAGCTGCATCGGTTTTCCGTTTTCCAATGTGTATTTATACAAACCGCTGCCTTTTTCAAAAGCCGCATCTACGGAAGCCCTCGCATTTTCACAATACTTGGTCTGAATCCTCTTCCCGTCAACCAGCCTGTCCGGTCCCCACTTTTTATTATCATTGCCAAGTATTCTCGCATCTCTTAGATTGATTTTATCAATAAGATCGTTTCCCTGTTCCGCTGCATAGCCATGTCCCTGTCGGGCGCGAAAACGATACAGCATATTGTCATGCATGGCGCTTTCCGATACCGCATTAAACACTCCTGTTGTCTCTCCGTTTACACAACTTTTCTTCTGATTCACAGCTTTTCGCAAAACATTTTTTTCATCGGAAAGAATATCCCTTTTGTTTTCTATATCGTGCATATCTTTTGCCCCCATACTATACTCTGCTGTACGCTGATAACAACCAATATTTCTATCTTCAATAAAAAAGACTTCACGGAACACCCGAAAAGTCTTTATCCGCAGGAACCGGGGAGTGCAGGGTCGTTAAAGAGATCTGTCATATGGTTATCCCTCAGTCGCTTTAAAACGTCTCCCAACATTCGCCCTTCCCCCTTGGATAACATGTATAAAATATTTTAATTCACACATTTTATACAGTTATTTCTATTTTTATCTTTATGATATCATTCAATCAATCCGAATTGTTTTAGCTTATTTCTAAAATTATCATAAACGGTTTGGGCAGTATCTAAATCATCAAACGCACTTATCTCCGGTTCATTTGATTCATTATACCACCCCACAAGGAACTTATCGACGTCACTAATGCTCACGCTCACCATAAACCACTTCTCATTGATAATATTTAAACATTTCATATCTATACGTAACTTTGTTTTATACCATCAGTTGTATGTAGTATTTTATTAGTATTACTCTATCTTGTATTAGTTTTTTCTATTTTGATGTAGGCAAATTTTTATAGTATCAAAATAGTATCAAAAGATTATATACCTTTCTGATAATATTTTACTGGACGCCCGTCCATGTATGTATATCTTTCTTTTTAATATTGCTATTTGCGCATACTTGACATTTCAACACATGAGTTTAATGTAATGTCCATTTCCCGAACTTTTTTCACAAAAGAGGATGCACACGGTACTGTCGCCGCTGGTCAAAACATTTTTGACCCGGGGGTAGTCCGTTAAGCAGTTAAGTACCGCTGGAAACACAAAAGCCGCCCATTAGTTTGGACTTTATCCCCCAGAATAGCGCCTGATGGGCTACTTATGCATTTACTCACCTGTTCCCATCTTTCCATCAATCGCTCCATTTTGCGCCTTTTCTGCTTCACATCTTCAAGTCTTGAGATAATATCCATTATAATATGTTCTCTCCTCTCCTTTAATGTATTTAATGACACCTAAAATTTTCTTTCTCACGATAAATGCCATCATTTATACATTTTCTGTGCATAAAAAAGAGTATATAAAAAGTATGAAAAATGAACAGGAATATACAATTTTATTCATGCTTTCTGATATATTTATGCAAAATCAAATCCATTTATGCAATTTAGGCGATGATTACTTCCGATAATTTATCATTATCGGAACCTATTTCGCAAGGGTGCTTATTCTTTATAATCAATTTTCCGGCGGCACCTATCCCAGCTTTCATCAATGCTTTCTGTGGATAAAAGGGATGTGTTTATTCTTTTTTATGTTTACACCCATACTAATCATCTTATCGGATTACCTTCCTCATTTTGGATAACCTTTGCACAAGCTTTGCACGACCTTTGTATATCCTTTTATCAAACACTATGGCGGGTATGTTTCGGAATTTCAAGGCTCAGGACCGCAATTCGGCGGGTCCTTTTTAATTTTTCTTAGTATAGTAAATCTTAACATTTATTAACAAAGAAATATTTAAGCCTCAACATTCCTCAACACCTAAATAAAAAATCAACTTTTGACAACATTTTCTCTTGCTTAATGCCTCCGAAAAAGCCAAAAATGAAAAGCCCCGCCGGAAATCACAGAATAACCAGCAAGGGCTATATTATTTATCGTGGTAGGTTTATTACAAAACTTCAATCACGGATGTGGTAAATAGTACGATCTATAAGGGCTTGATAATAACCCAGCCGGTATGATATATCGCTAACGTCCACAGATGCCGAAAATAAATCATCGTTAACCACCCTCTTTTTATCCGCGTTACTCCGTTCAAGTTCGTCATATAACCGTTGCGCATACTTTTCCGCAATCTTAGCACCGTATAGATTTATGGCCTTGCTGTGGGTAGTTTTGTGGTTATCTTCATCGTCGGATAAGGTGGCTAAGCGGGAAAGAATAAGTCCCTCGATATAGCTTGTGCTTTCAGCAATGGTAGGCCTTTTTCCTCCCCATATCGAAAGACTTGCGACATTCTGATATTGATCCGTTGTTATTCCGGCGGTAATAAGTTCTATTTCATTCTTTATTTCCAGCATCATAATTCCCCCTTTAACTGTTCCGCCAGATGTTCAAGCCTTTCTATTTCATCTTCAAGAGCTTTTATTATGTCCTGCTGTAATTGCCCCGCGCGAATTTTTATTCTGTTCATATTATAGTTTTCGTACCGGGAACCCGACCAAACTACAAGCTCCCTATCTGTATCACTAATACATTTTATTACGTTTTCTATTTCTGAAATTCTATCCATAAGCCATCTAAGTCTTTTAAAATTATAAGTATCTATCATATCTTTTCCCGTTCCTTTCATCATATCCACAATTTGATTGATTTCATAATTTCCTGTAGCTAAGTTCACCTACATATTTGCCTACATCCCTGAAATCGCCAGTATTTACCGTTCTTTTCTATCGTTTCATGTAGGCTGTAGGCAAAATTTGCAACTCATAGCTATAGTAAGGATATATACCGTACACACCTACATCACCTACATAATGGTTATTCACAAAAAATATATCGTGATCTAACTTTCGGCAAAAAGTATTCCATTGATCTTTCAGTTCGGTTTAGCTTTATTCTTTCATCCTGATCCGCCATAGTCCGCAATGCCTTACCCATTAAAGCATTCCTTGCTATATTGAGCCCTATTTCATCGGATAGTTCTGTGGGTGTTATCCATCTCCAGCTTTCCGGCGGGCTATCCCAGTCAAGCCTGTTTCGGATAGCCTCTTCTTCACTGGTTATCTTTTTAAACGGTTCATTTTGCCTATTTAGCTTTTGAATTTCTTCCGTATTCAGATAGTGCCTTTCTTTCTTCACAAAGGCCAGATGCATAACCTGCCCCCAGAACTGTGTTAAATCTACAGGATTATTTCCGATGGCTTTTACGGCAATTACCCAGTACCGCCGGTCACCTGTACGATCTTTTAAAAATCCATCACCGTTTACCGTTCCGATAAAAACCGTCCTGCGCGGTTCGTCTACTGGCTCTCTGTGGAACGGCTTCCTGTAAATATCACGACTTGCTGTGAAGAACTGTTTCAATCTGTCCAGCTTTTCCTTTTTCAGCGTTTCGCCAAATTCTCCCAGCTCCACAATCCAAAATCCCGTGGACTTTATAACATCATCTTTAACCTGTGGATCTATAGATACGCCCTCTGCTCCCCATTCCTTAAACGGCAGCAGCGTATATAAAAATCTTGTCTTTCCTATGCCCTGAGCACCAACAAGCACTAAAACTCCTTGTGCGGCTTCTGCCCCCCTATTAAAGGCCATTCGTACCGCTGAAATGAGCCATAATTTGAAAAGGAAAAAACAGAAATCCGGGTCTTGCCCGCTCTCCGGATCAAGTTCAAAATTCGCCCACATGTCACGGATGTAATCTTGTTTGCCGTTATAGGCCTTTTGCGCTTCTTCCAGAAAATCACAAACAGGACTGTACTGGTTCATATCGGCAATCGCGGCCAAAAAAGAAAATGTATTATCCTTACTGATTTTTAACCCGTTTTCATGAGCAATCCCCAGCAATAGCAATGCCACGGCCTCATTACTGCATTTTGAAATATTCAGCCCGCTAATCTCAACTTTTTTATTTACCCGGTTATATTTGACAGTGACGCCCATACGTTCCAACAGGTATGACAGATTTTTCCATGATGCGGTAATCGGTCGGACATTTCCGTTACTGTCTATTGTAGTAGCCGGCCACTCCATACTTTTGAAAACATAAGGGTTTTCTGCGTCTATTTTCATCTTGTTCAGCTGTTTTTGTTCCTTATACTTTACAGGATCATAACCGTTTCCATTCATGCCTCTGATGGCCTCTTGAATAGTTCTATCCCTGTAATCCTGACGGTTTGCCCACTTCTCCCGTTTTCCTAACGCTGAAGATGTAAACATACGTTCCATTGCGAGCATGTCACCGTTCGTCCAACCACGCTAATATATTCATCAGCGCTTGGTCTGCCGCTGAATCATCACCACCATATGCGGATAAATCCCCACGGTCATACAAGGCTTCAAATTTTGCCCCTTGCCCGCTCTGCCTGATCTTATTAATCAATTCACTATCCAGCATTTCCGGCGGGTCTATAAGGGGATTCTGCGGTAATTCCTGCAATGGCGTTTTAGCGTCCACAATGGCGATAAGCGCTTGCAAGGCTTTTCCCTCTGTGGATATTTTTTCATAGCCGGGAATTACATTTCCAGTCACCGTGAAGAAACGCTCCGCCGGATAGATTTCTATATTCCCCTTTCTTCTGCCTTTGCCATCTGCAATATCCGCCTTTACGATAATATGAACGCCTGCGCCTGACGGGCTAAGTTCTACATAGCCCGTGAAATCGTCAATAATCTTTTGCCCTTCTTTGTTTACCGCTCCGCCCTCTATGCAGTGGTCTATATCTATCCCCACAAACGGAGAATTTCCAAATTCAAAACCTATACCATCATAAGAGCCGCCGGAAAAAGCCGTTACTGCGTCATCATAACTTGCCCATGTTTTCGGGCTGTTCGATTTAGCCATGCTGCCAGATTTAGGATTGTAGGGTATCTTTGTTTTCTTTCCGTTCCGTTCTTCATACCGCCAGCATACCCAATTATTAATCGCTTTCATGTCTGGCGGGATATTATCAAACTGTATATTCATTTTCTCCCGCCTTTCTTATATGTTCCTTGAACGGCGCAAGAGCTACCGTCTGCGACTTCATACGGTTCTCCTGCTCTTTTACATATGTCCTTACATCTACGATGGACACCGGCATAAAATATCCTCCGTTCTTCCCGGTAGTGGAGCAAATCAGATTTCCCGATTTCCGTTCGTCCTCTATGGCTTGTCTTAGTGTTCTGTCATCAAGCCCTGATAAGAAAATCAACGTCTCCTTTTTTGCCGCATTTATGTTTCCTATTGCCCCTATATTCCTTAAAATATCTGCTATCATTGTCCGCCTCCGTATGTTTTAAATTCATAAAATGCGCGGGGAACCTTGCCTGATCTGGTGATCTTCCCCATCTCCCTAAGTTCTGCGTTCATCGCCCGTATTAAGGTATAGGCGGTGCTTTTGGCTATACCGCAATCTTCCGCTATCTCATGGGCTGTAATATACCGTTTGCGTGTGGTAAAATGTATTTGAGGGCAAAAACCTGTGGTAGGGTTTATAACCCCTCTTGCCTCTGTGGATATACCCGTATCCATAGGGGCTTTTAATGTGTGTTCCATACTCTTATTCCTCCCTTTTTATAATCTCTGATGGATCTACTTCGAGCGCTTTAGCAATCTTGCCCACAGTCTTGGGGTTTAAGTCTCGGCCCGGCTTGAAATATTGAAACGCGGTCAAAACTGCAACGCCTAATTTTTTGGATAAACCTGAACGGTTTAATCCCAACCTTGCCATTGCAAGCTCTGCCTTTGTCTTGTCCAATAGCATAAAACATCATCTCTCTTTCCTTTTCAGAAAGTATACTTTCTGTTTTGTAAATATATATTATCATATGATTTATAAAATGGCAAGTACCATTTACATATTGAAACGTAGCATATATAATTATATTGAGGTGATAACTGTGATAATTTCAAACCTTTCTTCAATCATGGGGCAAAAGAAATTAAAAATAGCAGATATAATGAAAAAGACGGGAATAACCCGTCCTACATTAACAAAACTATATTATAATGACTGCAGCGGGATAACCTTTGATACTTTAAACTCTTTATGCGAGTATCTTAATATAATGCCCAACGATCTACTTTTATTCATAAACGCCGATATTAAAGATGTTAGTATAACGTTTTCAGAACCTATCACATTAGAATCTTTTCCGGTCGATAAGGAAGGAAACGGATTTGACGCAATAACAAACGCCTCTTTTGTAGGACATATATCGTTTGAGCAGAACAATCTTTCACCCGTTATGATTGAAGGCTCTCTTTCCTGCTATAGTGATGATCATGTGTATAGCGGTGAGTTAGTATACTCAGATACTCCCTTTAACAACTTTAACCTTTTTTTAGACGCCAACTTAGACTATATATGTGAGATCATATTAGATGCATTTTATCAAATTGACGAGATAGCAAACATCGCGGATATTTCCATAAGAAAAAAGGTGTAACTTTAAGTGACACCCTTTCATAAATGATTTTTCAGTGAGCAGAAACAACCGCCGGAAAGAAAAAACATAAAGAATAACCTGCAGCATGTTGGAAATCCTTACATGATTATTTTATTTCTTCCTGTGGATATATGACGCCCCCCGCCGGGAAAGGATAATCCCGTTGCCTCTTTTGGCAACGGCAGTAAACCCCTTGTGGACTTTAAAGAGCGCCCACAGAGCAGCCTCGCCTTTCATCCATGAGTAATTTATCAAAAGCAGAAATAAAACAGCCTGAAAAACGATTTAAACGCATTATGTTTTGAAAGATATTTTTTAGTAAGATGATTTTGCATTATGCCGGCTTATAAAGAGAAAACAAAAAATACCTGGTATGTATCATTTTACTTTACCGACTGGACAGGTACACGGAAAAGACACCTCAGGCGTGGATTTAAACGCCAGAAAGACGCTTTAGAATATGATCGGGAATTTCTTGTTAAGCAGCAGGGATCTCCTGACATGCTTTTTTCTTCTCTCTATGATCTGTACCAAAAGGACGGCAAGGCGAGAGTCAAGGAAACAACAATCACCACAAGAGATCCGCTATTTAAAAAGCACATACTCCCTTATTTTGGGAATATGCCCATTAACAAAATTACCCCCG
>OBVW01000537.1_pt1 | contig 19534 bp, 19 predicted proteins | sample 1495141 | NCBI WGS metagenome assembly OBVW01 (sample SAMEA2580013, study PRJEB22360) | human gut metagenome | biome: human gut; feature: human-associated habitat; material: faeces | place: Denmark | collected 2008/2010
TTTTTAGGAAAAAGATAAAATACCGATGAAACCAGACAATGTCTAACTTCATCGGCATTAAAATCAACACGAAATGTCCTATAAGCCAATAAAGAGCCCCGACTATGCCGCTGCGGTCCCTTTATTTCTTTATCTCAAAGCATATCTTTCTTCCACAGCACCAGCGCCGATACGAGGGTCAGCACGAGACCGAGAAGGGTGACCGCGGCAAATCCGATCTCGCTTGATTCCCACGGCACGGGCACATTAATACCCCAAAGGCTGAATATCAAAGTGGGCACGGCAAGAAGGATCGTCACCGAGGTGAGGAATTTCATAATCTGCGACAGACGGTTGGAAATAATCGAGGAGAAAGAGTCCATCATGGACATCAGGATGTTCGTGTAAATTTCCACCATTTCCAAAGCCTGTTTATTTTCAATGATGACGTCTTCCAGAAGATCCTCATCTTCTTCGTACATTTTCAGGAGTGTATGGATGGGGCTGTTGCGAAGACGCATGAGGCGCTCCATGACGTTTTCATTCGCATGAAGGGCGAAGTTGAAGTAGGTCAGAGATTTCTGCAGTTCCAGCATGCGGAAGAGTTCTTTGTTCTGCAAAGATTTCCGCACCTGTGTTTCGATGCCGTCCGTCTTTTTATAAATCTGCTGCAGGAAGTACAGGAAGGACGACGATGCGGTAGACAGTATCTGGAAAAGGAATCTTGTCTTTTTATAAGTCTGGAAAGAGGGATAATTATTATTTATAAACTTCTGGATCACCGTATTATTCTCAAGACACACGGTAACGAATACCTTATCCGTGATAAAAATCCCCAGCGGCAGCGCATCGTAAGCATCTGTCTCCAGGACGACAGGCGTATTTACGACAACGAAAATAAAATCGTCTTCCAGTTCCACGTGGGAACGTTCTTCACGGTCAAGAGCGGTCTGGAGGGAATCGACGGGGATGCCGGTAAGGGCATTCAGCTTTTCCAGCTCCGCCGCATCGGGAGCCGCGCAATTGATCCACGACCCTTTTTCCATTTCCTCAAAAGCGACGGGACAAAGTCTGTGATTTTCATCATGTTTATAAGCGGTAAGCATCGGGCTCCCTCCTTTCCATATAAAAGGAAATACCGTCTTCCCCTGTATTTCCATAATAATCCTACCCTCTAATATAGTGATAAAGGGGAAATATGTCAATCAGAAAGTAAGGAACTCTTTTCATCCATCATAAAAGCGCACAGGTCCCGCCCGCACGCTTTTACCTTTTCTTTCAAATTTCTTTTAGGCCTGTTCTTTCTTTCCGGTCACCAGCATCTGGACGATACCAACAGCAAATCCCACCGCAAAGAAACAGATCCAGCCCATGCTGTATTCCGCCAGCGGAAGAGCCGCGAGCATCGGTTCCATGGCGCCCAGCTTCAGACCGAACCCGTGAAGCCCGTCACAAAGAGCGGGCACAGCGGTAAAAAGCGTCGTCCATACATATACGCAGCGGCGGCCGTTAAAGAAATTATGCAGGAACGCCAGCGCAATGAGGGAAATGGACATGGGATACAGGAAAAGCAGTACGGGAACAGCATTCTTGATGATCGTCGTCAGGCCGAAGAGCGCCACGAAGAAGCAGACAACGACCATGACGGTAACAAAGGTTTTTGAAGAGATTTTCGGCAGGAGCAGGTTAAAATAGGCCGCGCAGGAAGCCGCCAGACCGACACTGGTGGTCAGGCAGGCAAAGATAACGATCACTCCCAGAATACCTCCGCCGGCGGCCCCAAAGTAGTGGAGCGCCGTTTTTACGAGAACAGGAGCGCCGTTTTCCTGCACACCGATGAGGGATACGGAACTGGCGCCGATATAGCAGAGCGCCGCATAAATAACCGCCATGAAAAATGTGGAAATCAGACCGGACCGGAGCGTGTCTTTCGTAATCTGCGCTTCGGAAACCGCGCCGTACATCTTGACCGATTCCACCACGATAATGCCGAAAACAAGAGCGGCAAGGCCGTCCATCGTATTATATCCGTCAACGATCCCCTGCCCGAAAGCTTTCACACCGGTGTCATAAGCGGCTGCCGGTGCCTGCCAGCTTCCCATGGGCGAGGCAATGGCGCTGATAATCAAAAGGAAAAGGAATACCAGAAGGACGGGCGTCATGAACTTGCCGACACGGGCCACCAGCTTGGACGGTGAAATCGCAAGCCACCAGGTAATGATAAAAAACACCGCTGCAAAGACATAAAGCCCCATGCTCCGCATTTCAGGAGGCAGGTACTCCGCCACAGCAATCTCATAAGCCACCGTCGCCGTACGGGGAGCTGCAAAAAACGGCCCGATGGTCAGGTACAGCGCCGTGCAGAAGAAAATGCTGTACGCCGGATGAATACGCCCCGCCAGTTCACGGAGATTCACACCGGAGTAGCAAATGGCAAGAACACCCAAAAGCGGAAGACCTACGCCTGTCATCAAAAAGCCGATTGTCGCGGGAATCGTATTTACCCCCGCGTTCTGCCCCATGAAGACCGGAAATATCAAATTTCCCGCCCCGAAAAATAATGCGAACAGCATGAGCCCGATCGCGATAAATGCGTTGTTCGTCTTTTCCCCCATAAAAATCTTCCTTTCTGCTATACTCCAAAACACCCGGGAATTGCAACCGCTCCCTCAAGTAGATACACACTTTGTGTGCTATGTACGCAACATTATATCACACTTTCTGCTAATTATTAACCACTTTTTCAATATTTCCCCCTCTGCCTTTCGGCGGCCGCTCTTCCGTAAGAGACATGCTTTTCCTTGACCGTCCTGTTTTTCAAGATTATGATAAACATATATTATATAAGGAATAATAAAGGAGAATCCCCATGAGCATAAAAGAAGAAGCGGCAAAAATGAAACTGGCGTCGCCCCTTATGGCATCCGCACCTGCGGAAAAAAGAAATTCCGCGCTCCTTCACATGATTGAAAATCTGGAAGCAGGAAAAGAAAAAATATTTGCTGCCAACGGGATCGATCTTGCTGCGGCAAAAGCATCCGGACTTCCTCCTGCCGTCATGAAACGGCTGGCATTCGATGAAGGAAAACTGGCAGACAGCATCAGCGGCATCCGGCAGCTCATTTCCCTTCCCGATCCCGTGGGAAAAGTCACTCTTGCCCGCCAGCTTGATGAAGGGCTCCGCCTTTACCGCGTCACCTGTCCCATCGGCGTCATCGCCATGATCTTTGAAGCGCGCCCCGACGCCATGATCCAGATTTCCTCTCTCGCGGTGAAAAGCGGAAACTGCGCTATCCTGAAGGGTGGGAAAGAAACGAAAGAAACGAACCGCGTTCTTTTTTCCCTACTCCATGAAGCCGCCACTGACGCGGATCTTCCATCTGAAGCCTTGTTCCAAGCAGAACAGCACAGCGAAATAGATGAGCTCCTCGCCTGCCACGAATCGGTAGACCTCATCATTCCGCGGGGCTCGAATGCTTTTGTCCAGCACATCATGAGCCGTACAAGCATCCCCGTCATGGGGCATGCCGACGGTATCTGCCACATCTATATAGACAAAGATTATGACATGGCGAAAGCCATCCCCATCGTCATTGACGCGAAGACCCAGTACACCGCCGCGTGCAATGCCGCAGAAACGCTCCTTGTCCACCGGGATATCGCCAAAGACTTCCTACCCATACTGGAAAAGGCCGCCGGAGAAAAAAATATCCGTCTCCGCGGCACAAAAGAAGCAGGGGAAATTATCCCCCTAGATATCATCGAAGACGATGACTTCCGCCACGAATACCTCGATCTCGTCCTTGCCGTGAAAATCGTCTCCGGCGTGGAGGAAGCCGTCAATCACATCAACAGGTACGGCTCCCATCATACCGATGCCATCATCACGGAAAATATCAATACCGCCGCACGGTTCATGCAGCTTGTCGACTCGGCTGGTGTTTACCAGAACGCGTCCACCCGCTTTGCCGACGGGTTCCGGTACGGCTTCGGCGCGGAAGTGGGCATTTCTACAGGCAAGCTCCATGCCAGGGGTCCCGTCGGATTGGAAGGGCTCCTGTCATACAAGTACAAGCTTTTCGGCAAAGGCCACATCGTTGAAGACTATGCCTGCCATAAAAAAGATTTCCATTTCAAAGAATTGTAACTTTGGGCGAGGCCTTCATGATCGATTTTTTCCACCGTCACCAATCCGCTTTACGACGGCTTTCCTTCCTGCTGCTTGCCGCCGTCCTGGGTCTTCTCCTCATCGCCCAGATCGCCGCTTTTGCGGCCGCCCGCATTTTCAGCTATGCCATGAACAGGCAGCATATGCTCCGGGGACATATTTCCGTTGAAAAAATCTCCGCCGACATCGCAGGCTATGTTTCTTTCGAAAACCTGCTCTGGACGGACGACCACGGCGTCCCCATCCTCTTTGTGCCTGAAGGGAAAATAAAAGTGCGCCCGGAAGATATCCTCCGGGGCAAACTGCGGGCCACCGCCATTTCCGAGATACGGCTCCGCAATGCTTCCGCAGCACTCCAATTTGACAAGAATATGAATGTCGACCTTATCAATAAAACGGCCGCTGAATCCGAACCGGCAGAGGAACGCACAAAAACTCTCCACGAGAAAATCGCCAACTTCAAACGGAACGGACAGAAAATGAAAATGAATATCCACTTGGAAAACTGCCAGCTGGAAGCTTTCTATGAAAACAGGCACTTCCTTTTTTCCCATGTGGACATGCACCTGAATATCGACACCGATGATTCCCTTTTTATCGACCTGTCCTCCGGCAAATTCGGCGGCACCGCCATCGGCGACAGCGTGAAGATTTACGGCGATATTGACATGAAGAGCGACGAACACACCATCGCCATGAATGTGTCTTTTTATGGCGTCGATCCGGCATCTCTGGGACTGGGAAACAATATTCACGACAAGCTTACCCTCACCGCCGAGGCGGGCGGCCCCGTCGCTTCCCCGAAAGCGGAAGGAAAAATCACCATGGAGCAGCTCCATATCCCTGCCCTTTCTTTCTCCCATCTGGACGGCCATGTTTTCTACCACCATGGGAAAATGAAATTCACCGATGTCACGGGACGTGTCTACGGCGGCACAGTCAAAGCATCGGGAAACTATGACATAGACACAAGGGCCTACAACATCCACCTGGCAGGCAAAAAACTGGATTCCCGCTATCCCGCGAAAGACGCTGCCATTTTCTGCTACGTCGATTTAGAAGGCGACATCCGCTGTGACGGAAATCCGAAAGAGATCATCTCCGAAGGCACCTTTACCTCCGGCAGCGGTCATTACAAACTGATCCCTTTCAAAAAGATACAGGGTGCTTTCCACAACAGAGGAAAAGAGCTGGACTTCTATGACGTATCCATAGAGACCGCCCTCGGCACCTTTTCCACCGACGCTTTCCACATCAGGAACAGCAAACTCCAGCTGGGCGACATCACCCTCACCAATGACAGGGGGGAGGAAACCGATGTAAAAGGCGCCATGGAGCATGCGGAAAACACTTTCCGGCAAATAGGACAGGATATAAAGGAAATAAAAGAACAGATCAGCGGATTAAAACCGTAAGGGCGGTTTCCTCTTTCCCGCTCTTTTCCGTTTTACGCGCCTATGCAAAACGGGCCGCTTATTTTCACGGCAAAACGCAGAAGGAATTCTTTGCCACTCAATACCGTACCTGCGTAACCGCCATAAAAGTTCGCCCATAATAAAAGCTCCTGCAAGAAAGATTTTCCTTCTTACAGGAGCTTTTATTCTTTTACGCTTCGCCTATGATCGGTTTCTTTTCCGCCACACCTACTTTTCTCGGATAGGTTTTGGGAGACGGCGCGGTTTTCCTGAAGTAGAGAATCGTCCTTTTTTCCCCCGTAGGGAGCTCCAGCTCTTTTCGCTCCATGAGCTCCGCATTCAATTCCTTCAGAATCTTTCCCGACTGCCTGAGTTCCTCATCAGCACCAGGCCCTTTCATTGCCGCGAAAACACCGCCTTCTTTCACAAAGGGGACACCCCATTCAGCTATGATGGGAAGCATTTTTACCGCTCTTGCCGTCACCATATCAAAGGTTTCCCTTGTCTTCCTCCGCCGTCCGCCTTCTTCGGCGCGGATATGAAGAATCTTTATATTTTTAATCCCCAGCTTTGCCGCGGCATTCTCTATAAATACAAGTTTCTTTAAGACAGAATCCACCAGCACGACCTGCATATCCGGCCGCAGGATGGCCAGCGTAATTCCCGGAAACCCGGCGCCTGTCCCCAAATCCAGCATACGCCCGTTCTTCGGAAAATATTTCTCCTCATATACGGTAAGCGAATCATAAATATTTTTGACCAGGCTTTCTTCTGCATCTTTGATTCCCGTTAAATTCATTTTCCTGCTCATGGCAATCACCATGGCATTGTACTCTGCCATTTTTCTTACAGCGTCCTCATCTGCTGCCAGGCCGAGCGTTTCCACTATTTCCCTGACGGTCATCATGTCTCCCTTGTGCGGCATACATCTCAAAAATAATTATTTTTTATCAGTATAACAGATTTCACGAAAAGAAAGCCATCCGCTGCTTTCCCATGCATAAAAAAAGAGACATGGGGAAAGCGGATGCTCCCTGTCTCTTCTTTCAGACAATTACTGTTTCTTCCTTTTCAGGAAAAAACCGCCTGCCGTCAGCGCGATGCCGATCCCTGCAAGAAAATTCCCTGCCATATGGATCATAAGCTCCCTTTGGTTATTGCCTGAAATAGCGGCGGCAGCTTCCTGCGCATTTTTTGCATTTCTGGCAATTTCCAGATTGGCAGCACTTTGATCCGGATTAAACAACAGGATACAAACCCCTACCACCAACAATACAATTCCTACAGTCAGCATGTTTTTTGGATTACGCATAGAATCCTCCTTTCAATTTTTTATAATTATAGCATACTCTCATATTCGCGCTTCATGTCATAAGTTTCAAGACCTTTCAAATAATATTTTAACCTTTAGAATGGTTTCCTCCTGTTCTTTAATGGTATAATGGAACTGTTTGTGGGAGATCATACTATAGAAACGATTTTATTTACAACAGGAGGCGATTTTAGTGGATTACACATCCCGTCTAACAAAGCGAATCGGTTTATTTTTATTGGTACTGGCAGCGGCGATCATGATGCTGACCGACTGCGGCGGAGGCGGTTCTTCTTCCGGCGGTGGAAAAGAAACGTCTGCAAAGCCGACAAGCCAGCTGGAAAAAATCAGCAGCTATGTAAAAGCTACCAACGGTTTCAACGGCCACAATGTAAGATTTGCCTTTTCCATTGATGAAGTCCTGGCGAAGATGAAAGCCGATGAGGACTGGACTTTGCCAGCTTCCCCGCTTATAACAGCCTGAAAGAAAACTTGACGAAAGCCAAAACGGAAAGCAGCGGTTTCCACCTACCATTTTTATTTCTGCTACCTGTCATAATGTTTGAAATGATCGCGTTTTATTAAGTAAAATATAAAATACATCAGCGCAATGGAAAGCAGTCCGGATTCCCAGCCTATGGATGCAAAACTCTCTTCAAAAGCAATCTGGCATTCCTCCATGCTGTGCCCGTCCAGCATGTAATTGAAGTACAGCAGCCCCAGAAGAGCCATAACTGTATTTATGGATACAGACCCCATCATTTTCACTTTTTCTTTCCAAGCCGCATTTTTCCCACCTTTTTCAAAAAAGCGGAGAAGAAAGATGGAATACACGGCAGGCACAATGACCAGAAGAAACCCGGCACCCTGATAAGTATAGGTGCGGCCGCTCCATAGCGCTTCCTGTAAAACAGTCCTGACAACCATGCTTTCCCGGCTTGCCAGAAAAACACCCGCCAGGATTCCATAGGCCAGCACCAGTCCCAACGTGTACGACAAGACTCTGCTTTCCAATGTATCCAGGTACAGTCTTTTAAAGGCAAACAGCACCAGACCATACATCAGAAGCTCGCAGTAAAATATCCATGAAGCCGTTTCTCCATCCATGCATTTATCCTTTCTGATTAAAATATCGGCTCTATAATTAAATTTCGCCATTCCCACCGCCGGCCTGCAGCTGTCCGTCAGCGCTTTATGTCCCTCAAAAGCTTTTCCGCCGCTTCCTGCAAATTATTATACACGTCTACCTGCTTCCTGTGTTCTTCCCATGACAGGAGCAAGTCAGGAATCATGACGGCTTTCATTCCCGCGCGCAATGCGCCTTTGATGCCATGGGGGCTGTCTTCAAAAACGGTACAATCTCCCGGAGGGACACCGATCCGCTTTGTCGCCAGAAGGAATATATCAGGCGCGGGTTTCCCCTTTTCCACTTCATCACCGCTCACAATGGCATCGAAACAGTTTTCCATTCCCGCGTTTGCCAGATTATTTTTTATCTGCCGGAGCGGACTGCTGCTGGCCACCGCAGTTTTGATGCCAAGCATGCGGCAGCGTCCGAGTATTTCCATCGCTCCCATCTTGACAGGTACATCCTTTGCCAGATAGCGCAGAACCCTTTCTTTGCATTCTTTCGGATAAGGTGGAAGCGGAATTTGTCCCGTCCACGGGAGAAGAAGACAAACATACCATTTCTATCTGCGACGTGGAAGGAAATGAAAAAGGACTTCGTTTCCACGGCGTACCCGGCGGACATGAATTTAATTCCTTTATTCTTGCCATGTACAATGCGGCAGGTCCGGGACAGGATGTAGGTGAAGCACTGCAGAAACGTATCGAAAGCATCAGCAAGCCTCTCCATGTGAAGATTGCCGTATCGCTTTCCTGCACAATGTGCCCTGACCTCGTAGCGGCGGCGCAGCGTATTGCCGCGGATAATGAAAATGTAACGGTCGACGTCTATGATCTCCAGTACTATCCAGGCCTTAAAGAGAAATATAATATCATGAGCGTTCCCTGTCTCATCATCAATGATGACGAAGTGCATTTCGGAAAGAAAAGCGTGTCCGACCTGCTTGATATTTTCCATGCATAAGGACAGGGAAAGATTTCTTTTATAAAAAAATAAAGCCCCCATACGTTAGATCTGAAATCTGACTTATGAGGGTTTTATTTTGTTTGAAAATGTCAGGATCAAGTAAGTTCATTGGTTAAAAGATCCGTGTGCCGTATGACCCTTGCGGCGAGCAGCAGTCCCGCCAAACTGAAAAGCAGGACATACATGACGGAAACTTCACTCACCGTCCCGAACGCGGCCGCCCGCATAGCATTTAACTGATAAGTCAGTGGATTTATCAGGGCGAGTATCTGTATAAAAGAAGGCGCATCGTGCAATACATAAAAAGAAGGGGCGCTGAAAGAAAGGGGCATAATCAGAAAGGTCAGAACCATATCACGCATTTGATATGTTTTTATGAACATTGTGATGACGGTACCCAAACTGATCCAGAAAAACAAACTGATCAGTCCGATTCCCCACATACATATAAAAGAAAATAAAGTAAAATGCAGGCGAAAAGCCAGGATAATGAGGTAGAAGACAACGGCTTGCGTGGCATATCCTAAAACAGCGCCGGTACTCATCGAAAGAATATAGAAGAACGGTTTTATGCCCGCCTGCATCTTCAAGGCGAAAAAGCCGTATCTTCGGTCGACAGTCATGCGATAGATGACCCGCGACATCTGTCCCATCATGCTCATCGTCAGGATTCCGACAAGGGCGTATTCATTGTAAGGAATCAGGACATCGTTTATTATTATATTTCCGATTGTTTCAGACAAGGCAGTCACGATAAAAATGAAATAGAGCAGAGGTGTCAATAATTGGGAGATTAGCATGGGACGCGTCTGAAAGAAAATTTTTGCTTCCATGTACATTATGGAGAGAACGGCGGGTATGTTTAATGCCGCGTAGTGCCTGAATAATAAAGGATTCATGGTTATTCCTCCGTGCCGGATGTAAAGAAACTCCGCAGTCCGTTTTCTGATAGATTCTTTATATTCTGGATATCATTTTTCTGCGCGATTTCCGCAAGCGCTGCCGACAGTGAGCAGCCTTTTTTCAATTCAATTTCTATGCAGTTGAGATCCTTACCCGCTGCGGGGGTTCTTATGAAATAGGAAGCCGATATGTCGTCATTCGGCCGGTACTTTTCTTTTAGATAGATGTGGTACCTCAGGACAGGCGTATTTTTATCCAAAAAATTATTCAAGTCTCCAAAGTAGTTCAGCTTTCCATTTTCCAGATAAATCAGTTTGGTGCAGTATTTTTCCAACAGATACAAATCATGAGAAGATACAATGATGGTTTTTCCCCGGCGCCGTTCTTTTTCCAGAAAGGAAAAGAGATTTTCCGCATATTGCGCGTCAAGCCCTGTGGTCGGCTCATCTAAAATATAAAGCTGCGGTTTGTGTACAATAGAACGCGCGATCTGGATACGCTGCTGCTGGCCTCCGGAAAGAGTATCCAGCTGGCAGTCCGCCTTATCAATCAGACCGACTTGGTTTAAGGCATCTTCCGTCATTGTTTTTGCTTTCCGGTGCGGGATTCCTGCCAGTATACAGCCCATAAACACATTATCCCGGGCGGTTAAAAACCAATCTGCAACAAGACGCTGTGCACTGAATCCGATAGAGGCATATGGATTTTTCCGGCTGATGTATTTGTCGTTAAAATATACTTCTCCCCGGCAGGGAGAAAGTGTACCGTGGAGGATATTCAGCAGCGTAGATTTTCCTGCGCCGTTTACGCCCATGAGCGCGATAAAATCGCCGGGATTCACCAAAAATGAAATATCTTTCAGCGCCTGCAGGTTTTTATAGAAAAAACTTATATTGTTTACGGTGATGATGGAATCCATAGGCGACCTTTCTTAAATGAATACTATTTAAATATTAAATATATTTCAATTATATATTAAATTTGATGCAATTCCTATATATAAAGCTGGTTCGGTTTTAACCGAAAGAAAGTGTGACCTTATACCATTGGTATAATTATGTCTTGCAAATGTCCTGAAGAAAATCACAGGTGCATTTATAAAATGTAGAGGCGGTTTAATACTGCAATTTAGGGAAATGTAAAGTTCAGGAGTAAAGTGTCAGTGAAAGTAAGTGGGAAGATAAAGATTTCTGCCTGTTTTTGCAAGCTGTAGGATAATTTTCAGTGCAATATATGGTATCAAAAATAGTAAAAATGTTTATTCGGCAGGACAAGCTGAAAAAAATATCCTGCTTTATCAAAGATTGGAAATAAAATTGGAATCAAAAAAAGTGTTGCGAACTCAGGGTAATTTGTCTATACTATATAAAATATATTCATCTATAAATTACAATTAAATATATATAGTATACTCTTATATAAAGGGGTGGGGATGATGTGGATATTGGGATTATTAGTGTTCTTGCCTCTGTTGACGGCAGGTCTGCTGTTTTTTATACAGGGGGACAGGCTTCGGGATGCGGTGGTGAAAGTGTCAGCTGCTGCTATTGCGATGTTGTCCCTTTTCGTGGCATTTACCTATTTTGGAAATAAGGTGGTCTTCCGTTTGGGAGATTCTTTTCTGGCGCAAGGTGCAATATTAGTGGATATCCTCGTTGCTCTTGCGGTTTTTTATTATACCTGCGTCCGGTTTCACCGGTATTGGATAGCGCTTTTGGAAGCAATTCAGCTGGGAGCGGTTCTATGGTTTGAATATGTCAGCCATGGGACGCTTGATTATTATGCCGATATCGTTATTGACAACTTTACCCTGATCATGATTCTTATCGCCGGTGTCATCGGCAGCTTGATTGCCGTTTTTTCTCTGGGGTACATGGAGGCCTTTCAAAAGGAACATCGTGATGTTCGTGACAGAAGGAATTTTTTCTTTTTCGTCCTGTTTCTCTTCCTTTCTGCCATGTTCGGATTGGTTGTTTCCAATAATCTTTTATATATGTATACCTTCTGGGAAATCACCAGCGTCTGTTCTTTTCTTCTCATCGGCTATACGGAATCCCGTGTGGCTGTAAATAATTCGTTTAAAGCGCTTTGGATGAATCTTCTCGGCGGGGCGGCTTTTGCGGCGGCGATTATCGTCATGGGGCTGACTTACCACAGTACGGCGCTTTCCCATCTGGTAGGGCTGGCATTGGCGGGAATGCCTGTGACAGTTATTCTTGCACTTCTCCTGCTTTGCGGTTTTACCAAATCGGCGATGATGCCTTTTTCCGGCTGGCTTCTTGGGGCGATGGTGGCGCCCACACCCACTTCTGCGCTTCTCCATTCTTCTACGATGGTGAAAGCGGGGGTGTTTCTGATTATCAAACTTTGTCCCGCCCTTGGAAATAATCATGCAGGAACGATGGCGATGTTCATCGGCGGCATTACATTCTTCTTCGCGTCCTGCGCCGCTATTTCACAGTCCGATGGGAAAAAAGTTCTTGCCTATTCCACAATTTCCAATTTGGGACTGATCGTCTGCTGTGCGGGGATAGGCTCCTATGAGGCGGCATGGACAGCCATTATGATTGTTATTTTCCATGCGGTTGCCAAATCACTCTTGTTTCTTTCTGTCGGGACGGCGGAACAGCAGCTCGGCAGCCGCGACATTGAAAGGTTTGACGGACTTTTCAATGCGATGCCCCATCTGTGTCTCTGCATGGTGATCGGTATCAGTGGTATGTTCCTCGCGCCTTTCGGCATGCTCATTTCTAAATGGGCGGCGATGAAAGCTTTTATTGATGCGGGACACCCCATGCTGCTTCTTCTTTTAGTTTTCGGTTCAGCGACAACCATATTTTACTGGGCCAAGTGGCTCGGAAAAATCCTGTCCGTCATGAACGGGCAGGAAAGACGGGAGCAGGGGATTACCCAAGGAGAATGGTTTGCACTGAAGACACTTTCCTGGATGACGATCATCGTCTGTATCCTTTTCCCTCTGATTTCAAGCTATGGCGTCCTGCCGTACCTGCGGATCACCTACGGGTTTACCCGTGATGTTATTGCCCAGAGCAACCTGATCATTATGTCGCTTATGGTGGTGCTTCTTGTTATTCTTCCTTCCCGCTACGGGAAAGGACAGCCTAAAAGGAAAGTGGGGGCCCTTCTCGCGGGGGTTAATACGGGGGATGATCGTAACTATCGCGGTGCGGGAGATAATATCATTCCTGTGGAGCTTCGGAACTGGTACATGGAAGAATGGTTCGGCGAAAAGAAAATGAAATTGTCCGGCTTTGCTCTCTGCATGGCGTGTATTTTCATTCAGTTTGCCATTATACTGGGAGGTGTGTATCGTGGATGAAATGGGAATGAATATTTTATACGCGCTGCTTTACCTCCTTTTAGCGCCTGTTGGTGGAGGGCTTCTTGCCGGTCTCGACCGCAAGCTGGCGGCCCGTATGCAGCGCAGGGTGGGTCCGCCTGTTGTCCAGCCGTTTTATGATGTGCTGAAACTTTTTGAGAAAGAACGGATTGCCGTGAATGAAGCGCAAGGCTTTTATTTGGCAGGCTTCCTGTTTTTCATGATTTTATCAGGCATATTCTTTTTTGCGCAGGGCGATATCCTTCTTGTCATTTTCACACTCACCATGGCGGGCATTTGCCTTGTGGTGGCGTCCTTTTCATCATCGTCACCCTGCAGCCAGATGGGGGCAGAACGGGAACTTCTTCAGATTATGGCGTATGAACCCATGCTTCTCTTTGTGGCGATTGCTTTCTACCTGAAATGCAACACTTTCGATCTTTCAAAAATCATGGCTTCGCCGGAAAGCAATTTTCTTTACATGCCGGGGATTTTCATCGGGTTCCTTTTTATACTCCAGATTAAATTCAGAAAATCGCCATTTGATCTTTCTATGAGCCATGAAATTCATCAGGAGCTCGTGCAGGGAATCAAGACAGAATTTTCCGGCGGCATGCTTGCTCTTTTTGAAATTGCTGAATGGTATGAAAAGATATTTCTTCTTGGTTTCGTTTATCTGTTTTTTAAATGGCGGGATCCGTGGAGCGGTGTTACGGGCATTCTTGTATGCGCAGCGGTTCTTTTCCTCAGCACCCTTATAGATAACTGCACCGCCCGTATGAAATGGCGGCATCTCCTCGGTTCCGCCTGGCTCGTTACTTTGGTAGCAGGTTTTATCAATATTGTCTTTTTAATGTATATCCGCTGAAAGGAGAGGAAATATGGCTTATATCAGAAAATCCGCCTGGCTCATCCACTATGACGGCTCCAGCTGCAACGGCTGCGATATTGAAGTCCTTGCCTGTCTTATGCCTCTCTATGATGTGGAACGTTTCGGCATTATCAATACAGGGGATCCGAAGCATGCTGATGTATTTCTTGTCACCGGCGGCGTGAATGTACAGAATCTGCCTGTGGTGCGCCAGATTTATGAACAGATGCCGGAACCGAAGGTCGTGGTGGCGGTGGGAACTTGTGCTTGTACAGGCGGCATTTTCAAAGACTGTTACAACATGATCGGAGGCATGGATCACGCTGTTCCTGTAGATGTGTATGTTCCCGGGTGTGCCGCGCGTCCGGAAGCCATCATTGACGGCGTTGTGAAAGGGTTGGGGATTCTTGAAGAAAAGCGGGCGGAATATAAAAGGATCGTTGCCCGGCGAAAATCGGCGCAGCGAAAGGAGGCAACCTGATGAACCAGCAAATAATTGAAATCAAATCTGCGGATATTTTAAAACAGGTAAGCCGCTTTAAAAGGGAACATGCCCGTCTGGTGCAGATACTTTGTACCCGCGTGGAAGAAGGATATGAACTGACTTATACATTTGATAAGGACTATTTCATGTACCATCTCCGCTGCCTCGTTCCGGTCTACCGTTCCGTCATGAGTATCACGGGGCAGTACTGGTATGCTTTTGTATGGGAAAATGAAATACACGATTTATTCGGATTGAAGATAGACTTCATTGAACGTGATGTGGACTATGGCGGACATTTCTACCATCTGGCGGAAAAGACACCATGGCATGACCTGCCCGGTGAGAAACATGCCGATCAGGCGATTAAAGTACAGCTCCGCAGCGGACTCGGGATAGACGCTTCCGCCGTGGCAGGGGTGAAACCGGAAGGAGGGAAAGAAAATGGGTAAAAGCACAGTGATTCCTTTCGGTCCGCAGCATCCCGTTCTTCCCGAACCGATCCATCTGGATTTGGAATTGCAGGATGAAAAGGTTGTCCGTGCGGTTCCTTCTATCGGTTATGTGCACCGCGGGCTGGAAAAGCTTGTGGAACTTCGTGACTTCCAGCAGTATGTCTATGTGGCAGAACGGGTCTGCGGGATTTGTTCTTTCGGCCATGGCTGGGGGTACAGCCGCGCCGTGGAAGAAATGATGGAAATAGAAGTGCCGCCCCGGGCGGAATGGCTCCGTACTATCTGGCACGAATTGTCCCGTATCCATTCCCATCTTCTCTGGCTGGGACTTGCTGCGGACGCTATGGGGTTTGAAAGTCTTTTTATGGAAGCCTGGCGCCTTCGGGAAATAGATTTGGATCTTATTGAACAGACGACCGGCGGGCGTATTATTTTCTCCGTCTGTAAAGTGGGCGGCGTCCGTCGTGATATTGACGGTGCTGTGTTAAAGGAAATGAAACGGGTCTTAAAAGATTTATCTGAAAAATTTCTTCCCATGCTGAATGTTTTTATGGATGACGATACCGTTCACAGCCGTTTGAAGGGCGTGGGAAAGCTTACTATGGAAGAGGCTCTGGAACTGGGCTGCATCGGCCCCATGGCAAGAGCATCCGGCATTCTCACCGATATTCGTGCTGCTGAAAAAGACAGCGTTTACGGACAGCTTCATTTCCAGCCCGTTATTGAAACGGACGGAGACTGTTACGCGCGGGCAAGAGTACGGCTGAGAGAAGTTCTCCGGTCTGTTGAGATTATTGAGGGCTGTATCGATAATATCCCTGACGGGCCTATTGACGTGAAAGTGCGGGGCGTGCCGCCGAAAAAAGAATGCTTTGTCCGTGTGGAACAGCCGAGAGGAGAAGCGCTTTACTATGTAAAAGGAAACGGAACCAAATTCCTGGAACGGTTCCGCCTGAGGACACCGACAAATGCCAATCTGCCTGCACTCGTAAAGATGCTTCAGGGCTGTGACCTGGCAGATGTGCCGAATATTATCCTGACCATCGACCCCTGTATTAGTTGTTGTGAAAGATAGGAGAGCGTTATGGGCTATATGACCTTTGTGAAAAGGATAGTTGCCAATCTTTTCAAACCGCCTGTGACATCCCCCTATCCCTTGCAGCCGCGGACGCCGCTTCCTATCGACCGCGGACACATTGTCAATCAATGGGAAAAGTGTATTCTCTGCGGCGCCTGTGAACGGGCATGTCCTTCGGGAGCGATACGGATTGACAGGAAGAACAGAAAGTGGATTATCAATCCCTATGCCTGCGTGCAGTGCGGTGCCTGTGTAGAACAGTGCCCTATGAAATGTCTTGCCATGGAAGGCATGTATACGGAACCTTCCACGGAAAAGTTGGAGATCGTCCACACGCCGCCCCCGCCCAAACCGAGACCGGGACCGGCGGCAAGACCTCCGGCAGAAAAAGAAATAAAAGCGGAAGAGAATATTCGGGAAGAAATTTCGATGGATGCGGCGGCCGAAAATGCAGAAAAAGTATCGCCGGCAGCGCATCCGCAACCGGAACCCGGTAAAACGGAAGCACCGAAAGAGAAGGCGGTTCCTGCGGAAATGCCGAAGACGGTGGTGACGGAAGAAGAGTTGAAAAAGGCGCCTGTCATCAATGACGTTTCAAAATGCCTTCTTTGCGGGATGTGTCTTCGCGGCTGTGTCGGCGGAGCATTGGAGATTGACAGGAAGAATCGTACATGGACTATCGATCCGGCGTCCTGTGTGCAGTGCGGTGTCTGTGTGGAGCATTGTCCTAAACAATGTCTTTCTCTGAATGAGGCATATACGTTTACGGCGGACGGCGATTCACCGGAACCGGTTACATTCCATTTGCCTGAAAGAACGCGGCCCGCTTTGAGAACTGCTGCGGCAGATAGAGCGGATGCCGAGGAAGAAAAGCGGGAGGAAGCGGTAAAAACGGAACCGCCGAAAGAAACTCTGTCTGGGAAAGAAACAGAAAGAAAGGAAACGGAAAAAATTCCTGTCATCAATGACGTTTCAGAATGCGTTCTTTGCGGGAAATGTACTGATGGGTGTCCCGGAAGCGCGCTGGAGATCGACAGGAAGAATCGTACATGGACTATTGATCCGGCAGCTTGCGTGCAGTGCGACATATGCGTGGAGAATTGTCCGAAGCAATGTTTGTCCATGAATAAAGAATACGTTCTTGGGGCGGATGATGATATACCCGAACCGATTTCTTTCGCTTTGCCGGAGCGGAAAAGGTCTTCCCCGGGAAAGCCTGCGGTGAAACCTGATGCATGAATATCCCGTGACTCTGGAAATTATCAGGTTGGCGGAAAAAACGGCGGAAGAAAATCATGGCAGGGTCAGAGGGATACACCTTGTCATCGGAGAAGATTCGGGATTTATCGGAGAATCGATCCAGATGTACTTTGATGTCCTTGCTGCAGGAACCCTGTGTGAGGGTGCGCAGGTGACAATTGAAGGTGTAAAGCCGAAATTGTCCTGTGAAAAATGCGGGAAACTTTTTGAACGGAAACGGTTTTCCTTCACCTGCCCGTTCTGCGGCGGGAGTGGAAACCCGACGGAAACAGGGAAAGAATTTTATATAAAAGATGTGGAATTATTCGTGGAGGATGAAAGCGATGCACATGGTGAAAAAGGAGGTCCTGCTTGATATCAACGGCAGGAATGACCATATAGCGCAGCATGTAAAAAAACATCTGGAAGAAAGGCATATCTTTGCGGTAAATATTATGGGGGCGCCGGGAGCAGGAAAGACCACCTCCCTGGAAAACCTGATCCGCGCCCTTCCGGTGAAGTCTTATGTCATTGAAGGGGATATCGAATCGGATATAGATACGGAACGGTTAAAAAAACAGGGGATTTCTGCGACACAGATCAATACCTTCGGCGCCTGCCATCTTGATGCGCCTCTCATGCACAATGCTGTTCATAATATGGAGATGGACGAAGGAGGCATACTTTTTATTGAGAATGTAGGGAATCTTGTATGTCCTGCGGAATTTTCCGTCGGTGAACATATAAAAATGCTTATCGTTTCGGTGACGGACGGAAGCGATAAGCCTTATAAATATCCGCTCGCCTTTGAAAAAGCGGATATGATTCTGCTCAATAAGGTGGATTTGCTTCCTTATCTTGATTTTGATGAAGCGTTTTTTATGGAAGGTGTCCGCCATTTGAATAAAGATGCTCCCGTATTTAAAGTGTGCGGGAAAACGGGAGAAGGATATGATGCTGCGGCGGAATGGCTTATAAATATTTCAAAGAAATAATTTTTTGGGAGGCGTGTATGAAACATGAGGTGACGGAACGGCTCAGCGTGGCCGGCAGAGTGCAGGGTGTCGGTTTCCGTCCGTCCGTCTGCCGCATGGCAAAAGAATTGAAACTGACAGGCACGGTACAGAACCTCGGCGGCGAAGTGGAAATATATATCACTGGAACAAGGGAAAAGATAGACGCTTTCCTTTGCGGGCTTAAGCAAATGGAACGGCCTGCCCTTGTGGAGTGCGTAAAGAGAGAAGAAAGACCGCTTACGCCTTTTTCCGCTTTTACTTCCATTCCCAGCAGGGAAAGCGAAAATAAAATTCTTGCACCTGCCGATATTTCCGTCTGCTCCGCCTGCCTTAAAGAAATGAAGACGCAGGGGAACCGGCGCTGTCATTATCCTTACATTTCGTGCACCGCCTGCGGTCCCCGATATACTGTTCTGAAAAAACTTCCTTATGACAGGGAAAATACCGCTTTTGATGCATATCCTCTTTGTGATCAATGTTATGAGGAGTACAGGGATATGAATAACAGACGGTGTCATGGAGAAACCATCGCCTGTCATGACTGCGGTCCCCGGCTTTTGGCGAAAATGAGGGGAAGTCTTTCTGCCGGACCATGGAGTCAGGAAGAACTTTTACAATCAGCCAAAGATTTACTCTTTCATGGGGAAATTATCATGGTGAAATCGGTCGGCGGATATAATCTGGTCTGCCGCGGAGACAGAGATGATGCCGTTCAGCGTTTGAGAGTATTGAAACAAAGACGGGACAAGCCTTTTGCGCTTCTTGTTGCAACCGTGGGAGAGGCGGAAAAACTCTGCCATATAAGCAGGGAAGAAAAGGAACTCCTTGAGTCGCCGCAAAAACCGATCGTTCTCTTAAAAAGAAGAAAGAAAAGTATGCCGCTCATCAGCCCTGCGGTAACGGAGCTTACGGAAAGTCTCGGCGTGTTTCTGCCGCCTTTCGGATTGTATGCCCTTCTGGCGGAAATAAAAATTCCTCTCGTTGTGACCAGCTGCAATTTCACCGGAGAGCCTATCATTTACAAACAGGCTGATGCTTTTGCTTTTTATGAAAGTCATGAAAGTATTTCCGCTCTGTTTTACGATGAAAGAGAGATTCTCCGTCCTGCCGATGATTCTGTCACCCGTATCGCGGCGGGAGCCGTGCAGATTCTCCGCCGTACCCCCGGGGACTCTTCCG